>JAEEGL012274621.1_pt1 | contig 43720 bp, 20 predicted proteins | sample 9134231 | NCBI WGS metagenome assembly JAEEGL01 (sample SAMN16246548, study PRJNA631951) | gut metagenome | biome: gut microbiome; feature: rumen; material: fiber-attached | host: Bos | place: Iran: Karaj | collected 2018-10
GATATGAAGCACTGCCCCATCGCCCGTATCGACGACAACATGCCCGTGGTTGTCATCGACCCCAAGTACGCCCTGTTCGACAAGGTCATCAGCAACGGCCGCGAAATCAAGGCCCGCGGTGGCCGAGTCATCGCTGTTACCACCGAAGACTGCAAGCCTCTAGACGAAATTGCGGATCACCTTATCAAGGTGCCCAAGACCATCCCCATGCTCATGCCGATCCTCACCTGCATTCCGCTGCAGTTGATGGCCTACCATATCGCCGTGCTCCGTGGAAACGACGTGGACCAACCCCGTAACCTTGCAAAGAGCGTGACCGTGGAATAAGACAAGATGCAAGCAATCGAAGAACAGGAAGATTACGAAGTACGCATTGGATCCTTTAACGGACCCATGGACTTGCTTCTGTACCTGGTCCAGAAAAAGGAAATGTCCCTGGACCAGATTCCTATTGCCGAGATTGCCGATGACTTTTTGATGTGGGTCAATAAAATTGGTGTCACCGACCTTTCTAAGGCCGGAGACTTTCTTTACATGGCCAGCCGCCTTATGGCCCTCAAGGTCCAAGAGCTGTTGCCCGCCGAAGAACGAGACCCTGAACTTGTCGAAGAATATAACGAAGACCGCGAACAGCTCATGCGCGAGATGCTGGAATACCAGCGCTATAAGCAAGTAGCCGGCGGCCTTCAAGAAATGGAAAGCGAGAACTACGGCACCTACAGTCGCGGCCGCCTAGAAAAGACCCAGAACGACGACGAGACTCTGGCCGACGCCAACATTTGGCAACTGTTCCGCGCTTACCAAAAAAGCCTAAAGACCAAAATTTCAGAGACTATCCACCATATCGAACTGGACTACGTGACCATTCAAGACCGTCAGCAGGCCATCAACAACTACCTGAACGTCCATGGCCGCGCACTCTTCGAAGACTTGCTGGATAACGACTCTCACCCCATTGTCGCGGCCGTGACTTTCATGGCCCTGCTTGAAATGATCAAGACCGACGAGCTTGTGTTCCGCCAGAGCGAACTGTTCGGCCCCATCTGGATCTACCGCAAAAAGAACAACGAGGAATACGCCGAAGAAATGGCTCACGAAACGATATTCCTCTCCAAGGACCCCGATGTAAAACCCGGCCTTGTAGAAGAAATTCGCAGAGAGGCCACGGCACGCTCCCAGGCTGGGAGCGTTGGCGACATCGCTGCCGTGATGCGCGAGGCCCTTTTATGGGCCAGCCGTGGCCAAGACGTCACCGAAGACGACCTGATGGCCATGCTAGAGGGCCGCGAAGACCTAAGCGAAGTCCAAGAAGACCCCTTCGGAGACAAAGACGACGATGATTCGACAAACTCATCAACCGAGCCTACTGCCGAGCCGTCCGCTGAGCAAGTGTCGTCCACTGACCCTAACGTCATTCCGGCCCCCGAGCCGGAATCTAGCATCGAGCCTGCCGCGCCTTCTATACCAGAAAGCAACGAAGCGTCTCAAGATGACGAAGGCCCCGTCGTTTACGGAGCCGAAGAGTAGAGTCTAGATGGCGTGTCGGAGCACGCCATGACGTTCAATTCCTTCGTCATTCCGGGCTACGCACAAGACGTCATTCCACTTCGTGGCATGACTGGGTCGCCTCGGCAATGCCAGCCCGCAAGCGGTCTGTCGCTGCTCTCGGCTTCCACGTCATTCCGGGCTTGACCCGGAACCGCCATGACGTTTACTGGAACTTGGCGGTAAACGTATCCTTGTTCTTCGGGGTCACGAGCCTCGGGTTTTCTGTATTGTCGTCGGTCCAGCCGACGAACACGCTGGTTCCCGAAGGCACAGCCTCTAGAAGCATATTGTTCCCTTCAAAGAAATTGCCAGTGTAATTCGTGCTGGGCAGCGTCATGCCATCCACAAGAACCTTGCCGCTACCTTGCGACGCAATTGTGACACTTATGTCGTCACCTAGGCCAAATTCGGTGCGGTACTCGCTGCGAACCGTTGTCGTACGAGTGCTTCCATAAGACGTCACATAAGACCCAGTCCTGTCAAAATCGCCGCCATAGGGCCCACCCGGACGCACGAAGGTATTCAGGTCACGATTTATTTCCGAAGAGGGCAATTGTTGATTTATGCGCTCCACAGCCGCATCAACCCGTTCGCTGGTCAGATAGCTCGTAAGCAGGACTGCGCTATGATTGATGAAAAGCCTCTTGAAATCAGGATTCTGAATCAGCTTGAGGTAAATACCCGCCACGCAACCATCACCATTGCATTTGCGCTGGCCACCTTTCTTTAGCCAATTAAACATGGTGCCACCGGTAAAGTAGCCTCTCCACGGCCAACCAAAACCATGGTCCACATCAAAAACCATGTACTTGAATGGCTGATCTGCGGAACGCCACGCACGAACATTATTATCGGGCCAGTCGGTATTGCCAATATATATTTCCAAGGCAATGTAGTCCGCAAAGCTACCTATATCCAGCATTCCCTGCGCCTGAGCATAATTGCTCTTTGCCTTCTGAGCCTCGGTCGCATCGGATGTATCCGTCTTGAAATGGTTCGTCCCAGCAAAAAGGGCCAGCATGGCTTTGTAAGAATCGACGGTTCCTCCGGTAGGAATCACGTCCTCACTCAGATGTTTCACCATATCCACCTGCTTGGAATCTATGCCGTAGTTGGTTTCCACAAAATGCTCGTTCAGCCTTTCGCGCAAATCATGAATGCCGTAGTACTTTCCGTTGTAGAACACCACCACCATACGACTGCGCTGGTAATCTACAGAGGTTCCCTCCGCAAGGCTTGTAAGGGCAGCATCCCCATGGAAGTCGCCTACATAGCGGTTTCCGCCATTGCGCAGATTGAATCCCTTGAACTTGTTCGCCTCGGGCCTTGCCGTAAACATGCTGTACTTTAGGCGGCCGTCTTCATAAATCTTTCGCATTTTGACGGATACAGACTTTTTCTCGTAGGTGCGGCTCCAGCCGCCCATCAAGGAAATTCCCGCATCAATTTGCCAGGTCTTCTTTGCACTGGAACTTCCATTTTCAAAAAATTCTACATGCACCGGATATTCAGATTCCTCCATCAAGCCTGGCCCGCAATTTTTCGGGTCGCTGCCGGCACAGCTCGGACTATAGATGTAGGTATTCTGGAAAAACACCGGATCCACGCTGATAGCCACCACCGGCATGTCAACTTTCTCGTTGATAAAGAAGGTATGGCTAGATTCACGGACTATTTCACCATTCACAATCTCTGCACAGCGAACAGGAGTATTCTCTGTCAACGTGATTGGGTCCGTAAATTCCTCATCGTAATTCGTAGAACCGTCAAACGAGCAATAAATCTCACCACCATTCACCGCTTCGGGTACAGGAAGCGTCAATTCACCAGTATAGAATCCGGCAGGGGGCAACAGGCGAACCTTTTCATCTTCCTTCTCTTCCCCATCATCACCGGTAATATCCTTCTCGCCACCATCGCCCTTTCCACCATTTGCCGAACCGCTCGACTTCGGAGAATCCTTTCCAGAATCGGCAGAACTATTAGGAGAAAGCGGGTCAATGCCTTTGGCAAGCATATCCAGATACCAAGTGTACAGCGAATCCGACATCAAAATGCTATCGGGAATCACCTTACCATCGGGGCCGATTACCGCACCCGATTCTTCGGGCTTACTCGTAGAATCATCGTCTCCGCAGGCTGTCAGCAGCGCAAGAGAAGCGAAGAACAAAACAACGATTTTTTTCTCAAGTTTCATCATTATTCCTCCTCACCTTTTACACAGCGCACAGAGAATTTAAGCTCTGCCCCATATCCAACATCTTCATCTAATTCCATTCCATCGCTATCATAGGCAATTTTATACGCATCCCCATTACTAACCCAAAAACGAGTTTCGTCATCGCTATAACATTGGCCATCCCAACAGCAACCCGCAGGCAGCGCCGAAAAGCCAAAGTAATCTATTCCCGCGGCAACAGCAATCCTAACATCATACTCCGAAGAAACCACGGTTCCTGCCGCCATCCAGCCATCAGCAGCTTTTAGGGTTTTTCCTACGCCCTCCGTCCCATTATATTTATCGATATATTCAATAAGCTCCATCCATTCAGAGTTAGTAGGAATATGCCAGCCGCTGGGGCACAGATCTGAAGATGGGCCGTCATACAGTCTACCATATTTTTCGCAATAGGAATCCTCTTCCAACGGACAAACCGACCCAGCAGCATCGTAATTCAAATTCTCAGCCATCCAAACCTGTGAGCCAATAGTAACAATCTTGTACTTTTGATCATCACGACTATCCACAATCGTTTCACTCGGTTTCATAACCAAAAGATTCGAGCAAGTCAATGTTTTTTCTAAACTAGAACCTTTATTCACTGTCAATGTTGCCGAGACACTTCCGCTTTCTGACATAGTCAATTCAGGCGAAGCCTTATTACTTGTGGTTTCATTACCCTTAGCATCAGTGAATGTCCAAAGGTAAGACTGCGCCGTATAGTCATCTACGCCATTCAAATTCCACTTTATCGGTTCGTTTTCAATAACAGTTTTATTTTCAGGTCCACAAGTTGCCGGCGTTACAGAACATATTTCCTTACCCCCATTGGTAATCGTGTACGTGTAAACTCCTGATATTGTCGGCAAAGGAATTGTGAAAGACTGAGAGGTGTATCCGCATTTTTTCGTGTTAACGAAATTGCCTTTTTCATCAAATACATAATAGCCCTTTTCATCAGTAAGCGGCACTTCATAACAGTAAGTAGCATTCACTTCAACATTTTCCGAATACCCGTCATCACCAGAAATAACAGCCTCAAAACTCTCCATCTCGTCGACATTTTCTATCTGACTTACACTCATGGTATACTCGCCCTGCCATTTATCTCCTGTAATGGAGCAAGTCGCGGAAATAAGGCCACTAATAGCAACACTTGGACAACTGACTTCCATAGATTCATCCTCATCATTTGTCACCGTCAAGCTGGGCGAGATGTTCCCTGCAACAACAAATACGCCTTCATAAGATTTTTTGTCCGTAGAAATTTTCCACCTCTGAGCAGATTTACTTCCACTCCAGTCGTATTCAAAATTTTCACCGCCAACACAGCCAGACACTTTCCAGGTTGCAGAATCGGGATAAGCTTCAGATACAGAAAGCGATTTCGCTTCCGTACTACATTCGCACTTTGTTACCGGTGTTCCGTTCACATGAACCCCTGGGCAGACAATCTCTTCGCTTTCCGATTTGAGGCCCTTATTCATCACCAGCTTTGCCCGGTGCGTTCCGCCCCGGTTATAGCTTACCGTAGGCTCAGTATCATCACTGGTAGCAACCGACGCATCTTCACCAAAAGTCCACGTATAAGAAACTATCGTACCGCCCATGTTGTAGAAGGAATAGGTCACCGGTTTACCCTTAGATGTTTCAGCCGTAGAAGCCTTACACACACCTCGAACCTGGGTTCCATCATCAATAACTTCTTTTGAACTAGACGACGGCTTGTCGGTACCAGACTGCGAAGAATTCGGCTCCGGTTCAGTGGTTTTCGACGAACTGCTTTTCGGAACATCTGCAGAGGTCTGCTTGACCGCCTTGCCGTTACCATACCAGACTCCTTCTTTGCACTGGTACACAGCCATCTTGCCCATCACGTAGATGTACCCGTTTGCAGAGCAGTCCGGCAAGTCGCCTTCAGAAATCACGCCGCCAGGGACATCCACCCAATTCTTTGCATAGCAGGCCACCATATTCTTGCCTACAACAAAGATATCGCCATCACTGCTTTCCGTACAGTCTTTCAAGTTTTCGTCAGAGGCAACTGTATCCTTCACCAGGGCGTTCATAAAACATCCAACAAATTCCACCTCATCGATACCCTTTCCGGCAGCATTTTTCCATGCGCCCGACTTGCATTGATAGGCAGAGCTATCGGCGTACACGTACACCCACTCGCCTTCTGTAGACTTGTCGCAAGGCCTTATGTTGCAAACACCCTTCGCCACCTCCAAAACTTTTTCCCAGTTGTTGGAAACACAGGTGTAATAGTCACCGTCCACATCGACCAAACTTTCGGCATTGTCCGCCGCACATTCCGGCAGGTCTTCGAAGCTTGCATAAACTGCCCCAACACCGTTTTTGGAGTCGGAACTTGTCGAGCCATCGTCACCGCAAGCCGCTAGCAAGGCAAGAGACGAGAGACTAAAAACGAGAGATGTGACGGCAGCAAATCTCATAAACACCACCCTTAAATTATTTATAAACTAAAATTAAAAATATTATTACAACTAGGGAAGGCTTCCGCCCTCCCTAAACAACAAAAGCGGGGTTGCCCCCGCCTTCGTCATTCTGGGCTAGACCCGGAATCTAGACTATTTCTTCACAATGCCCTTACCGCGCTTGGCACCCCACATATCCGTTTCTTCGGCCTTACTAGACTTAGCCTTGCCAAGCTGAGCAAGTTTTACGAAAGAGGACAGCTTTGCGATATAGGCACCAGTACCCACCAAGCGCTTCTTATCAGAAAGCATATTCCAAGAAATGTAGAAGTTACCCTGCACCGTACGGCAATCCTTACCACCGAAGTATTCCTTACCGAACTTCTGCTTGTTGACTTCGTCAAGGCAGTAGATCTTGTTGCTCTTACCGGCAACATAGTTACCCAGGTTGGTATAGAATTTCACGTCGTACTGGAAGTACACATCTTTCAGAGCCTCGGGGTGTTCATTGAAGTACTTTTCCGTCACAGAATCCTTGCTCATGAACGATGCCATATCAGACTTCACAATGAATCCCAGAGTGTTGGGATAGAGCTTTGCAATCTCATCTTTACCCATGGTGGTCGGCACCGTGAACACTTCTATAGCAGGAGTATTCTTGGCATCGATATCCTTGTTCATGGTAGCAAGCTTGATAGCAGAAACTTCTACAGAGTAGTCACCCACAATATTCACCCAAGAAGACGGCAGTCTCTTGGTAGAGTTGTAATCCGTCGGAGAGTTCCAGTACATAGAACTATCAGCAGCGGCACGAACAATAAACTCAGAAGAGATATCCGTCGTATCACTCCAGATACGAGAATCAGCACGGAAGCGAATATAGTCGCCCAAACGCGGTGTGGGGTTCTTGGTGCTCTGAGTCTTGTCGAACACCAGAGTAAGCTTGGCCGTATTGACACCACCAGGAGCAGCGTTTGCCGTAGGCGATGCATAACGAGCAGCTTCAGCCACTTCAGTAGCAGAGTTCATGTAGAACGAGAACGGAGCAGTCTTGTTCGTTTCGTCTACCATCTTCACCGGTTCAGAAAGGGTTACTGTCAAGCGGTTCAACTGATCGCTGAAGTTATCCACACGGGCTGACACAATCACAGGTGCCATACGGTCGGTAATAGCTCCGTCGAAGTGCATCTTGTTCACCTTGTTCTTTTCCATGAAGGCCGCAAAGTTCAACACCTTGCCGTCACCAAATGTCTTGACCTTGGTGGAGAACACAGAATCCGACACAAAGGTGAGCACGCTATCGCTCTTGTTGCCATTAGCCTTGTAACGAGCCATAAATGCATTGTAAATCGACACAGAGTCAATCGTGTAGGAGCACTGCACCGCAGTATCCTTTCTGGCCGAGGTAGAAACGTTCATTTCTACAAAGTTGTACTTTTGCAAATTGTCTTCGTCCCAGTTCAAACATATCAAGTGGGGCAAAGAGTCTTTGTACTCACCATTCGGGCCAGGCTGGAACTGTCTATGGTAATAGATAGCAATAGAGTCTGCCTTACCATCTAGGTAGTCCTTAGATTCAGAGAAATAAGGTTCAGGAATGCTCTGCTTACCAAGAGTTTCACCGCGAACATCGAACAAGTCCACCAACTGCGGATAGGGTACCGGCGGTTCGCGGAAATGCAAGTTGCCATAGGTCACAAAGACAAGCGAAGGCATATCGCTGCTCTGAACCGTAATGGTAGCGGCAGAATCCATGTACTCCAAGCTCGAACGGATAGACACGATCGTCACACCATTTTCAAAGGCCGGAATACCATTCTTGTTAGCGTTAATAACCTTTTTAGAAGACTGCCCCAATTCAACAGCAATATTGCACTCCGTGCAGATAGTGTTGTCAATGGGGTTGACAATTAGCAAGTACAGGTCAACGTCACTACCAATCCAGTGGTAGTACATTTCGCCGTCTTCGTCCTTGTCGGGGTCAGCCGTAATCGGGTGGTTCCAGGTAAGAACCTTGCCCGTAGAATCGTATGTTGCAGGCGTTGCAAATTCCAGCTTGGGAGCGTAGAACTCAATCACAGCAGCGCTCTTAAGCTTGACATTCTTCTTTTCAGGAGACGTTGTCATGCCGGCCAAATCCTGGTACACCCAGACCGTATCGATACCAGATTCACCCACAACCTTCGGGAAGGTTATCTTGGTGTCACCAGTCTTTGAAGCATAGGCTTCCATGCCAGCATCCAGCATCAGCGTATACTTCTGACCAACGGCACTCAGCAGGTCTACACCGCCATCGGCAAAGGCAGACACGTACACCGGCACACGACCACCGCCAAGTCCCTTGCCCACAAACTTCCATGTAGTTCCGTTCTCGTAAACCTTACTCTTTTCGTCGCCCAGGTTCACCACGTACTTGGAATCCTGGGTCATCACGTCCAGGTTACCCTTAACACGGAAGTTGATATAGGTACGAGCCTTAGTATCGCAGTTGGCACCGTTCAGGTCGCAAACGTCGATCACCAAGCGGTAGCTACCCGGAGCAAGACCGGTAATCTTATCTTTGTTGACCTTAGGGCTGAACGGATTAGACAGATCAATACCGCCATTCTGCCAGCCAGTTGCGCCAGACACCAGGTCCACCACCTTTTCACCCGAACGGGTCATAATGGAGAACTTTAAGCTCTTGCCAGCCTTTGTCAGGGATTCCTTGTCGCAAGCGTGGATTGTGGCTTCGCCACCGCCCGTAGCACCCATAGCCACCGCAGCGCAAGATCCGTCACCACTCTGGTCAAAGCACACACCGTAGCTTACGGAACCATCGCCGTTGTCACTAGCCGTTGTTGAAAGACCACTGGACTGCTTGATATACATATTGGTCTTGATGATCACGTTACTCATGGTGGTACGACGGTCACAGAAGAAGATATCCAATGAATATTCTTTATCCGGCACAAGGAATTGTCCACCATCCTTAGCCTTAAACTTGTTATTCAAGTTTTTAAGTACCACATGACCAGGAGCGGCCAAGTGGGCGCCACCGTTATCGATGACCAGCTTCTTATTGATGAAAATCCAAATGTCATCGTCACCGCGGAAGGTAAATTCCTGATCTTCACGATAAGTAAAGGTTGCGTGGGATTCAAAGCAGTACTGCTGGTTACGCTTGAAATCATCATTGGTTTCAACCTTTGTCGGACGGTTCCAGCACAGTCTAGCCGTGTCAGCCTGGCAAGCAGCTAAAGCAGCGGCGTCAAATCCAGGAATCTTTGCCTGATCATAGATTTTCTGACAATAATCTTTATTGTTCGAGCACTCCGCATCATTAAAGCCCCAGAACCAAACAGCCGGATTTTCACCCTCTGCAAATTTTCCGTCGCAATCACCACCTGTACCGGTCCATCCAGCAGTGGTACAATACTTATCAAAATTCGCGCCCACATTATTTGGAACGGGACTCTGTGCAGTTCGCTTGGTTCGGCAAGCCGAGCAAGGTTGCGGACTTAAAGAGGTTACCACCGTTGCATCGGTAGAGAACTCCAAAGGATAGAAACCACCCCTATACTGGGTACCCTTACATGTTTCACGAGTACAATCGTGACCTTCACCGTCATAGGTGGTAGAATCCGAGTCAAAGCCCCAACGCGGATCATTGCCATAGTGTCTAAAGGGCATATCGTAACACTGGACTTCGTTAACGCCTTGCTTATAATTGAATAAAGACTTAAATGTGCCCTCATCAACGCCACAATCCGTTGCATTTTTTCCAGAGCCAAACACAGGCTTATTGTCTGGTCCCAAGTCCACCTGAACAACCCCAGTCTTCACTCCAACACAATTACTGGATTCTCCATTAGATGAGAACAGCGAGTTCTTACTTTGGTCCGTATCGTAAATCACGGCAGCCAATTTGAATTCGCAAATACCAATAAATTCAGGCCCCGGGTCAGCATTTGTCCAGCCCATGCCATCAGCCACGACATCGTCCCAAAGGCCATCGTCCGGCACAAAATAAAGGTTAGCACCCTTCTTGACAAAATATTCTTTCAAGGGGATTTCATCGGCATCGCCCCAAAGGCCATTGATACCAATCAAATCTTCTCTCTTCTCGTCGGTGCTGCGATAGATAATAACCTTTTCGGGAGGCACAACGCCCTTGCCCCATTCCTTATAGTACCAACCACACATGTTTGGGGCTGCAACCAAAGCTTCTCCACTCACACCACCATTGGAGCTCAGCATAGGCGTGGCAGACTGCCAATCCTTATCTTCGGGCATCAAGAAATAGAACTTGGTACCCTGGCTCGAGGCACAAGAACCATTCGTTTTCGGGTCGGTGTACTCAAGTTTGTTGGCATCAGCATCAAAATAAAGCTTCGGGTTTGCATCAGAAAGCAAGGTAGAGAGCGTCAGAGAACCCGTACCAAACACCTTGCCCTCTGCGTTATAGATTTCGGCACTGGCAGGCAAGCCAGCCTGATTATACACAACCTCATACCAGCCGCAACGGCCAGAAACCGGAGTCATAGCCTTGCCCGTCGTTGAACCAACAGACCTAATAGAAGGCGAAGACCAGAGCCAGTCTGCCGTCTGAGGTACTTTCACGTAGAAATACTTAGCATCTGGGGGAACCACGCCAGAATAGGGTTTTCCCAAATTCAGTGGGTCTTCTGCCACGTAGATAATTTTACCAGCACCAGGGCAAGCGAAAGGTCTGTTATTCACAGCCACATTGCTTGTATACTGGTCAACAGCATCCCAGGTAGTAGCACTAATGTAGTGCACAGGAGCTGTGCTAGAGTTTCCAAGACCAAAAGTTTTTCCGCCGTTTTCAGGGACTCCAAGATTAGACAAATCATATGTCCAATAGCCTGTGGTCGCATCGTAGTTCGTCGAAGGAACAACCTTATCGATATTATTACCTGTAACGTGAACCTGAGTCCAGCCGGTAGGCGGTTTAAAATACAAAGTTCCTTCGCAATCGGTAGCGCCCCATGCAGCCGTGCCGCTAAATGCTCCTACGGCAACCAGCAATGCCGGAACAACCTTCCTAAACACATTCCCCAGACCCGAAATGGAAAACCTTTTTGACATAGATTTTTCACCTTTTTAATATGCAACTAAATGCAGCAAGCCAGGGCTCGCCGCAAAATACCCCCCAAAATCTATTCTTTTATTGAAAAAAAAGCAAACACAAATTTGAAAAAAAACAGCAAAATCCAAAAAAGCGTGACAAAACAGGGCTTTTTTACCGCATTTTGTGCAAATACTCAACAAAAAATGTAAATCCGTGTTTACAAACAGATATTTTTATATATATTTATTTACATAGGTGCGGGTTCGCACCATGGGAAAAAGAGGTTGGGTATGAAACGGGTGCTATGGAGTATCGCCCTCGGAGCGGTCATATTTATGTTCTACGCCTGTGGCGAGGGAGCCATTGAGGTTACGAACAGCGAAGACAATTTGGCACTGCTCAATTACGGGGAATTCAATTCCGATGGAATGCAAGGCTTGGTCAGTGAGGCCATGGCCGAATGTGAAGCTGACCCCAGATGCAAGCAAGCAATGGAGAACAGCGAAGATATACCTAGACCTGCCAACGTCACCAGCAGTTCGTCGGCAGATTCTTCCAAGGCGCCCGCAGATTCCAGCGACACTCCGGCAGATAGCACACTCAGTTCCAGCGAGGCCGCACCAGCAAGCAGCCAAGAAGCCGTAGAGAGCAGTTCTGCAACGCAGCCAGAATCTGCGGCAACATCTTCTGAAACAGTCGTAAGTTCAAGTTCACAGTCTAAAACCATCACCCCGACCCAATTTATAGGCAGCTGCAAGGCTAGCAGCGGTGTGAAGGGATTCCCCGTCACCTGGAGTTTCGAGCCCATAACCTACTGTACACTGGCATCGAACTGTTCCCTTGTTCCCGAGACATACGAATGGACTTTCCAAGGTGGAGACATAGAAACCAGCGCAGATGAAAAGCCGCAAGTGGTCTATGCCAGTGCCGGAACATATTCGGCATCGGTTACTGTGAAAAACGGAGAAGTAACAAGTACATTTACCTGCGAATCTGCAACCGTAGTTGGGCCAGACATTACTGGCTGCACATGCGGTGCACCCACCTACTCCCCCGCAAGCGCCGACATCAAAGATGGCGCCACCGTTACCGCCAGCTGGGAAATCAGCGGTTGCACAAGCGTAGACGGGCTTGGCAACGAACAAGAACTAACCTATTCATGGAGCGGAACCGGCGTCACCGGAAATGGCACCTCTGGAACAGGGGCGTTTACCGAGATGGGCGATTATACAGCCACGGTAACTGTTAGCAACGATGACGGGAAGTCAGCAAAAGTCACCTGTAGCGCGACCGTCATTGACAACACGCCTTTCCGGTGTAATGCCGATAACAGCACCTTGCTAGAGACCGAAGGCGACAACAATAACAAGGCTAAATTCCCATCTATTTATTACCAGCCCTGGAACACCAACGCCGCCATTGCAGAAGCCAACAAGTGCTACTCCTACCCAATGCACAAATCCACAAGAACCGACGAAAAGATTTGGCTCCAGCTAGGCTCCTGGAAAGGTGTTACCACTATGTACTATGCAGACTGCAATGGAAACAAGGGAAAAACCGAAAACGGGGCATATTCATTCAAAGGGGTTGATGTGGGCTACACTGCGGGTAAGCAATGCAACCTCTACTTCTACCTTGCTTCGACAAACGAAGAATTCCAGATCATGATGTGGCCACCCGACTAATGATCTGGAACCCTTTCTAATGTTCTGAAGCCCATTCCGTGGCCTCATGGTAAACTTTCGTTAACAAATACAGTTTTGCCCCGTTTTAAATCACGCAAAGCCTACTTAAAACGGGGTTTTACTGGATTTTTTGGGGGAAATAGATTATATTTCTACTAAAGAGGTTTATTATGAACAAGAAATTTCTAGTGGGATTCTCGGTTTTGAGCATTGCCGCCGGTTTTTGGGCTTGCGGTGATGGCTCTGTTGAAGCCAAGAGTGGCGATGATGAACTCGCCCTTGCAAACTATGGTGAATTCAACCCCGATGGCATGAGTGGCCTTGTTAGCGGTGCCATGTCTGAATGCGAAGCCGACCCCGCATGTGTTGCTAAGATGGAAGGTTCCACCTACGTTCCGCCCGAAGAAAATCCCGAAGGTGGCGAAGGTGGTGAAGGTGGTGAACAAGGTGGCGAGCAGGGCGGCTCCGGAGAAGGCAGCACGACTCCTGGTGGCGACAACACCCCGACTTCGGCCTCTAGTCCAGCTACTAATTCTAACTCTAGCACGCTTCCCACGTCTTCGGCAAGCGTCACTCCCCCGCCGACTTCTTCTGCGACTGTGACTCCGCCGGCTTCTTCTGCGACCGTTACGCCGCCGTCTTCTGCAACTGTGATCCCGCCGTCCTCGGCAAATGTGACGCCGCCGTCTTCGGCCAACGTAACACCGTCTTCGGCTAACGTGACGCCGTCTTCCACCAGCACGCAAAGCGCTGCTTCGGGTGATTATGAAGAGGCAGTATCCAGCCAAACATATACAGGACCAGCAAAGGTTCAAATATCAACAGGTTCAAATTGCACAGTGTCATTTTCTAATGCCAATTGGACGTCATGGGCAACGTCTGGCTCTCCGACCGAATCTCAAAACTGGGGAAGCGGCGCCAACATCACCTATACGGCTCCTTTAAAATTGGACATCCCGAGTGGAGAAAGTTTCTCCAGGACTAACTGCTGGTAAGACCATTCTTAGAAAAGCAAAGCGGCCCATTGGGTCGTTTTTTTTGTAACCAAAATTTTCAGGCATATTTCGGGTCAAAAAAACGTCTTATACATTACGGAGCGTTTCGCTCCGCCGTACACCGGGGCGCACCCGGCAACAAGAGGACTATGTATAATGACCAAGGAACAATACGCAGAAATGCTCCGCGATATCAGCGAAACCCACAAGATCGGTGGCGACATATCCGCCTGCATAGCAAAATACCGCAAGCGTTACAAATTCGTTTACATCTACAACGACACCATATTCAAGTTAATCTTCGGCAACCCCGAAAACATGGAACTCACGGCTAACTTCCTAAACGCCATACTCAAGCTGGATGGCGGTGATTGCATCGACAAGCTCACCTTCGTGAACCCCGCTGTGGACGGATCCTTAAGCAAGACAGTCATTTCGGACGTGGTTGTAGAAAGAGAACACCTCGAGCGCATCGTGATGGAAGTCCAGCATGTAGAGGGCGACGCCTACAACGACAGACTCGTTTACTATGTTGCAAAGCACACCGTGGCAAGCAAGACGCACAACGAAGGCTACTGGCTAAGGGACCTGAACCTCATCAGCCTCCAGATGTTCGACGGATTCCCCGAATCCAGGAACTACAGGCACAGCATACGACTCAAGAACCAGGAGAACGACGAATTTTTCAAGAAGCAGACAATCACCCTTGTCGAGATTCCCAAGTTCCTGGAGGGTGACTACAGTTCCGACAACAGCATGCTTGCCCAGTGGCTCCGCGTAATCGACGGCCTGAACAACGAAAAGCCCGTTCCCGTGCCAGAGGGCTCAATATTCGCCCGCTTGCAAGAGAAGGCGAAATTGAGTATATTTACCGAGGAGTTCCTAGTAAGCGAGGCAAAGAACATGGGCGATCGACTATACGAGATGTATGTAGAAAAGAAGCAAGCCCGTGCCGAGGGCCTTGCAGAAGGACGTGCTGAAGGACTCGAGAAGGGCCTTGCAGAAGGTCGTGCTGAAGGGCATAGCGATGCCGTCACAGCGCTACAAGCCATGAACCTGTCGCCCGAACAGATATCCGAGTTCAAGGAAAAACTGGCGGCATTGGGTAAATAAATCCCCGCCCCCCCATCGTCATCCTCGCCCATTCGGCCTTGCTCAGGGCAGGCTCCGGCGAGGATCCGCTAGAATCAATTTAACGGCAAAAGCCCCGGACGTGTGTCCTGGGGCTTTGATTGTTTCCGCAATGTAAAAATTGCACGTAACCAAAATTTTCAGGCATATTTCGCCTCAAAAAAACGTCTTATACAGTACGGAACTTTCCGCTCCGCCGTACACCGGGGCGCACCCGGATATAAAGACACTATGACAATAAACAAGCAAAAGAAAACTAAACCCGTCCGCAACAAACCCATTCCCGAATCCTTCGCAGGCAAAGTCTACCTGGATCCCACCTATGATCCAGCCTTCAAGGAACTATTCGATAGCGAGGAGGCGTTGAAGGACTTTCTTGACGGGGTCCTGGAACTCGAAGGAGACGACAAAATCAGGAATCTACGCTTTAAGTTCGAGGAACACCTGGTTTTTCGCGTTCCCGAACGCAAGAGAGTTATCTTTGACATCTTCGCAACCACCGGAAACGGACGCTTTCTAAATATCGAAATGCAAAGGCTTGAAAGCGAATTCTTTATCGATCGTACCATACTATACAAGGCTTTTCTAGTCATTAAGGGGCGAAAAGAAATGGAACGCTCCCCAGAATACCTAGCCCTGTCTAAGGAGGAGCAACGATTCCGCCGATACCAATTGCCCGAAACAATCTCCATCTGGATTTGTGATTTTGACCTACCCGATGCAAAGGGAGAATATAGAGATGAATGGGCGCTCTACAGCAGGCACGCTGTGAAAATAGGGAACGCCGCTCCCCTATCTCCGAAAAATAAGTATATTTTTTTGAGTGTCCCGAACTTTACAAAATCGGCGAGCGAAGTGAAAGGAGCAGCCGATGTATGGCTCTACCTGCTGAACCATGCGAGAGATGGAGGCGAACTTCCCGACTTTGGCAGCGGAATTGTGGAGGAGGCACTAGAACGTATTCGTGTAGAGAACGCGGACGATAAACTATTGGAAGCACAGGAGTTGAACATGACAACCAAGGAAGACTACGAAAGCTGGGCAGCCGGAATAGTAATCAAAGCTAAGGAGAAACTCCGTGCCGAAGAAGAAAAACTCCGTGCCGAGTTTAATCAGAAATTCCGTGCTGAAGAAGAGAAGCTCCGTGCCGAAGAAGAGAAACTTCACGCCGATGCACTCAGCGTCCTGAAGGATATGGGGCTATCCCCGGAACAGATTGCTGAAGCCAAAGCTAGACTTGCCGCGAAGAAAAAGCCCTAGCCAACGAAGAAAAGGTTCGTGCCGACAGGGCAGAAGAACTCACCAAGAAGTATGAGAAGATGCTCAAGGACCTCGGAAAACTGTAGCAGTCCTGAACATTTATCCCGACATTTCAAGGCGACACGTTCCTTACGAGCAGTCGCCTTTTTCTATGGAATAGAAAACCCCGCCGAAGCGGGGTGTTAGCAGGATAAAACTGCGCCTAAAAGGAATGAGCCCGGTACAATACCGGACTCATAACGCTGTTTTATCCTAACTTTAAACTGTCCAACTTTTTGGGGTCAGTTCACGATGGGGAGCAAGGGAAGATTTATGGACACGAAATATTATAGAACGCCATTGATGCCCATGAATGAGAACCTTCAGAAACATCAATGTACGAATATCCATCAGCAGTTGCTGTAATCGAAGGCGTACTTGTTGTTGACGAACCTCCGTTAATTCTCCAAGACCGGCCAGCGCATTCACTGCAATTAAAGCCTCCAACATTACCATGAATTTTTACGCAAATTTTTCCGGTTGTGTTAAAGCCATTCGTTCCATATTGATTCGTAGAACAATCCGAATGTATAAAGGTTGGTGTTACTGAACAATAAGTTGTTCCACTGCCGCTTGACTCTTCGGAACTGCTTGACGCAGCAACAGTAACCGTATTCGAACACGCCGTAATTTCAGAACCAGCGGAATTCTGGCAGTTCCAGATATCTAAAGTATATGCATAAGTACCACCGGTAGTTTCGCTGGTAGAAACAGAACATATGCCATTACTACAAGTCGCGCCACCCACATAACTGCCGTTTTTATTGTAATTTCCTCCAAAGCTACCTGTATTCGCTGCATGGCACTGCCAGTAGAGAACGTAATCCGTTCCGGATTCAAGTTCTTGATTCGTGATAGTATTCCCGTCCTCATCTTCAATCCAACACGACATATAGGGGTCAATAACGGTCATGGTATTTCTGCAAAGTTCATCGTTACCTATCTTCAATATGTAAGTATAATTTCCTGCAGAGGGTGCGGTAATTTTAACATCTGGACAGTAATTTGAATTGCAGTTATTATCACTAGGATCCGTATACAGAGCACTAGAACTGCTGGCTATGTAGACGCTCCGTACAACACCTGTAGGCGTCAAATTACTCATTGTAACGGGCAGTTCTATATTTTCCTGCCCAGAATAAATAGTGGCAGAAACTGACGAGCAAACTGCTGTAACAGCCGCAGCACTACTGCTAGACGCCACTTCGCTAGAGGAAACAGGAGCTTCGCTGGACGAAACAGGCTCCTCACTTGAAGAAACCGGTTCCTCACTAGATGAAGACTCTTCAACACTTGAAGAAGACCCCACAATAAATGTCTTGCTACATTCGGCAAATAACGACGTCGCAGTACTTGCGTTCTTAAAGGATATCGTATATTCCCCTGCATCAAGCGGAGCTGTTGAAGTATTTATCGCCGAAGCTCCATCGCTTGACAGCGATGTATAATCATTAACAAGACCAGTCCCTTCTTTGAGTTTTGTACTTCCTAAAAGCACTTCCCACTTGCAGCCACCGCCAGGGCACGACGCCAGCTGGTATTGGAAATACTGGGGCAAGCCCGCTCCGGCATCAACTCTCGGCTTCGTTGCGCCGCTAGACCATTTGCATTGGGCAGAGAACTTGGCTTGTTGCACAGAAGGCTTGGGATTGCAAGGCGACGAGGGAACGTCGGTTCCATCCTTATACTTCATATGGACTTCAAATTCATAATCCTTCGTAGCCACTTCACCCCACGAGACTGAATAAGGATTGTAGGTTCCTGAATTCAACACGATACGTCCTTGTGCATCGCCAGTCGGACAGGGAGACGGAGTCTCGGTACAATCATATGTATGAGCCAAGGCGCTCACATTTGATGCGCTACCAGATCCGGCCTTTTCTGTACCTGTTATCACAAATGACCCTATCAAGTCTTCGACATTTTGAACAGTCGCCCCTATTTCAAAATGATCATTTGCAAAGGTCACGTCGCCACAGGTGATGCTCGGAGCATGGTCACATTCCGCAGTTATGGATGTTACCGTTATGGTATTCTCCCCCAAATTACGGATAATCACACCCGACACATTCTCTGGATCAAAGCCCAAGTCGTTCGACAAGTCATCCACATTGAATTCAACACTTGTCTTGGCCGTTGTGGTGATAGACTTACTAAAGTGCGCCGTAGAACCGTAATACGAGGTGGCTCCCGTACTCCGCAAATATATTTCGACCTCTTGACCATTAGGATTGTTCATCACTACGGTAATCTTTGCCCCACGCAACTTGGCAAAATTACCGCTCGTACCATACTCAAACAACTCATCTGCTGTTATATAATCAAGTTCCGCAGTCGACGGATGCTTGGGCACATCTTTTGTAGTACTGTAAAGCGTATAGTTGCGCGAACAATTCTTGACGTTTCCAACCCAGAAGGACCCGCACAAAGCTTCTTCTAGGTAGAGTAGCTGTTTATTCGTCTCAGAGATATACGTTCCGCTACAATTACTAATCTTCACCTTGGCTATCTTAGTTTCATTAGTGCCGTGAATTCCGCCACTTGTAAAAGTATACTTGTCGGTACACTGTACGTAGTCATCTCCAGTACTGTTGCCGCAGGCGTCATCGCCTTTGTAATAGTAATCGGGAGTGCAACCCTTGTCGTCAAACCAGCTAGACAGACCAACCCACGGCGCAGACTTCTTGTTAAGGGGAACAATTCCACCAATATAGGCGGCCCGGTATGAACACTTTACGTTCGGGTAATAATCCCAGCAGTCCGCGTTATAATCGGCACTATGCCAGCCGATATCGTATATCTTGAAATCGGGGTCAGCAAGACTGATTCCCACAAACTCGTTACTACGGGTATTCATCGTCAAGTAACCGGTCAAGTTCTTCAAGGTAAAGCTAGCCACACCTTGCTCAACGACACCGTAATTACCCTTTACCACCGTTACCGTAAGCACGTCGCTAGAAGCGGTTTTGCTGATTGTTGCAGAAAGAGTGACTATATCGGTAGCGCCAATAGATATGCTATTGTCGGAGGCATCTTTTAGCAATACTGCCGCGAGGCAAGCCGCGCCGTTGCAGACCTTCGCCTTCAATTTTCCATCTGCATCAGCAAAGATGACAAGGCGCACAGCCTTGGTGCCGTCGTTATTGGACCTAAGCAAGAACCCAGATTTATCCACCCTTGTAGAGGACTCGTCACCTTCCCTATCCAAACGAGGAATAAGGAACTGGGCGCGCAAGGTTCCATAAAGTCCCGAATTTGTCGTACTCATTACCACGACCGGCTCAACTGTAGTCTGTTTTTTCCAACGGTTATGCTCGCGGCCAACGGCAATGGAGCCATCTTCGTTGTATATCTTGCTCTGGTCACTAGAATTGCCAATGACAAGCCATTTTGCGGCAGAAGGATAGCTCCCCTTTCCTATATAGCAATCGCTCTTGTCGGAACAATAATCCAGACAATACTCGTTTGATATGTTTCCATCATTGTCGGCAGAGCAATTTACCGTTCCCGCATCAAACTCGTCAAAGAAGCAGTGCTGGTCCTTCTGGTTAAAGTATGCGGTTATGGTGTTGGCACCGCTCATCTCAGGTATTGTATACGTTGTTGTCGTCAGGGGGTCATCATTGGCACAGTTGGCACTATTCGTAGGGTCACATTTCCAATAAGAGAACGTACCATCATTGGGTGCCGTTATAGTCACATCATCTCCGGTAAAGAGATCAAAAGTGCAGCCAGCATCGGATGCCGTACATGTTCTAGTTTCGGAGCCCCAACGAGTTGTCGATGCCACCTGAATATTCTTGCCAGCGTAATTTTTCCCTGCAAAATTTATCGTCAAGACCACTTTTTTCGCCTTAAGCGTAGCATAAAGCGTGTAATCATGACCATCTTCAAGGGAGCTCTGTATCCGCTTGTTCCCTTCATCTGCGGTTGGTACAACGGCCTGGCAACCCGCAGGAACACCCTCTTCTACAGAACGCATTTCGATATCGGTCGAAATACCGCAGGTCCATTGCGCATTGGGCGATTCAACGGAGCAGTTGTTAACCACGCTCCCGCTACTGGTTCCAACGGCCTTAACCCATGTATTGTCAGGAGTCGGACAGTCTGGCCACTCAGTTGAAATTTGGGCTTTATAATACTCTCCACCAGAGGCGCACTTATCAAGACTTGCACCCGGCCCCGAGCAGAAGGAGGCAATGTCCGCTCGATTTATTGTAACAAAGGATTGCCGCGAGAAAGTCTTGGTGTCAGGATCACCGGCCTGGCATCCGTCGCAATCAGTAATTGTAAAGGCATAGGTTCCCGACTCGGCATTGCTTGTTTCGATATCAAAGAGATTTACTGAACCGGCAGCATTGAAGCGCAGCGCAAATGTACATACCGTATTGCCTTCTTCACACGAGGTGCCCTCCTTCAAGGTCGCTGTCGACGACTTTGTTATTGTCCATGAGCCATCGGCGGCCGAAGCGGGCCTTAGCACTTTCACCTCAAATTCCTCATTGGAACCTGGAGGGTATTTCAGCACGACATGGGATACCATACTCGAGCCCATGGCCTGATAGGCTTTATCGAAATTCACAAAAGGCGCGCTACCCACAGAATTGTCCGTTATGTGCACGTAGAACGGAACTTTTTGGTTGGCGTCATCATAGACGCACTTATGGTAACCCTGTTTCAAATCGGCTGGTCTCGGACTGGCCTTGTGATCATATAACAGGGACGACTTAGGAATATCAGCACAGCCGGTAATCTTGTTTGCCTGTTTTGTCAAGTTTGACCCATTCAGATTCACGACATTAAAATAATCCGTGAGCCTTCCATACGGGTTCTTTGGCAAGTGAATAATGCGAGGCAAGATAATGAAAGACGACTGCAGGTTTTCCTGATTGTTTACGGTGGGGAGATTCTCGTTATTTTCGTACTGGGTTTCCAGAGTGATATAGAGTTGCGGCGCATTTGCGATATAGTAGGAATCATTACCCCCCGCCCCGGCAACTGCTGCACCAGCAGCATTGCCTGTCGCCCGTGCCGTATACTCAGCAGTCTCCTGAATAAAGCCAGCAGAGGCAAGGTCATTGAGAACGGATGCCCTATACTTTAAGTTTACATTGCCATCGTCCCCTTCAGCCTTAGCCCCATCTTCGACCACGACAGAGCCATTTACATGCAGATTACTAAGATGCGACGTGTGATTTTCACCACCAATCTGGATATAGTAGTTATAGCTATAGGGCTCGCTTTTGCTCTCGCCATTTTCCGGGTCAACAACAGTATGCGCAAACGGCGAGGCCGACCTCAGCTTTTTACCCGAAGCTACGCCTTCGGGCATGTATAGAAGAATGGAAGACGTTGGCGAGGTCGGTTGCAAGAAAAAATCCCGAGTGCACTGTACAAATGCTGGCGATTCAGGATTGCTCCTATCGGCAAAGTAGAATACAAATTTTCCGTCAAGAACAGGTTCTCCCGCTTTTTCATGGTCTGAAGGGTAAACAACGGAGCTTTGCAGCATGTTATCTCCGGCAGCACCAGAGAAAGCAATGATAAGGTATCCATTATACAGTTGGTCATGTGCCTCCATATAGCGGTAACAGTCTTGAACATGCCCCCAAAAACCATTTATGCTATTAGTTTCATTCAAGTCTCCAGCGGCTACCTGCGTTGCGTTGATCTTTGTAAAGCCCGCAGTGTTGCAAGCCTGATTGTGCGTTACATCGAACCAGTTCTCCGGACTTATAACGTCTATTGCCTGAGGGACCTTGTTATTAGTCGGATCAATTAGCTGTCCGTATGAAAGCATCCTATCATAATTACTCCAATAAGTCGCACCAATATTGCTCCAAACATCATTATCACGATTCCATGCGGGAAGAGCCGTAGCTATTTGCAAATTTGAACTACTACTGAGGACAAGGCCAAAAAGTCGATGCCTATTTGCAGTCTGATTGTTTGTGTTATCAGAACTTCCTTCAATACCACTTTGTGTTTCCCCCTTCCAGTATAAGCCATAATTAGGGCTATAAGAAACCCAGTTATCCCCATCTTTGTGCCTTTGCTGTAACACGGCATAATAATCATGATATGTGCCAGTCGCATTATGCTTGTACATATTCCCATCCACCTGAGATATTCTATTTCCACCTTCGTCATTACAATCACTGCCGCAATTTGCTTCTATTCGAGAAGGGGCGTACCAGTTTCCTCCAGCCCAGAAAGCCCCCTTACCATTACTCTTAAATTCGTACCAACCATTTTCAGTAAAAACGAAATGACCTTCAACACAGGTTGACAATTTTTTTCCGTTTTTCTCACAATCAGTGCCGGCCTTTTGAGCCGTTTTGCCAGAATTGCCATCAAAATGTCCGTTAACAGTCATGTTTCCATCAACATATAGGCCGCAATCGTGTTCAGCCGGACCAGGGTTGCTTCTATTCACTCCTCCGTGAACATACAAGTCTCCACCTATGTAAATTGAGCCCTCACCCCCATTACAATTCAAGGCGCCTCCAACATAAACAACATTATTATTTGACCCCATTGTGTTATTGCCATTAAAACTCAAATTTCCTTTAACATACACGTCTGCACCAGCTAACCCTGTTGCCCCACTTGCAGGGCCTGCAACTGTAACGTTTCCCGTAACCAACAGTTGCCTAGAAACCGTCGGTTGGTTTCCAGTATAGTTTCCGTTGATAATAGCTGATTCAAAGGTAGGACTATTGGTTAAATTTGTCACAGTACCCTGAAAAGCCTTATCGAAGTTAATGTTCGCCGCCTGGTTGGGAATCGTTACACGGTATAGACCATCCACATTAAAAATGGCAACTTCGCTATGGCGGGTTCCTTGGCGGGATTCCCCCGCAGAAAGGATTTTCAACTTGAAATTGTGAGCCGTGCCTGTGTTCACGCCAGTCAGCCATACGTCGTAGTGCTGGTCCGCCAGTAGCCACGGGGTAAGACGGTTGTTCAGCTTGATAGCCTTTCCGCCGCCGGCCTGATACTGCTTGATCAATGCACCAACTTCATTTGCATGGTAAGTCATCCAGGCGCGGGTGTTTTCAATACCCGCAACGGCACTCTGATAAGCTTCGCGCTCCATCATGCGGCTGGTACTGGAACGGCCTTCGCTAGTAATCCACTTGTAGGTGGCAGTGGCCGCGATAGTGGCCACCAGCATAAAGAGCAGCACGGTGATAAGGGACACACCGCGTTTCATTTCTATTTTCAAATTCATAATTCCAAATTTCATAGTTCCCTCCTAGTCTGCGGCTCCATTGCTCGGGGTGGGGATTCTAATGGTTGCTTCGCCTGTTTCGCCAGAGCCATCTGCTGTTCCTCCGCGTTTAATACGCAGTTCCAGCATAAACGCCTTTACGTTCATTTTGTCAGCCAAAGACAAGCTTGTCTTTGATTTTCCGGCGGGGTATTCAAACGTGTAGTTCGAAGTAGAAATCTTGCGCAATACCAAATCTGCAATGGTCACGCTCCCCTGGGCGGCAATCGGAGAATAGCTCGAAAAGGTAAAGGCTATGCAGACATTTTGAATGTCGGTCGGTACAGAAAAACGCATTTTACGAGCTCCCGTTCCATTGTCATGGGATGGCGGGAAAAAGAGGAAATCATCCAAACTTGCCGGGCGCGAGCCATCATTCCTGTGACGGAATCCCACAGACATGTGGTCACGGCCGGGAACGAACATTCTCATTTCGTCGCCATTGTTCGGCATAGAAAAGGATAGTTCATACTCGATATCCTTGAGAAGCGTTATTGGAGTGCAGTCATTTGCCCAGCCCGAGCCAGAGGGCTCAACGTTACCCGTCAAAAGCACCTGGTTGAATAGGTTACTGCTCGTGTTGACCGCATTGTCTTTCTTAGAATAATTGGTCGCAAAATTCGACAACCTTACAAACTTATGGTCGCTAGCATCTGGTTCAATGCTCAAATCCGCAAAGTCCGATTCATTTGTCCGGGCAACCATTCGGAATTCACTTGGGCATGGAAGGGTCGTGCATACAGGGAACACCTGAGTTATCTCGGTAGAGGCTATTCCCGGCAATGCTGGGGTAACACGGAATATGACCACATCTGTCGCGATATTCACTGCATGGCTTTTGGCGTTTTCAGCAGACTCCTTTTTGCACAGGTTATCATCGGGAGTGCCGTCAAGCGTGCGGCAGGAACGTTTTAGGACATGGTTTTCTACAAACCAGTTTATTTCCTCTGCTGCAACGTACTTGCCGTCTGCGTCATAGCGGAAACGGCGGAACGTCAAATTGTCAAATCCATTTGACGTACTTAACGAGTAAGAAGAGTAATCGTCTTCGGTATCGTCATCTGGATTAGCAGGGTCTTTCAAGTGTATATAAACCCATTTTTTCTTATCGGCATCGGCAAACGTGTCGTCACCACCGTTAGCGGACGCTTCCTTGGAATTTTTCGTTCCCATTTGAGATACGTCAGACTTAAAAAGCGTGGCAGCGTTCTCGGCCTCTTGGGTAGCCTTAAGCATGTTCTGGGTACGCACGCGAAACTTGGTAGAATCACTGAACGCCTGGCCGGCAACCACAACGATGATTCCCACAATGGCCATGTAGACCAGGAGTTCCATAAGGGTGAAACCTTTTTTCATCTGACTACCCCCGAGACGGATATAGACTGTCTAGAGTTTCTGAAAGGCCAGCTGACGGTAACATCTAAGCGTTTGGCAAATACATGTTTTACGCTGTCTGCGCCGCTTCGCAGTAGAGACGTGGCACCGGCACGGTAAGCCGCATCAGGAGACACTTTTACTTCAGCCTCGTACTCCACCTCTATCTCATTATTCGACAAGCCGCCGGGTTGACCTCTCCATTTGAGAGTTCTGTTTATTACCGCCTTGACATTGTTTCCGCCTTCGTCTTTTTGAAGGCTTCCATTTGCGGCCTTTTTAGCCAAATAGCCATCAGACGTCAGCATTTCATCAGAGAAACTTGCAAGCCCTAAGGTACTCAATGAATCAATAATATTTTGAGCCACCTCAGTGGCGCCGTCTCGACCCCGAATACGCAACAACGCATCGCGGTTACCCTTCTGCAGGTTAGACACTGCTGCGTACAGGATACCAAGTACCAAGGCAGCAATCATTACCTCTATGATGCCGAAACCACGCTTGCGACGAACATTGCAACCGTTTGTACGGAATTCGTGTGAACGCATTAAAAACATCGTTACTCTCTCCCTACAAATCAGACCACGAACCAGAAGTATTCAGCCTCGGCACAAATGAATTTTTGTCGGAAGCCTTTATTGAGACCCCATATAAGTCACGAGTGCCATATTGAACCACCACAAAGCCTTGGTAAGGGGCGGCGGAGAGCCCTTGCCGCGGTACAAAAGAAGCCTGAGCCTTTTTCTCATCAGGAGGATCAACCAAGTTGAAACCTGCGGGAATAATCCCAGCAGGAACCTTACCGTTAGCTAGAATGACATTAGGAGTTTCCAGTTCCATTTCGTCGATAACACTCCCCAGGTCATCTGCATCGCAAGCAGCTTTGTACGTTTCCAGCTTTCTATCCCCATTTTTCTTCACGCATAGTGTTGTGTTCAACCGGCGAGCCTCGTTGGCGGTTCTTTCCATGTAAGCGGTTACATTGTACGCTGCATCTTTAATTCGGGCATTGGCGATGGCGTTCTGAAATCCGACAACGCCCATTCCCGAAAGTATGCCCATAATGGCCACAACGATCAGCACTTCTACCAGCGTATAGCCAGCCTTATGTTTTGACCTGTTCAACATACTATGTAGTCCACCCCAAAGAATATCTTACCCGTTGTTGTACACAATGTTATCTACACGGACAAACGCGGGATACAAAATCTCGCATTCCGTCTTTTCTAAAATAGCTTGTATGTATTTTCCCTTTAGAATAAAGGAATCGGCACGTTGTGTGCATTATTTGGGCACGGTTTTTGCGCCCGGAGCCAGCCCGAAATCAACTAAAATGTCGACTTCCGCGTCCGCCCCAAAAATGTCGTTATTTACACCTTTTCCGCCCACTCCCGCATATCGGCGGGCACAATGTGGGTATAAACGTCCAGCGTCATGGCGCTGGAACTGTGCCGCAACAACCGCATGGCCACCGCCACCGGGCACCCGCTGGCCGCGAGATTCGTCGCGAAACTGTGACGGAACTTGTGGTTTGACGCCCAGCCTTCAATCTTCAGCCGTGCACAGACCTTCTTGATTTCACGAATGGACTTCTGCTTGTCGATTTTCAGCCCGTCCCCCAGGCTCCCGAACCGCTCCAGTTCCCGCCGGAGCCGCCCGTTTATGGGCAGCACCGCGAACTTGTCGCCCTTGCCTACAACCTGGAATCGGTCCCCCAGAATGTCGGCCTGCCTAAGCCCCGCCGCCTCGTGGACACGAAGCCCCGCGTAGGCCATCAGCGCCCACAGCATCCGCATTTCGGCGCTAGGCGCCGCCTCCACGATGCGCTCCACCTCATCGACGCTCCAGGCGTCCCTTTCCGCCTTCGCCACCCGCCGAAAATCCACGAATTTGAAAGGCTGGGCCCGCTCCACCCGATTTTCCCGGTAAACCCAGCTCAAAAAACACCCGCACACGCGACACTTGTGCCGCGCCGATTTTCCCCGCAGCGACGCATAGTACTTCCGCGCGAGCCTCTCGTCCACAGAAAGCAGGTCATGGACCCGCTGGCCCTTGCACCATCCCGAAAAATGCTCCAGAATACGGCGGTACTGCTCCACGCTGCCCAATTTCAGGCCCGGACGCTCCAGAAACTCCCGCACGGCGACCTCCATGGGCACCCCCTCCAGCACCTCCCCGGGCATGGCGAAACGCAGCACCAGAAGCCTCTGCAGGCACTCCTCCGCCACCCTCTTGCACGTGGTCCCCAGCGACCTGTACGAAATCACGCCGCCCGAATTTTCCCGGAGGTACCAAGTCTTTATCCCGCGACTCTTGTGCCGCTGTACCACCGACAAACGTTTCCACTCCATGCCCCAAATAATAGGCAAAGCGGTGTGCATGGAATGTCACACCACCCGCAAAATCCCCGTTTTTCGCCAAAAGGAGCGACTCTTTCCTACCTAAAAGGGGAAAGCCTTCCCCCTGATTGCAGCCACGGCGTCATGGCGTGCCACGACCCGCCATCTAGCCGTGTCTTTCATCACCCCCTTCCCCTAGGGGGTTGTCATCCCGGCCTAGTGTCGGGACCCCCTAACACCCCTGATTTTTCCCGACGGACCTATAAAACCAGGAAAAAATGTCTTCTTATATGCCCTTTTCCCATACAAACTAACAGAATTTCGCCAAAATAGACCGTTTTTTGGCTCTTTTTCTGAGCATGATGCCTCAAAAAGCCTCTTCGGGGCAATTTTTTGATTTTAGGGGCATATAAAAGTGGCAAAAAACACCGTTTTATAGGTCGAATTCTCAAGAAATGACCGTTGAAAGATGTTGGCGATGGCAGGGATAAGAAGCGTCCGACCAAGTCGGGCATGACAAAGGTTGGGTCAAGTGACCCCGGCACTGTAGCCGGGACGACTGTAGGAAGGGCGGGGATGGCAAAAGAGAGATGCGGGGAATCGGCGGACAAAAAAGCCCGCTCAAAATGAACGGGCTGCTTAGGCTTTTACTGCTGCGCGGGTTATGTGTCCGGCGATTCGATTTCCTTCTTGAGTTCGAGAACGGTTGACTGGGGAAGCCCCGTATTGCGAGCTACTTTTTCAACAGAATCCCCGTCCAGAAGGAGGTTCTTCGCCACTTCCTTTGCCTTTTTCCGGGCCGCGCCGTATTCCCAGTACGACTTGTCGATGTCTTTCATGATGTTGCTGAGCATATATCCTGCACTAAAGTTACACAATTTTACCTCGTTTTGCAATACCCTGAACACGGGATCCCCTGCGAATTCGCTGAAATCGGCTTCCCTGTTGAGAGTATCGATGGCGCGGAGCCACTGGGCGATGCGGCTTCGGTCACCCGCGAACTGTTCCGCATGCTTCAGGAACTTGTTCACCTCTATAAGCGTCACCATCTGCCGTTCGAAATACACACGCTGCTCCTGGTTGCGCAGCTGCACCGTGTGGAGGTAGTTCGGCGAGCCCTTGAAGGCGTCAAAGAACTGGAAGCTTACCACGTGAAGGTTCTCAAGCGGAGTGAAGTCGCCCGGTTTTTCCATGCTGCCCGTGAGACGCGCCACGTAGAGGACCAGGCGGTCGCTGTATAACGAATCGTTGTTTTCGTGCTGGACGTCGATGGAAATGCGGTCGCGGGGCACGCCGTTGCCGCGGTCGTTGGTCAAGAGCAGGTCGGGTTCGACACTACGGTACCCAAGCTCACCGGGAACGTACGGGTTCACGAGCTGCGGGTTCTCGATGCGGTCCGAACCCACGAGGTTCAGCGCCGCGTTGATGAGGTCGGTAGTGAGCATCAGGTTCTTCTCGCTGGCGAGAATCTTCTTGATGCACCCGTCGTTGTAGAAATAGACGTTCCGGTGCTCGTATTCCTTGACGATGGCGTTGACATCCTGGCCGTTGTCGTTTGCGGTCTTGAGTTTCTTGAGAAAGATTGCGAATTCCTCTCTTGTCATTTTAATCCGTTAAATGCGGGAACGCGCCCGTAGCGCAGACGGGGAAGGCCCTCGTCTATGTATAAGACGCTTTTTTGATGGAAAACCTGCCTGGCAATTTTAAATTGATTCATTTTACTTACATTTGCTGCATTTCTTGCGTCGAATCGTTGCGTTCCACCCCCTCTACCCTCCAAAACGGCCTTTTTCATCACGAAAAAGCCGTTTTAAGTCCTATTGTAAATAAATTTGAACTTTTTTTGAAAAAAAAAGCTATTTTAGAAAAGACGGAATGCGAGATTTTGTATCCCGCGTTTGTCCGTGTAGATAACATTGTGTACAACAACGGGTAAGATATTCTTTGGGGTGGACTATATAGTATGTTGAACAGGTCAAAACATAAGGCTGGCTATACGCTTATAGAAGTGATGGCCGTGGTGACCATATTAGGCATTCTTTCAGGTATGGGAGTTGCAGGTCTCCGTTCTGCTATTGCTAATGCCCGTATCAAGGACGCCGCCTATAACGTAACAGCCTATATGGAAAGAACCGCCAACGAGGCCCGCCGGATGAATGCGGTCCTGTGTGTGATACGGGAGGACGATCAGACTCTGGCAACGTACAAGGGCGCTTGCGACGATGCAACTGGTGATGGTAATGGAGGCCTGGAAAAGATCGATGAACTTAAACTGGATAGTCCCAACCAGATTTTGCAGGATAATGAAGTAACCGCCTCAACAATTCTTGGCGGAACAAATCTTGTCACGGCTGGAGCAGAATTTTCGCCTAGGTTGGGCTTGTCAGCCGCGCCATCCGAAGGATTTATCGCCATACAATATGGTAGTCGGGGACTGTATGGAGCAGCTGCTAAGGTTAAGTCTAAAAACGCCTTCGTCCCCATGATGAAATATGACGAAGGCGGCTGGTTCGGTATATAGGGAGTAAGGTGTTATGCATAGTGTTTCCGGGATCCATACTTTCTATTCCGATAGCCCACGTGTTCGTCGCAAACGCGGCGTTGGCATCATGGAGGTAATGATTGCTGCCTTAGTACTTGGCCTCCTCTACGCAGCAGTGTCCAACCTACAGAAAGGTAACCGCGATGCGTTACTTCGCATTCGTGGTCGTGATGGTGCTACTGAAGTGGCGCAAAATGTTATCGATAATCTGGGGGCACTGGGACTAGCTTCTTTTACCGATGAAAATCTGAAAAAAGATGATGCAACTGGTGTCTTATACGTAACAAGCTTTCCTATGGGTGAAGTTGTTAATGATACGACTATTCGCCTCACGCGCACTTGGGAGGCACAGCCTGGTCTTAGGTCGCATAACATGACGGTTTCTTACGACGTGGTTGTAAAGGTTTCTCCAGATAATGCGTACAAAACGACAACCGGCTCTATGCTATTAGGTCAAGATTGCTCTGCTGACGATAGCAACTGTGCTGTACACATATATGCTAAGCGCCTAGATGTAAAAGTTAGCTGGCCCTTTAAAAATTCCACTCAATCCATCATGGTCTCGGGGGTAATCAGATGAAAAAAGGTTTCACCCTTATGGAACTCCTGGTCTACATGGCCATTGTGGGAATTATCGTTTTGATTGCTGGCCAGGCGTTCAGTGATTCTACCAAGTTTCGCGTGCGTACCCAGAACATGCTTAAAGCGACTCAGGAAGCTGAAAATGTGGCCTCCTTATTTAAGGAAGACGTTTCGCAGATGGGTGCAAAAAGTACCTTGACAAGTGTTTACGACTGCGTATACATTGATAAAACATGTGGGTCAGCTTCCAGTGGTTCGTCTTCCAGTGGTGCTGTGTCTAGTGCCTCAGATTTTTCTTCTTTTCGCCTGACTTCTAGCAACAGCAATAGTGACTTGACTTTTAGACGGCTCCGCTATGATAATGATGGACATTATCAAGCTGTCGAAGAAATAAATTGGTTCGTGGAAAATAAAACACTTAAACGTTCGTGTCGAACAATTGCTGGAACTGAGGATTCCGATGTATGCGAAGAAGAAACAGCAGAAGATGCTAAAGACAATGCTGTTGTAATTGCGACGGGTGTTGAAAAATTCAGAGTAATCGCTCCTACGCCTGGTGTTCTAGAAAATCAAATTCAGGTATTTCCTCCAGAGGGCGCCGGTGGCGCGTTCAAGTTGATTTCTCGCTTTGGAGAGTCTCCATATGCTGAAATGAATGTTGCAAGTGTAAATGGAACCAGACAAACTTTGTCTAATTTCCATTCTAATTACAATGTTGGCACGGAAGCAATTGTATCGGAAGAAAATAGAAGTATAAATCAGCTTTTTGCAATAAAAAATGAAACGGTGTCAGAAACGAACTGGCGTAATCTCTGCACGGCTTATGGGGGCTCTGCGACAAATGTTCCTCTGTCACTTGACCCAGATAATGAATATGAATTGTCCTTCTCTATTCCCTACATAGAGAATAAGACTCGGTTGTTTGTTCCAGGAGTAGACCATATGTCTGTTGGGTTTAGAGACATTACTACTGGAGAGATTCCACAAAAGACTCTCGAAAGTGGGGAGAATGTAAAGCTTTTGGATGATTTCTTCTTTGTCCCGGCTATGGATATTAAGGGTGGGGGTAAACGTATTATGCGATTTACTGTTCCCGAGAGAATTGAAAATGTTTGTATTGCGTTTACGTTCGCTTTTTACTCTCCCTTGGCTTCTCAAGCCATCTTCGACATAGAAAACTTGCAACTGAAAAAATTGCCTTATTCCAATTATGATTTTGCCCACCCTTTGAATACAGAAACGACAGCTAATAAAGTTGAAAAAAAGAACATAAAGGCGCTAAAGCTTGAATTGACGATTGCCCGCGGCGGTAAAAGCGGAGAAAAGGGTGAGACCGGCGAAGTGGATATTATTGTTCCTACGCCGAGTAATGGTCCCAGGGACTAGGAGGAATTTATGTTTAATCGAGAGATGAATGACGAAAGACGACAGAATGTCATTGCTCCCCTGGACTTGTTTCAAGGGAAACAATCTCTTTCTATGAGTTTAAAGCGCGGTGTGTCACTTATCACCGTATTGCTCTTTATGTTGGTTGCCACAATCGCAGCCACAGCCACCTACAAATGGATTACTAGCGAGGGTAAATCTAGCGCTAGCCGCATGCTTCAGCGTGAGGCGTACCAGAGTGCTGTGGCGGGTATTGAAAATACGCGTGCTTGGATGACCTACCATGCAAATGATGTTGGAGCCCTTATTAAACAATTTAAGGACAGTCAGTTGCCTATAAAGCTAAACGACCGTCTCACGGCGCAACTTCGTGCCGATCAAAAATATGATGTTTGGTTGACTGGTGTTAATACAGAACAAAGTACTTATAAGTTGAAAATTCTCTCGAGCGGTGAAGCTCGCAATGGAACGCGTCATAGTGAGGTGGCTATTTTCAATGTAGATGGTCTTTATCAGGTGAAAATACCTAAAATCACCCACCATGCAGACATTGATTTTGACTATGCTTACTTCGGGGGCTCGTATAACGGAGCCGGTAATGTAAATGTAACGTCGGCGGTTGTAAATGGCAATTGGAACGGAAATCCGCAGACTGTTACAAGGAATTTTATTGTTACGGGAAATGTGACGCTTTCGGGTAATGGCGTGAATATTGGTCAATCGGCATGCGTTGGCGGTAATCTTACTACTAACAACGGGGGTATTAAGGCTAATGACTTGTATGTCGGTGGGAATTTTGCAACGACAATGGATATTACGAATAATGCCTATTTTGAGCACGATGTTTCATTGGGTTCAACAGGAGCCGATAATAATGCCACATACAATATGTATGTGGGAGGAAATGTCACTCTAAACGGAAAACTGACTACATCACAACAGGAAAAAAATTCCCTTATAAACGGGAATCTTTGTGTGAGTAACAGTGGAATGGTCGTGTCTAGCGGCACAAACTATACATTTACTGTGGGTACCGATGTTTGGATGCCCGGTGACATAAATCTCTGGTATGGAGACGGAGGCTTAAATTGTACTTGTGTGTACCAAGATTGGTACACTGATGAACATAAGGACTGTGATGATGAGGATAGTTATAAATTGAAATCGAGAACGTGTGCCATACCAGCAACAACTGCTAATAATGAATCGTACTATCAAAAGATTGTTCTTGGTAATTCTACAACATCTAAAGTTTATATCAAAACAGCTCATCCTTATAGTCAAGACTATACAAATCTGGTAGGGAAAAAATTCCATGAACAAGGAAAAAAATATTGCCCTACTGATAAGAGGTTTACCATTCTTAGCAGTATGAACTGGGACAATGGTAATAACACGAAACCGCATTACACAAAGAACGAAGGTGGAAACCTGAATGTCTGCGGTGAAATAAAGCTTGTCGATGGGAAATCTGATACTCGATATTATGATTGTACTGGATATGCGTGCTATTCTTCTGCAGAATTTATTGATTACAAACGAGGCTGGCAAGATTGGACAAATCAGGAGAAAACGGGCATCTTCGCCTCCGTAAATTCTGGCGAAAATAAATATTACATATTCAACGCATCTAACGACTTTCTCAATTTTTATTATGACGCAAATCACTTGCTAGAAGATTGGCGAGTCTACACGACTGTGACCGGGACCCCTTCCGTGACTCACACCGCTGGTTATGAAGCAATCCCCATACACATAGACAATAACAAAAATTTTGACATGTATTTTGTGGGTAACAAAGCCCAAGTTGGTTCATATATGTTTGGTAGTATTCGATATTATGATCCAACAACAGATGAAAATAATTTCTATAACTACAGAAATTCAAAAGCTACAGGAAGTCCCTATTGCTACAATGGTGGCGGAGATGATGGTAAATATCGCCCCACGTGCAAGGTGAACCCCTGGTTTACGTCTTTGGGTACAGTCAAGTCCACTGCGGGGCAAACCAAAATTACTTGTGCAGATGATGCTAAAACAACTTGTTTGAATATTTTAGGAAGTGAAACGACTGGTTGTGATAACTCGAAATATAAAGTTGATGATGTTTTGTCAACGGGATACAATAATTTCTCGTCATATGCAAATTATGGATGTGCTTCGACAATTAAAACTTATGGGTCACAGTACGTTAAAAGTCCCGGTGGAAATTACAATCTTACTGGTTATGAAGAAGATGAAGACGGAAATCCGATACTTACAAAGCCTATATACACAGATGTTGGTGAGGGAAATGGAGAATATATCCTTGAAAGCGATTTTGTTAAATTGATGAATGATTGCTACAAGCATTTGTATTATGATGATGATGGTGCTAGAAGAAATGACTCTCTATACAACGATTTTCTTGTTGTAGAGGTGACGGCAGATGGAAATGATTTTAGTCCTTCTGGAACGCTAAATGGAAAATTTATCATTATTATGAATGGGGCTGTCTATACTCAATTTCCCCCGGTTGTCGATGATGGTTACGTCTTTTTATATCTGAAAGATGGCGCGTCAACGTTGAAGGGAACATCGGGCAGTGCTATAAGTAATTATTTTATTTACACGTTAGCTGATATTCAGAACGGGTTGCAGTTCAACATGAACGGAACCATATATGCTTCTGCTGCGACTTGTGCTGGTATAGGAGCCTTACAGTCTTCAACCATAACGTATAGTCAAGATGTTATTGACGAATTGACGGCCGCGGGTATTATATGCGCAAGCAATTCGTCGGGAACGTGCAGCGCACCTACTCCGGGAACCGGTAGCGAAAGTGAAGAAGAGGAACACCTTACTTTTGGAACAGATAGATATTACATTTCTATGGCTCCGCAACTTGGAATCACGTTGGAATCTCAATACGAAAACAGAGAAACCATTCCTTCTGGGGAAAATCAGGCAACGCTGAACCCATCGTTCATTGTTCTTCCGCGTGTTATCTACATGCCTAGGGACCCCTACGGCTATCTCTCGGATTATGTTAACATACTTCCTTTGAACGGTTCTACTGCAACAAAGGCTGATGTTACACTTTCTTGCGACAAAAGTCTACCAATTTCGTCAAAACTTTATTCGGGTACCGCTCTTAACGAAGGCCTTTATACTTGTAGCGCGTCTTTGAATGGTGTAAGCAATCCCTTCTGGGTGATGGTTAAAGGGTTAGATCGTACGACGCCGATGGTTTCCTTTGTAGAGGGGTCTCAAGAAATGCAATCTACAGGGGCCGCCAAGGTTCACGCGGTTATTCCTGCCCATTCTCAAGAAATTACAATTACCGTTTCGTGTCCTGCAGAACCAACAGGCTGGAGCTACACTCTCTCCAATAGTGGTCAACGGAGTGGAACAACCTGTACTTGGACTTTACCGCATAGTGATGTTGCTCTATCGAACTTTGAAATGTTCTCCGTTGCAACAAGCGGTGCTACTTCGGGGACACTTGCTTTCCATTTACAACCTGGCCAAGGATATAACACTGGGAACACTACTGCAGAATTGCACGTGTCTAGTACGGCTACTATAGTTAGAATTGATGCTGATGCAGACGATATTGACACGTATTGTGAATCTCATGCAGATGAATGCCCTGCCGAGGGTCATCGAGGGCAAGATTGGCCGGCCTGTGGGTCTGATGAATCTTGGGTTGTTCCAAGTGTTTATAGTGGCGTGAATAGCACAAATAATTCATGGTCTATAAATGTTGGCGGTAGCGGAACTGTTAGATTAGAAGAAGATGCAGATTTTGATGATTGCGTCGTGATTATTCCTACAACAGGAGAAAAAACTAGTTATAGTCTTTCAGATCTGGTTGCTACGCAAACATATCAGCTTAAAGCGTCTGCAAAAAAGAAGAAAAAAACTATCAAGGTCGGCTTTAATGGCGATGTGGGGAATGGCAACCACCCTGTCCTGAGTGTAGCGGTGGGCAGTCGAAATCTCACCTGCGAATACGACGATGTTTCTAGCAACAATCCGATGGTTTGTTCTTTTGATGTGTTTACTGGTGAAAGTATACAGATATCCATAAATAAGGAAAATTCGAATAACGAAAATTTCAGATACTGGAAATGTGAGAACGGCTCCACGGGTAGTTCTTGTCCTACTACTGATTTGGTGACAGGTAGCTCATTTGGAACCGCATTTACTATACAAGATAATCAGGCTACTGTTTTCGCACATTTCGGAAAACCCGATAGTTATTGTTTCTTTGACGAGTTCAAAAACGCAACGGAAACGTGTGCTGGCGACAGGAAAGATGAATACTGTATTGATAACTGCGATGGAGTTTGTGAAAGCGCAACTGTGGTTGGTAATGGAGCCGCCATCAAGTGGCACCTTATGGAAGGAGCCCTTTCAGACATCGTTAATGATTATGGGTATATTCACACCACCAAGGCTTTGAATAAGATAACGAATGCCGAAGAACGTGTTCCAGTAAAAGTTCTAAGCACCGTTCATGCAGGTGTTTATGGAACCCTTAAGGCTTTGATCTCTGTACCGCGGGTAACAACAAGGTACAATAATACAGCCTTGAATGTGGCTAAATCAGGGTTCTTGCTGCACTCCAATTCTACAGGAACTGAATTCTTGATGCTAAATGCTTACGAAAACCTTGATGGAAACCTTGCTCTCAGACTTTGTGTTAACGGACAATCAACAAGTTGCTTAGAAGGTATTCCTGAAAGTGGAAGTGGTGTTAATGCAAAAGTGTCCAATTCCAACATGGTGATGATTTCCGCTAGCTTTGTCGGTGAAAAGTTGAGGGTGTCTGCATATACAGACAACTATTACGGAAACCCGACGGAATATACTTATTTGTTTGATTTGACTTCTCTTAGCGAAAGTTTCGCTAACCGAGACCATGAATTCGTCGGTTTCAGCATGGCGGATCCGAACTTTAAGATTTATGGAATAGGGTGGAAAAGTGAAGACTATAGTTCGGAATGTCATGATACTTATCCGACAGTCAAGTGCTCGTTTGCAGCCAAGGCTGTCAATGGGGTAATTCCTACAGATACAGATGTTGAACCTTGGCTTGGGCATTCTGGTTGGTATGACCGCAAAACATGTGAACCGCAGTATTACTATATCGGTCCAGATGCATGTGGTAATTCTCCTAGTTCTGAAACGACATGCTCCGCAGGGTATTATAAGTTTAGTAGTAGTGATCCTTCGTACCTGGGACAGCATGGCTATAAGGATGCTAACAAAAATGATGTAAAAACAGCCAAGGCATGGTTGCGGTGCTATCTCAACAACACTGAGGAAATTGCCTGGAACAGTACGAATGCTGCTGAACGAGTTCACTGTGGACCTTTCTGGACTGGTAAGTTTACGCCATGTACAGATCACGCATCGTTGATAACCGCGCAAGATAACAAGACCTTACGTGTGTCAGAAACGGAACCGTTTGCGTTTTTCAATGATTCCAAAACGATTAACTTGCGTGATGCGTCATTGACCATCACGATTGATAATACCAACGGCTACGATGTTGATGTATGGCTGTATAGCCCGAGTACTGGCTCAAATTCGGAATTGAACTATAGCGATACCGTTAGAATAAGTGGTAATGTTGGAACATTTGACGTTGTCAAGTCTTTCGCAACGAGTCCTGTAGGCTTTGATCCAGAACATGTTAAGGGAATTGTGTTTAGAAATCTGGGTACAGAAGCAGTAGGTCTCACGTCTGTTTTGTCGAACTGTGGAAACGCTATTGAAATAAGCAGTTGTGAAGCTGTGTACAACGAAGCCGCCTTGAATTGGGAGGTCCATGCTGACATTGTAAACGCAAAGAATGTTACAAGCTATACGTTTACGGCAAATGTTAATAGCACCCATGTGTTTAGCGAAACGAATGCCCAAGCTGCTGAAGAATCAAGGTTTAGTACAAAACCGGGTGTAAATCCCAATGAAACATCTATCAGCTATAAGCATGCTGATAATCCGTTCCAACATCAGGGAGAGTCCTATGAAATATCCGTTTCCGCAACAGGAAACGGAGGCACGAAAACCCGCCAATGCTCCGTATCCCCTGATCCAATCAGTGAAATATATTGCACAGCAAACGATGTATCCAATATCTCAAGTGGAGGGGCTTGGCCGTCATTTGGATTTAAGTTTACAGGTTGTCCGTTGGCAGGTTGTGATTACGATGTCTATCTCGACGATATGGATACTCCTCTTGGAAACGAATGTGGAGCGGGAAGCGAACCGTGCTCTGGAGAAAATATAGAGTCGTCAGATGAGTACATCTATAAGTCAAAGTACGGTAACGCTCCAGGAACATGTACAACTACAGGCGGGTGCCTCCATACTTATAAAGTTGTGAATAAGTCTGATAGCAGATATCCTTATAGGGCCTGTATCAAGACCTTCAAGGAGGGTAAGAAGAATGTTCCAGAGCTTGAATTGGAATGCCCTGAACCAATGACGGGTGTGCTGACTGGAACATCTTCTATTGCAGTTAGTGTTCCTGTTTCTGGTTGTAATGACGATTGCACCTACAGCTTTGAAGGGGGAACAGCAACAGCTGTTACTAGTTCGACAATTGAGCTTCCGATTACTAGAGAAAGTACGGCTGGGCTAAAAGAATATACACTGACGGTAAATCGTACGGGTGAAGTGGCTGAAGAAACTTGTACCATATCAGTGACTTATGTTGAACCTTTGGAATTGGAATGTGGTCCGATTGCAGACCTAACTGGCAAAACTCCTGGGAATACGATAACTGTTACTCCACATACCGTAAACTGCAGTAATAATAGTTGCGAATACAGAATTACGGGCGGTGATAATCCTTCGTTTACTGGTTCTAACTATGATGGCGGGGATGCTTCGTTTACAGATGCCGGGGCTAGTGGAGATGATGTGGAATATAACTTGGTTATTTCCAGAGATGGTTTGACAGGAACTTGCCCGTTCAAAGTGTCGTATACTTCGGGAAGTTCATGCACATGCAAGGATATAACGTGGACTTTGACCGGTGGAAATGGAGGAAATAGTAATAATAATGCCCCTAGTCCCAACTATCCGTGGCAGCTAACAACAGCAGAAGAAAATGCCTCTTGCTCAATATGTGCGTCAATAGCAATCAATCAAGTTTGTACAGGCGAAGTTCAAATAAGAGGTCCTCAGAGTTGCGACGGGCAAAGTGCCTTATGGAACGGACATCCTTTCTTACTGAGTAATGGTTATTTCCGATTTGCGAATAATCCTGCACCGAATAATACTATCTCAATTGAAATAGATGGGTGTTCTGAAATAAGCTCAGTATATATGGATAAGTGTTACTCTGTTACCAATGCAACTAGTGCTCCTGTTATTGATAATTGTCCTGCAAACACATTGGTAAAAAGTCCAAATGCGTCAGTCAACCTCCCTATGTCCATAAGGAATTGTATGGTTACGGGTGGTTGCACATATTCTATATCGAAGGATGGGGCCTCTGGCACCGAAAAAACTTACTTTTCAGGGAGTCTTCCTCCTCTTGCAGGGGAATCTTCTGGCGAACACGAGTACGTGTTGTCGGTGAAGAATTCTAAAGGCTGGGCAACAAATCCTTGCACATTTAAAATTAATTTCACCAATGATGCTGATATAGATATTGATTTTGGAGATGCACAACCGCATGACATAGAGGTCGGTAAAAAATATGTTATTAGCTCATGTAATGGAAATACAAACAATATCAAGTGCGATGCCGCAGGAGGTGGCCATGAATTATGGACTGGATCTGCTTGGAGTAGCATTGCAAAAGCATGGACGAGTTTTAGTTACCAAAATTTAACAGGTAATTATCAAGCTGCCACTAATTGTTCTGTAGGATTGAAGGTGACGGCCAAGGAGGGTATGCTCCGTTGCGTAAACGATTGGTAATAAAAGTAAAGAGATCGTGAAATCTGTATTCAGCTCCCCCTATTGGGGAGCTTCCTTTTTAGCTAAACCAATCACCCCCGCGGAACTGAGTGGTCCACGGGGGTGTTTGTTCAAAGGGTAGCCTTTACTTTAGTTTTTCTTGTCTCATTGCCTCAAGCTCGGCTTGGACTTCGGCAATCAGATTTTCAGGCAGGCCCTTTTTGCGTAAAACGGCCTCTGTGTCGGCAAGACCTTCCGCACGTCCTTCCGCACGTCCTTCCGCACGTCCTTCTGCAAGGCCTTGCTCACGGGCTTCCTTGCGGATTCGCACCTTCATCGCAGCCAAGTGGTCCAGTTCTTCTTCCGTGAAAACCATATCTCGTGCCTGTTCCTTGATAAGCTTGTCCGACGCGTTTTCTACCAAGATGCGCTTGATCGCCTGCGAAATCACGTCGTCGCCGAAATCCGGAAGGTCGTCGGCCCTGCCCGCATGCTTGAGCAGGTACAGCCAGCGGTCTTCGGTGGTTCGGACGGAATCAAGCGCCTTGTTGAATCGCGTCAGGTCGTATAAAATATACTTCACCTTGTCCGTGATTGTCAAGCCCTTCTCGTTGCGGATGGCCCAGGTGCCGCGGTAACAGTCCTGCTGTTCCACGGGGAAATCGCATATCCAGATAGCGTAGGTGGGCGGGATTTCGTAGCGACGTTCTTCGCGACGTGCCCGTTCTTCGTCGGTAAGGTCTTTTTGCGGGTCCTTGAAAAACTCGTGATCCCACTCGTACTTGCTCTGGAGCAAGAATGCGCTGTGCTGCAGCAGAATGCGGTCGATGAACCGGCTGTGCTTCGCCTTCTGCATCTCAATATTCACGCTTAGCCCGTTGGAGGTGGTGGCGCGGATATCGAGCCTAAAGGATTTTACCTGCGGGAAGATGATGTTCACCTCGGTATTCTTGACGGTGACGGAAGTAATCCGGTTGTCACCTTCCAGGTGGAAGACCCCGTTCAGAAAACTCACCAGAGCCTGTTCGTCGCTCAGGAACGCCTTAAATCCGGTGTCGTAGAGTGGGTCGATGTAGGTCCGCTTTTTGATTTCTTCGTAGGTCCTCTGCACCCAGAATTCCTGCGAGGTAGCGATGGTGAACTCGGGGCTGATTTCGTTGTTTGTATTATCCATATCTATGATCGGGTGCGTCCCGTTAAACGGCAGGGTGGAAAGGCCCTACATTGTATAAGACGTTTTTTTGAGGGGAAACTTGCCCGAAAATTTTGTTTACAGTGCGGATTTTACATTGTGAAAACAACCAAAGCCCCAGGACACACCGTCCGGGGCTTTTGCCTATGAATTGATTATAGCGGATCCTCGCCGGGGCCTGCCCTGAGCCTGTCGAATGGGCGAGGATGACGAAGGGAGATCCCCGACCGAGTCGGGGATGACAAAGAGAGTGTGCGGGGATGACGATGGTAAGGAATGGTGATGCCGGCATCCCGGAACATGTCCGGGGCAGGCTCAGGCCGGGATGACAAAGGGGTCGAGGCTACAATTTTCCAAGATCCTTGAGCATTCTCTCGTACTTATCAGCTCGGGCTTTTTCAGCGTTGGCAATACGTTCCGCTTCATCGGCTCGGGCTTTCTCCTCGTCTGCACGCTGGCGCTCTTGGTCAACGGCAATGTCAATTTCTTCTTGCCAAGTCATATAGCGTATCCTCGTGTTGTTATCCGTCTGGTACCACTTCACCAAATCGTCAATATCCTTGGTTTCCGGGGAGATTGGCTTACTGGTAGCGAAGTACTCCAGGTATTCCCTGACGGATTTCTCGGCGACTTCGCGGTACTTCTTGAATATATAAAAATTTTTGAAACATAGGTCACCCATCTCGATTTTGGGGTTGTCTATTTCTAGGTTTTTGAACCTGTAAACGGCACGATTCTTCTCGAAGATATCATCAGGGCAGATGAAGATGATGTAGAGTTCCTTCAAGTTACGATACTTTTCGCCCTTGCTCAGGGCTTCGCTGTCGCGCATAGCTTGGTAGAAGCGTGCTCGCTTAGGGATTTCCTTGGTGTCTTCCATCTGCATCTCGATATCGAAGCTACGAAGGGTTTCGCCATTGGGGCCCGTTTCCTTCACGAAAACATCAAAGCGGACTCCCTTGCTGATGGGGCTGACCTCAATGGTCTTTTCCGGCTCAGGATCCCGGAGTTCATGAATCTTGATGCCGAGAACCGCCTCCAGGAAGGGCTTGGCGATTTCCTTGTGGCTGAACACCATAGCGAACATGAATCGGTCAGTGATGGGGAGTTGTTCAAAAGGGATACGTTTTGTATTCATTTCTGTCTTATCCGGGTGCGCCCCGGTGTACGGCGGAGCGGAATGCCCCGTACTGTATAAGACGCTTTTTTAAGCCAAAATGTGCCGGAAAATTTTGTTTACTTTTCTTCGATCTTTACGATGGGCTCGTCCATCATCTTCTCGGCAATGACCTCGGGGGTCTCCTCGGCGATGGCGGCGTTGGATTCCTCGGGCATCCAGGGCTTATCCAGGCTCTTTTCCCAAGAAACGGTAGGAGCCGGAACGACCTCGTGAGACGTATCTACCACAGGTAAACCAAGAATTTCGCGGGCGCGGTTTAGGGCCGCATCGATGTTACCCAAAGCATTTTCTTCGCCAAGCTGTTTGAGCACACCTGCTCGGGTCAGGGCCACCACAGGCTGGGCATGCACGCCACTCAAGAGCAACTGCGTACCCTCGCTCTTGCAACGGTTCAGCAAGTCTTCGATCATCTGGATACCGGCAGCATCGATGCTAGACACACTACGCATACGCAAGATAAGGATCTTCGGCTTGTCGGAGATGCGGGCCATAGTATCCTTGAACTTGTCCACGGCACCAAAGAACAGGGAACCGGCCAGTTCGTAAACCGCCACACCCTTGGGCACCTGGCGACTGAGCTCGTTGTGGGCGGCCTCTTCGTCGTCTTCCCTGAGGGCCTCGGTCACCGTTTCCATTTCAGACACATCGCTCATGCGCTTAATAAACAGCACAGCAGCCAGCAAAACGCCCACTTCGATAGCCACCGTCAGGTCGATAATCACAGTGAGGAAGAAAGCCACCAGCATCACGATGACATCGCTCTTGGGCGCCTTAAACATCTTGATAAAGCTGCGGTAGCCGCACATGTTGAAGGCCACCTGGAAAAGTACGGCAGCCAGCGCCGCCATGGGGATCATTTCAGCATACTTACCAAGCACCAGCATAATATGCAGAAGCACCACCGCATGCACCAGGCCCGAAACCGGGCTCACAGCGCCATTACGAATGTTGGTTGCCGTACGGGCAATGGCACCCGTAGCGGGAATGCCGCCAAAGATGGGAGACAAGATGTTGGCAATACCCTGGCCAAAGAGTTCAGTATTGGAGCGGTGCTTGGTACTAGTCATACCGTCAGCCACCACGGCACTGAGCAAAGACTCAATGGCGCCCAGCATAGCAATGGTAAGGGCCGGCTGGAACACCTTCTGCATCATCTCGAGGCTGATGTTGGGCAAATGCGGCACCGGGAATCCGCTAGGGATATGGTTTTTCATGCCGATGGTCACCACGCCGTGACCGTTAATCGGATCGTCCCAACCCAACACCTTCACAAGGACCGTCGCCACCACGATGGCCACCAGGGAACCTGGAACCTTCGTGGTAATTTTCGGCCACAAAATGCACACAGCCAAGGCCACAAGCCCCACAATAACGGCATATATATTTACAGTGTCAAAAGAGGAGGCGTAAAGCTTGATCTTGCCCACCGCATCGGCAGGGTCCTTGGCCAAGAAACGCAGGCCAAAGAAGTTAGGCACCTGACCCAGCGCGATAATGATAGCGATACCCGCCGTAAAGCCCACCGTCACAGGGTACGGAATAAACTTGATGATGGC
>JAEEGL011932367.1_pt1 | contig 43709 bp, 39 predicted proteins | sample 9134231 | NCBI WGS metagenome assembly JAEEGL01 (sample SAMN16246548, study PRJNA631951) | gut metagenome | biome: gut microbiome; feature: rumen; material: fiber-attached | host: Bos | place: Iran: Karaj | collected 2018-10
AGGACAAGAAGTTGTTTCTGTGTCGCTTGTTTCTTTTCCAGTTGGTCAAAAAGATTGTGCAGAGCATTCTGGTCTTGGTATTTTTTATCCAACTCAAGCCAGGCGCTTTTTTTAGGAGTATAGCGTTGTCTGAGCTCTTCGTCCATGAAAATGATACGTTTTTCTATCATGGTGTTGAGCAGAGGCATTATTTTCTGGTGACCGGTGACATCGACAACTTCGGAAACCTCTATCCTACCCTTTTGCGAAAGTAGTTCTACAACTTTCAACTCATCTTCGTTCAAGCTGCTGATATCTCCGTCGAAGTCGGGATGGATAAGAATATACGACTCGCTGCTCAGCCTAAATGCCGATGGAATGGCAACAGCCATGACATCGCCGGGATAGCACATATAGTAGGAGGCCATCCATTCCCAAAAACGGAACTGGAACTCGCTGACTATTGGTTGGACATCTAGAATTGAGAGAACATATTTGGTCTTGTATTCCGGTACTTTGGTGTGTATTTTGCGCACCAATGCCGAATAGAGCCGCTTGGTACCAAACTGGACAACAACACGCTGACCTACTTTTATAGTGCTGTTGTATTCGCGTGGCAACCTATAAGTGTAGGTGTCGGGCAAATGCAGAGGCAGCAGTACGTCGACAAAATATGTTGGATTTCCAGTTGATTCCATCCTATTTAGACTTCTCGTCTTGCTGCTTTTCAAAAGAGAGCAGTACCTTGTCTTTTTGTTTGAATTCTAGTGTGTATTCGCCGAGGTTGTAGTTGTCGCATTGACGCAATAGTTGCATATATGCACCTTCGATTTTGTGGAAAGGTTCAGGGCATGCCATTTTGGTGGCGTTAATCATGCCAAGTTCAAATTGACCATTCCCAAGGTCTTTGAAATCTCCGAAATATCTGTTGCATCCACTGTGACCGTTCATGGTGCCGGCCTCGGGGTTTATCACCAATGTAATCTGTTTTTGACCTTCGTTGTAAACAACCTCCTTGCCTCTCATGGATATCAGCATCCACGTCTCCTCGGCATTAAATTCGGGAGTTGTCTCAATAACAGCGACTTTTTTGTGGCATTTGCATCCGCTCATTGTTATGACTGCAATGGCAAAAAGTATTAGTGTTATTTTCTTTGTTTGTTTAATCATGCTCATTGTTATGTTTCTTCGTTATAATAAACTTTATAGTATTTACCTTTCTCGTCCTCGCCCTGTTCAATTAGTTTTCGGTCACCATGGACATAGATGTGGAAGTTTTTATCCAGTTTGATGACACTTTTATATGAACGTGATTGTTTCTTTACAGCACCTTCACTTATACCGAAGCTTTCAGGAAGCTGGACGTCGTATTCTCGCTCATAGTTTTCTTTGTACTCTTTAAAACTGTCAATAACCTCAGGTTGTCCTAAAACGTCGCGAGTGAAGTCATCCATCTCGAAATTGTCGTTCTGTTTGAAGAAATTCACACTTCGGTTCAGCAAGTCGGCCTGGTCGGCACGGCTCATCTCAAATTGTTGAGGCAATTCGTCTGTGACAAATTTCTTGTAGGCTTGCATGACTTGGTGAGTATTGTAATACTCATCATGTCTTTGTTTGATATGCAGGAAGTTGTCTTTCCAATATATGGCGTCGACGCCGCGATTGGTGTTGTCAACTACACTAACAACAAACCCCTTGTCGCGTTCGCTGTTAAAGATTATGGCGCCTTTGTCTAGGTGTGCCGTGTCTATTCCTTTGTCAATATCCATACGGAATATCGCCGAGGCGCTTCTATCGCCGCTTTCTCGGCTCCATTCCTCTTCATCGTGAGACACTTTAAGAAATTGCGATTTGTTCTCGGCTTTGAAGACCCCCATTGCGTCCATTGTCTCACCGTTTAACTGACATTCCTTGAAATAGACAACAAACAAATCGCCACTCTTAATATTGGGATGAGTGCATGAGTCATATAGATGACGCGCCACTCGTTTCGACACTTCCAATAGAGCATCGTTGTCGGCAAACAAATCACATGCACATCTATATATTTCATTGAGCTCAAGGTTGTCATCATCGTAGAGATTATAGTATTCCTCCACCTTAAATGGCGTCAAAAAATAATTTACAAGCAAATCTTGTAAAGCTTCTCCTGGATTAATGACTTTGTCTGAAAGTATATAACCCTCGTCGGTTTCTTTATTGCCAACGCGGTGAAGTGCAACAGAATGTATTGATGATGATTCAAAAATTGGCACGGCAAATGGTTTGTTGTTTAATCGAGATAGTTTATGGTTTCAGCTTGAGTGATTGTAATAGTCACACTATCAAAGTCGGTGTTTATAGTTCTATACGAATATGAGGCAACACGATGTGTTGGATAGTCGTCTTTATATTGATATGTATAATATATAGTAGGGTTGCTTGGAATGCTGATTGAGGTTATGTTGTTTTTCGACATAATTTGATACCGAAAACTCGTTTCAATCATATTATGATAACCTATAAGTTGCGTGTACGGATTGAATTTGTTGTCGTATTGTAGGTCGACCACATAGCTGTTGTTGCTTTGTGCAATCCTAATCAGGTTTTCATTCTTCCAGGTCAGGAAAAAACGCGAGGTTACCATTTCGCCGTCGTTGGCTTTTGAGCTCTTGACGTCGCTAGCCATTTTGTCCATTATTGCTTTTGCGCCTTGGCTTCCCACCATACGTGTGAGGGGACGGATAATGCCATTGATGATATCGTTTTCAATGCCATATTTCAGCGTGTTTGTCGATGTTACATCAATTGTCGATATTTCATCTTCGTCGTTGTGAGTGAAAACAAAAGACATGATCTTTACATCGTTTCTTGTCACATCTATACTTTCCAGCATTCGCCCGTCGTATTTGTATTCCGATTTCAAATCGTATGCAGGTATTGTTGTGTAAACAATGCGTCCGCGATTGTCATAAAAAAAATTCTCAGAATACGCATGATATCCGCCATAGTCGATACGGTACATCTCATTGCCATCCCAATTCCATTTTTCCGAAATATAGTTGCCTGAAGTGTAGTATTGTGCGCCATCCATAAAATGTGTTTCCACAGCAGAGACAGAGCTTATGCGATATTTCTTTTCAGGAGCACCTTCCTTGGTGCCACACGACGACAATAATGCTATTGTCACGACAAATAATAAATATTTTTTTGTTTTGTTCATATTTGTATGGCGATTATATAGGTTGATATTATTATTTTAGTTGTTCGTTTAAGTTAACAGAAGAAAACTATTATTCTATTTTTCTGATGTTTACTATCAATAATGTTTAGCACGTTTCAAAATATATGGCAACATTACTTGGTCAAATCCTTTGTTGATGTCGACAGGGATATAGTCAATATGGTATTGCATTGCATGTCGTTTGACGTCAGCGGTTTGTCGCTCCATGGCTGAACGATATTGTTCGGCCACTTCATGTGGAAACACTTTGAGACGACGACCGCTTTCCATATCAATAAAATAATACGGCTTGTTGTCGTAGTTAAGTTCTATCTCTTTGTCCCAGTCAAAAGTATGGAAAAGGAGCACTTCGTGTTTGCAATGCCTCAAATGTCGCAGCGCGTCCATCAATGGCTCCTGCTCGCCCTGTCTGACAAAAGCATCGGTAAAGAGAACAACAAGTGACCTGCGGTGCATTTTCTCCGCCAACAAGTGAAGTGTTTCGGCTATAGTGGTTCCTCTCCGGTTGGCGTCGTCAAGCTCAACAGGTTTTAGCAATTGCTCCAACAACGAATAAATGTAGCGTTGATGCATAGTACTTGAGCGCACCTCGGTTTGCAAATCGACAGAGTCGGAAAAGAGTGTCAAGCCAAAAGCATCACGCTGACGCACCAACAGCTCCACCAACAACGCAGATGCGTATACGGCAAATGTGAGTTTGTTGGGCGTTTCATAAATGCCTTGTTTTTCAAGAGGGAAAAGCATCGACGAGGACTGGTCGATAAGTATCTGGCAACGCAGATTGGTCTCTTCCTCAAATCGTTTCACGAAAAGCTTGTCTGTTCGCCCATACAGTTTCCAGTCGATATTTTTGGTAGATTCGCCAGTATTGTAAAGTCGATGCTCGGCAAACTCCACCGAAAAACCATGAAAAGGGCTTTTGTGAAGTCCCGTAATGAATCCCTCTACCACTTGACGAGCAAAGAAATCAAGTGATTTATATTTCTCTATCTCCAAAAACGACATTTTGTCGACATCTGCTATATACTTATACAACAAAGAAGGGAGAACAGGTCCCCCCTTCCCTCTTTTATATTGTGTCTGCCTACAAGGAACTCTTAGCTCCCTATCAGGGAAGCAGAAACTACATCATTGCGTTGAGTTTCTCGGTAAGGGTAGCTTTGGCTACAAGTCCTACAGATTTGTCAACAAGGACGCCGTCCTTGATAAACAGCACGGTAGGAACATTGCGAACTCTAAATTCTGCAGCAATTTCTGGAGCCTCGTCAACATCAACTTTACACACCAAGGCTTTGCCTTCATATTCGGCGGCAATTTCTTCGATAATAGGTGCCAAGGCTTTGCATGGGCCACACCAAGTGGCTCCGATGTCCAACAGTATAGGAAGCTTTGACTGCTTTACTTCAGCAAAATTTTGATCATTAACTTCAAGTGCCATAATGCATTAATTATTTTATGATTATTGATTATTTTGTGCAAATATACAGGATTTTTTTTGATTTAAAACTACGTCAATCGTATTTTTTTTGATGTTAAGTTTAAAATATAATTAAATAATTTATTACTCAACCTCTTACATATTGTATCGGCCCAATAAAGTAAACACCTTGTAGTTTTTATCATCCCTACTACAGCTCGTTCGATTGTAAAATGAAATTCCATGTTTTTCATTGATTATTCTTCGATATAACATATAATTAAGTATCAATCACCTTCTTTAAATAACAACCCAAGTCATTATATATTAGAACAATACAAAATAATTAATATTTTTTGGAGCAAAATAGCTCATAATTAAGCGGAAAATATTATTTTTGCATTGGAGAAAATATGCAATATAACTAGGCATTTCCTTTCAATTAAAGAAACATTTTATTATTTCATATTTTTAATAATCATGAAACACAAAATAGCTTTGTCGATACTGCTTGCCGCTCTTCTCTGCTGCCCGGCAGCTATGCAAGCTCAAAATAAGGGTAAAAACAAAAACACCAAAAATAAAACCACAAAGCCCGAAAAACCAGTACAGGAACTCACCCAACTGCCTCCAAACAGTAATGACTGCCTTTTTGCCATCGAGCTTCAACCCGATGTGCCTTTCGGTCCTACCACATCGCCAAAAGATCCAGGTCGACAGCTCGAAGTGATGCGTGACAAAAACAACCCCCATGCTTTCGAAGTCGAGCACAACTCAACATGGTATAAATTCACCGTCCCCTATTCAGGCAATCTTGAGGTAAGCATCACTCCCAACAACGAATGGGACGATTACGATTTCCTCGTTTATCGTTATACCGATGTCTATTTCAGCAACCATTTGATTCAAAACAAAATCAAACCCCTTGCAGGCAGCTTGGCGTCAAAGGACACTACTGGCATCGCCGCTGCCACACCCAAGAAAGGCAAAGGCAACGAAGCCGCACGACCCCGCAGCCGCCGTATGACCGCTCCAACCATGGGAATGCGCGCCGACGGCAAACGTCTGTTCATAGCACAACACGAGCAGGAAGAATTTCTCAAATCCATTCCCGTACGCAAAGGCGAAGTATACTATATCGTTCTCGACAACAAAAGCAGCAATGGCGAAGGCCATAGCATCAAAGTATCCATTCAAGTCGAATCCTTCGAGCCTTTGGTAGTTTTTTACGATCCCTCTCTAAAGAAAAATGTTGATGTCGATTTGGTCATCCAAGAGAAGAATACCAACAACCGCCCAATAGTCAAAAATCCATCCTTCCGCGGCGGAAAGGTTAAATTTGTACCAGGCTTCAGATATTCTCTCTACGCTAAGAAACCAGGCTATTTCACCGTCTTCAAAGAGTTCAACTCCAACATCTTCAAGGAAGACACCCTTCTTAGATTCATCATGAACAAAACCGAGAAAGGTACTGTGTTCCCCATCACAGATATCTATTTCGACGATGACGCCAACCTCCTTCCCGAGTCAGACACCTCGCTTCTCAACTACATCCAAATGTTCCTCGAAAACCCCGAAGTCTCGTTCCGAATCAAAGGTTATATCCAATCCTATGCTGTTGATATCGAGTCGGATCAGAAATTATCCATCGCACGTGCCCAAAGTGTAAAAGAGTTCTTTGTGGCTCACGGCATAAGTCCCGACAAAATCGAGATAGCCGGAATGACACAAAACGAGATAAAACGCTCTGCCGCCGCAGTTCTCAACAAGCGCCAGGCATTCAAAGACACCAAAGTCGAATTGATTATCACGGGTATTAACAAATAGACTTTCCCCCATTTATCAGCAATACCGGTAATCATTTCCCCTATAGTCAACCCCATAAAAATACTTTCTGTCATTGACTAGAAAGTATTTTTTTGTGTCTTTTATTCTTTCATTGCTGCCGCCCCTCACCAATGTGTTGTCACCATTTCCATAGGTATCACCAACCATCTGCAGATTTACCTCGTCGACACCATCCCTGCAGGTTCGGCAGTCACCATTAATGTACCAAGACACCTATTCTATCACATTAAATCCACCGACAGCATCGCTCTCTTTCCCTCCAATCACAACAATGCCTATTATATATATCGTCAACAAGAGCAAAAAAAAGGCGATGATATCGTAGATACCATCGCCGTCTGTCTTAATAGTGAAAATACAATTACAACTGAGGGCCGGCGGAAACAAGAGCCTTGCCTGCTTCGTTGTAAGTGAATTTGACAAAATTCTTGATAAAGCGGTCGGAGAGATCACGTGCTTTCTCTTCCCATTGAGAAGCGTCGGCATATGTGTCGCGAGGATCAAGAATCTTGGGATCAACGCCAGGAAGCGAAGTGGGAACCTCAAAGTTGAAATAAGGTATTTTTTTGGTTTCAGCTTTCAAGATAGAGCCGTCGAGTATAGCGTCGATGATTCCACGAGTATCCTTAATGCTGATACGTTTGCCTGTTCCGTTCCAACCGGTATTTACCAGATATGCCTTTGCACCACTCTTCTCCATACGTTTAACCAATTCCTCAGCATATTTTGTGGGATGCAGCTCGAGGAAAGCCTGACCAAAGCATGCGCTGAAAGTTGGAGTGGGCTCGGTAATGCCGCGCTCTGTTCCTGCCAACTTGGCTGTAAAACCGCTCAAGAAGTAGTATTTGCATTGTTCGGGAGTCAGAATGCTGACGGGAGGAAGCACGCCGAAGGCATCTGCGCTAAGGAAAATGACGTTGTCTGCAGCCGGACCTGCGCTCTTGCCATGTACGGGTTGGACAATCTTCTCGATATGGTCGATAGGATAGCTTACACGAGTATTCTCGGTAACGCTCTTGTCTTTGAAATCAATCTTGCCATTGGCATCGACAGTGACATTCTCCAACAAAGCGTTGCGACGAATGGCATTGTAAATGTCGGGTTCACTCTCCTTGTCGAGGTTGATAACCTTGGCATAACAGCCACCTTCAAAGTTGAATACACCCTCGTCATCCCAACCATGTTCGTCATCACCAATAAGAAGACGTTTAGGATCGGTGCTGAGAGTGGTCTTGCCAGTACCAGAAAGACCAAAGAAGATAGCGGTATGCTCACCCTTCATATCAGTATTGGCCGAACAGTGCATGGCGGCAATACCCTGCAGAGGCAGATAGTAGTTCATCATGCTGAACATACCCTTCTTCATCTCGCCACCATACCAGGTGTTAAGGATAACCTGCTCACGGCTAGTAACATTGAAAGCAATGCATGTATCGCTATTGAGACCCAATTCCTTGTAGTTGTCTACTTTGGCCTTGCTGGCTGCATAAACCGTGAAAGTGGGTTTAAACTCTTTCAGCTCATCGTCTGAAGGTTTAATGAACATGTTGCGAACAAAATGGGCCTGCCAAGCAACCTCCATAATAAAACGCACAGCCATACGGGTATCCTTGTTGGCTCCGCAAAATGCGTCAACAACAAAAAGTTCCTTATTGCATAGTTGCTTTTTGGCAAGATCACGCATCTGAGCCCACACCTCTTCGCTCATAGGGTGATTGTCGTTCTTATACTCAGGGGTTGTCCACCAAACGGTGTTTTTCGAATTCTCGTCCATGACAATATATTTGTCCTTGGGCGAACGGCCAGTGTAAATACCTGTCATGACATTGACAGCGTCAAGTTCAGTAAGCTGACCTTTTTCATATCCAGTAAGGCTGGGATTGCTCTCAAATTTGAACAATTCCTCGTATGAGGGATTGTAATGGATATCCTTGGCACCAGTGATACCCATAGATTCGAGGTCTTTTCTGACTTTATCGTTCATAATAATTAATTGGGGGTTAAAGGGTTTGGATTTTTATTATTTATTCATTAACAATTATCAACTCTCCATGGTCATCTTATAGAGTCTAACGGAGCCGTCGATATTTTTCTCTCTGGCTGAGTTGCCATACTTGTCAACATCAAAGACATTGCGTGGAGAGCGTGTAATGCTTAGAGGACCACCCACACAGCCGCCATCGCATGCCATACCTTCAAAGAAATTGGCTGTCTCTTTCTTAGCACGCAGTAGCGTCAAATGCTGACGGCATTGGTCGATGCCATTCATAACGCAGGGCTTAACACCATCTACGCCAAGCGACTTAGCTACATCGGCAACACCAAGAGCCAATCCACCACTTTTAGCGAAGATACGTCCATAGAACGAGGCATTATCGAGAATGGAATCCTCACATTGGGTGGTGTCTATTCCTCGGGCGTCGACAAAGGCTTGCAGCTCTTCGAAACTCATCACACTGTCAATCATGCCTCCAGTTTTTTCAAGCGTATACTCGAACTTTTTGGCAGCACAAGGGCCAATGAAAACCACTTTTGCTGTCGGGTCGCTATGTTTGATAAGCTTGGCAGTCATAACCATAGGCGACACAGAGGATGAGATGGCGTCTTTAAGTTCCGGGAAATTGTTTTCCACAAAACGAACAAAGGCGGGACAGCATGATGTGGTCATCACCGGGGCTTCGCATGTCTCAGCTTTTTCCTTGAATTCGTGTGCTTCGTTATATAGGGTGATATCTGCACCCAAAGCGGCCTCTACCACTTGGTGGAACCCCAGCTTTTTAATGGCGGTAACAACTTGCTCTATGCGACCAAAACGACATTGGCTTACAATGGCCGGAGCAATAACCGCATAGCAACGGTAGCGAGTATTGTTCTCTGACTCCTGAAGCATTTTGATGATGTCGAGAACAAGACTTTTGTCGCTTATAGCGCCGAATGGGCAGCTAACGATGCAGGCGCCGCATGAAATGCATTTATCGTTGTCAATTACAGCCTTGTCCTCTTCGTTGATGCTGATAGCCTTCACCTTGCAACTCTTGATGCAGGGTCGTTTCTGAGCTATTATTGCGCTATATGGACACGCGGCGGCGCATTTTCCACACTCAATGCATTTCGTTTTATCAATATGGCATCGATGATCTATAATGGTGATGGCGTCTTTGGGACACACCTCTTTGCATGAGTGCATAAGGCAGCCGCGACAGACGTCGGTGACAATCATACCACCTGCTGGACATTCGTCACAAGCTTCGGGCAGCACTTCTACAACGTTTGGGTTGCTTTTGTCGCCACCCATAGCGACTTGTACTCTATCCATCAGCACAGCACGCTCTTTGTGAATACAGCAGCGTGTATCGGCTTTAGGTCCTGGAGCGATGGTGCGAGGAATGGTATATGCGTTTTCAAGTCCGCCCTCATAGGCACGACGTATAACCTCCTTTAGCACTTGATATTTAGTCCATTGTACGTTTGTGTCGAAAAGTTTCTGTTCCATTTTAATCGTAATTTACCGTTACTATCTTTCCCATCTTGCGTAAGTTGTCGGCTAAATGTTCGACAAGCTTTAGTTTCATTGTGATGTCAATGTCCAATCCTGAATGGGCGGCGTTAACATTCTGTCCCACAAAGAAAACAATATGAGTAGCCTCCTCAAAGATAATGTTGGCCAATAGTGAGCCACCATCCTTCTTAGTGTATGTTTTGGGAGCCAAATCCTTTACAGATACATATTTTTCTGAAAGCGAGAGTAGGCGTCGCAATGTGATAACTCCCTCGGTGGTAAGGTCAATGCCATCTATAAATCCAATAGGAGGAACCTCTTTGTCGGGAAAATCAAAACTTGTTTTAAGTTGACGACCAAGACAACGAGCCACCACTTGCGATGTTGTGCCGCCGCATACAATGCGCTTGTCTGCGCCTTTCATAAAATTCTGAACATATTCCTCATCCTTCTCTTTGTCCACAGGAGGTCCCACCATAATATGGACTTCACATCGTGGATGAAGACGAACGGCGGCGACTGTGGTGTCGTCACCAGGTCGGTCAAGGTATAGGTCGTTGCATGCCGACGCCAACAGGCAGGCAGCAGCGCGCGCCGACATGTGAGAATCTATATAATGATCAAGATGATCCATAATATCCTTACGCTGCCATCCAAAATTTAGCATTTGGCCAATGCCGGCATGGATAGTGCCATCACTCATAACAAAGACCATATCACCCGAATTCATATGTAGCTCAGTATGGTACACTTTCTTGCCACAAATATCAAGTTCCTTTCTCGGAAAATCGGTAGTATGGCCATCGTGATACCAGATGGCTTCAGGATTGTCAAATTCGAAAAGATGACCCTCTCCATAGTCATTAACATGAATCACCGAGAAGGTACTATAGGCCACCTGTCTCTCTTTGCAAACAGGCAATGTCTGAATAATAGTTTCAATACAGTCTTGCATGTCGGCACCTCCGGCAGTCATGGTGCAGAGTATCTTGCTAGTCAAAGTGGAGAGGATGTTGGCTTTCACTCCGCTGCCCAACCCATCGGCCAAAACGAGAGTCGTCCAACCTTCGTTGACGCTCATCTCAACATTGTCGCCGCATAGCTCTTCACCATAGTGGTTCAGCGAAGTGTAGCCGTAATCTACACAGAGTGGTATTGTAAATGCTTGATTGTTTGCTTGCATATCTGTTTGCTTTTTTTGTTTTAGCTTGATTAACAAATTATCATTTGAATTGTAACTATTCTAGCCTTCAAACTTATTATTTTTCAAGCATTCAATCAATTTTTGCAGTTTTCCAATCTGTGGGCCTCCCGTCAACTCCCAAATCTCCTTGTCCGTCGGTGAGGGTTTTCTTTAGTTTTAGCAAAGCCACCTTCGTTTCGGCTGTGGTTTCGCCCAGTAGTGATGCTATCTCCTGAGCCACACGCATCTGTTTCATGATAAGATCGTCGGTGGTCGAGATGGTGTCCATACGCACTTTTTCAAGCTTTTTGTCGTAGTTGACCATATCGGAAATGTCTTTCATTAAACCAAAGAGGAGATTCTGTTCACTCAGCAGGCTCACCGTAAGACTCAAGTATCTGTCGGTTGAGGCAATATGCAGTTGTGGATTTTCCACACGCTGTTTCTTGGTGTAAGCATTGTAGAAGTCGATGGGTTGGAAGCTCTCGGAAACGGGGCGTCCAACAACGTTTTCAGGTCTGCCGGTGAGACCGAGCATTTTCATTGCAGAGACATTGATGTCCACAATATTCATCTCAGGGTCAACAATCATCACACCTTCTGGAGAGTTGCGAACAATATCCACCGCCAAGCTTTCCGCTCTCTTGCGCATATATGGCAAGCATATGTCAATATCGGCATATCCATTCACAACAGCCCATGCCTTCTCTCGACAAGTGCGATAGCCGCATGCGCCGCAATCAAGTTCATCGGCTTTGGTGAACTTGCCCGTGCGGCGGAGAACATCCTCGATTTCTTTTTCTGTGGCGGGACGGCTTTTGGCTCTGAGGCGAGGATGGGCATAAGCCAACGAAACACCTGCGTCACTCGCCGGTTGATGTTTGCGGGTAGCCATCTCATGCTCAACATATCGGTCAATGTCGGATTCGGCTTTTATTATGCCACCCTCATGTTCTATTGAACAGGGTCCATTGATACATCCGCCAGGACATACGTTCATCTCGATAAACATTTTGTCCATCGATTCGATGTTCTCAAGTACGTTGGCAATGCGATCCACTCCGTCAACCGACATATATCTATAGCCTTCGGGCAAAACATCAAACGAACGTATGATACCTTGTGTGGCGGGATATGCCTTTGCTCGGTTGGCAATGGTGTTTTCGTCACCAACAGTAAGGCGGTTGATAGTATTGAGGTCGATATTGTGCTCTTCAAAAAGTTGAAGCAGCTCGTCGTAGGTGATGACAGCATCAATAGCGTGTTCATCAGCTTCGCGTTTTTTGGCTATACAGGGACCTATGAAAACAATCTTAAGATTGGGATCATTGCGTCGCAGCATTTTGGCGTGGGCAACCATTGGCGAGTCGACAGGCGCCAAATATGGCAACGCCTTCGGGTAATACATCTGAATCAAACGGCATGCGGCGGGGCAAGCCGAAGTGATAAAGTTTCTCATCTCGCCTGTTGCCAGCACACGCTTGTATTCTTCTGTAACCGCCTGTGCTCCTACGGCGGTTTCCTCGGCAACAGCAAAGCCTAATTTTGCCAGCGCAATGCGCAGTATGGAGAAATCCTCTTGGCAAAGACTACTGATAAATGAGGGCGCAACCGTTGCGGCCACACGCACCCCACTTTTCAACAGTTCGCGAACCACTGGCAGTTCGCTGTGTTCGATTTTTGCGTGTTGTGGGCACACTTTTGTGCAATGTCCGCAAAGAATGCAATGCTCCTCGATAATCTGCGCATGGTGATTCTTTATATCTATTGCCTTAACCGGACATTCACGTAGGCAGCGGTAGCAGTCCTTGCATTGAACAGTCTTAAATTCCAAATACTCGGACATAATGTTGTTTTTGTTTTAAAATAGTTTAATTAGTTAAGAAATAGTTTAGGGTAGATTTCTTTGGCGAACAACTCCTCCACATTGCCTGAATTGACGTTGTGCAACAGGAATCCTCCTGGGATTTCCTCAACTTGGGCGCCACGCTCGGCAGGCTCCAAATCATCGCATTCCACGGTAACTCCCATAGCGCAATGGCCTAGACAAAAGCTCGCTTGCAAGTCAATAAGATCCTCAACGTCATATTTTTTCAGAACCTCTTTAAAGGCTTCGATAACTTCGTACGAACCCTTCAAGTGGCAGGAACTGCCAACGCATACTTTGATTGTCATTTTATTATGGTATTATTGTTCATTATTGTTATTCAAATTTTAAGCATTCGGGATTTGTCGTCGCCGAATGCTTAAAATTCAAATTTAAATAGTCGGCTTAGAGGTTTTATTTCTCTCTAGCTTCTTTGATTGCTGCTTGTGCTGCGGCCAAACGTGCCACAGGCACACGGAATGGTGAGCAGCTGACATAGTTCATACCGGCTTTGTAGAAGAACTCGGCGGCTGTGGGATCTCCACCATGTTCACCGCACACACCACATTTGAGGTTGGCGCGTGTCGAACGGCCACGGTCGATACCTATCTTCACCAATTCGCCCACGCACTCGCGGTCAAAATTGTTGAATGGGTCGGCGGGGATAATCTTCTCATCAACGTATGTCTTGACAATAGCGTTGACGTCGTCGCGGCTGAAACCGAAAGTCATCTGGGTAAGGTCGTTGGTACCAAAGCTGAAGAACTCGGCAACTTCGGCAATCTGGTTTGCGACAAGGGCGGCACGAGGTATTTCAATCATGGTGCCAAACTTGTAGTCAAACTTTTGACCATACTTGTTCTCTACCTCAACCTTGACGCGGTCGGCAAGAGCTTTCTGGTGTTTAAGCTCGGCGGCATTGATGGTGAGAGGAACCATAATCTCCAAATGAGGATCATAGCCTTCCTTCATCAATTCAACGGTAGCGCTGAAGAGTGCGCGGAACTGCATCTCGGTGATTTCTGGGTAGATGATACCAAGGCGAACACCACGGAGTCCCATCATGGGGTTAACCTCGTGCATGCTTTCAATACGAGCGTGGAGTTTCTCAAACTCTATACCACGAGCTTTAGCCACCTCGCGCTGTTTCTCCTCGGTTTGAGGAACAAATTCATGCAGAGGAGGATCCATGAGGCGGAAGGTCAGAGGCTTGCCATCCATAACCTTAAGTGTACCCTTGGCGCTCTCACGCATATAAGGCTCCAATTCAGCAAGGGCGGCAACACGAGCGTCGAGATTGTCGGCCAAAATCATATTGCGCAGTTTCTCCAAAGGAACCTCGCTGTTCTCACCGTAGAACATGTGCTCGATACGGAACAATCCGATACCTTCAGCGCCAAAATCAATAGCCTTCTGCGCATCTGCGGGGTTGTCGGCATTGGTGCGAACACCCATCTTGCGGAATTTGTCAACCAGCTTCATGAATTGCTGGAACAGAGGATTCTCTGTAGCGTTGATCATCTTGACTTCCTCGTCATAAACCCAGCCTTTCGAACCATTGAGGCTCAGCAGGTCTCCCTCATGGAAAGTCTTGCCATTGATAATGACAGTACCTTGCTCCTCGACGTTGACTTTCTTCTTGCCATAATGGTCAGTCTTAACCGAAGCCTTCTCCATCTCAATTTTCACAGCGTCGCATCCAACGATGCAGCACTTACCCCAACCACGGGCAACGAGTGCGGCGTGCGAAGTCATACCACCGCGGGCGGTAAGGATACCGTCGGCGGCGCGCATACCCTCGACATCCTCAGGATTGGTCTCCTCACGGACAAGGATATTCTTTATTCCGGCAGCTTGATACTCTTTAGCCTTTTCGCTGGTGAGAGCTATTACACCCACGGCACCGCCAGGACCTGCGGGCAGACCTTTGGCAATAACCTCATGCTTCTTCTCGTCGGCCGAGTCAAGAATGGGGTGCAGAAGCTCATCAAGCTGAGCGGGGCTTATGCGCATAACCACCTCGCTCTCGTCGATAAGACCCTCTTTCAGCATATCCATAGCCATAGTCAGAGCGGCAACACCGGTGCGCTTTCCAACACGGCACTGGAGCATATAAAGCTTGCCATCCTGAATGGTAAACTCTATATCGAGCATATCGTGGTAGTTCTTCTCAAGAATAGAGCGTATGTCGCACAACTCTTTGTATGTTTCGGGCATAAGCTCTTGCATAGAATGCATGTGCTTGTTCTGCTCGTTCTTGGTATCGTCATTGAGGGGGTTGGGGGTACGTATACCAGCCACAACGTCTTCACCCTGGGCGTTGATAAGCCATTCGCCGTAGAACTGGTTGTCGCCAGTTGCGGGGTTACGTGTGAAAGCAACGCCGGTGGCGCTATTGTCACCCATGTTGCCAAACACCATTGCCTGAACGTTCACAGCGGTACCCCAGTCATCGGGAATACCTTCAATCTTGCGGTAGCTGATAGCTTTCTTTCCATTCCAGCTCTTGAACACAGCCTTGATACCACCTTCCATCTGAGCCTTGGCGTCGTCTGGGAATTCGGTGCCGAGAACCTCTTTAACCTTTTTCTTAAACTCCTCAGCAAGGAATTTCAAATCGTCAGCGGTAAGGTCTGTGTCGCTCTTGTAGCCCTTGTTGGCTTTATACTCGTCAAGCATATCGTCGAGTTGCTTGCGGATGCCTTTGCCGTCGGCGGGCTCTATGCCTTCCGATTTCTCCATAACAACATCGGCATACATCATTATCAATCGACGATACGAGTCATATACGAAACGGGGGTTGTTGGTCTTCTTCAACATACCAGGGATTGTCTTGCTGCTGAGGCCAATGTTGAGGACGGTGTCCATCATACCAGGCATCGAGCTGCGAGCACCCGAACGGCACGAAACAAGCAGAGGATTCTCAGCGTCGTCGTAACGCATACCCATAATGCTCTCCACATTTTTCATTCCGTTCCAGACCTCTTCCATAAGGCCGTTGGGCAACTGACAGTTGTTGCTGTAATATGCTGTGCAGCATTCGGTCGTGATGGTAAGACCGGCGGGAACCGGCAATCCAAGAAGACACATCTCAGCTAAGTTAGCACCTTTTCCGCCAAGCAGATTCTTCATGTCAGCTTTGCCTTCGGCTTTTTTGCCTCCAAATGTATAGACGTATTTTGTCATAATGATTAAGATAGATAATTGATTAGTAATATATTATTTCATTATTCTCCTAACGAGTTGGGAATTGCAAAGTTAATAAAAAAAATTCACCTTTTAATCGAAAAAAGTGAATTTTAATTAATTATTATATACGTAACATCATTATTGTCTTAAAATCAAATATTTAAAAAAATAAAATAAGAAAACCACATTTCCATCTCTCGTCACATATTCCATAGTTTTTTTTATTCCGCTCCGCTAAATCCTTCCAACACATACAACCTCGCAAACCTATTTTTTCTCTTTTTCCACACCTAAATTTCACCCACTTTTAGCGGACTCATAGCGAACTCATAGCGGACTTACACCATGATGCAACATCACAACAAAGAAACAAGAATTTGAGCGTTGGCTTGGTTGCTATACAGCGAACCCAACAAATCCTCGCGACGCCTTATGTCGTCTGCTGTGAATGGCGTTCTCATCAACCGGTCAAGGGCGTCGCGCAAATCTTGTCCGCTGTCGGCAACGGTACACACCTCCCCCAGTTTCGTGCCAGCCACCATAGCGCTGTTAACCAGACAATGACGACCCGCGTATAGCGAGTTTAGCAGTTTCAGCTTCAATCCGGTAGGCATAGGTGTTGTCATCATTATCACTTGTGCGTCAGCTATCAAACCCTTCATTTGCTCCTCGTCGGGATTGGCGCGCAACTCAGCATTGGGCAGCTTTGCAATAGCCTCAACTACAGCAGGCGACGGATTGCGTCCGGCGACCACAAAACGATGCTTCGAGCCGCTAAACACATTATTTGCCAAAAACAACACCGATTCAACATTTTCCGGCACAGAAAGGTCCGCGTGATACAACACATAGCCTTCCCCCTCCATCGACAGCCGTGATGGCTTCGAAACCACCGAATCGTCTATATGCGACGACGGCATAAGCACTACTTTTTTGCAACCGATAGATCTGAAATGATCCGCGTCGCTTTCCGTCACGGCAAGGACAGCGTCGGCCTTCCTTATAACGGGTTCATATCGCTCTAGCTTCCGTGCGTCACTCCTCAGATACATCTTGCGAAACAACGACTTCTCAACATCGGCAAGACGTGAATAATAGTCATGCTCAACATTGTGCGCACGGACAAAAACACGCCTGTTCTCTATCCTTTCAAGCACATAACAGCAATGAAGCCCCTCAAGCAGTATGGGTGCGTCATCTCTTTCCAAATTGTCGATAAGTTCTTCGCTGCGGCGCGATTGTACTATGTATGGTCGCGACGACAAGGCTGAAAAAATCCCCGTCTTACGATGGTAATAATGCACTTCGCCACACAATTCCCTCAGCTCTTCCGATTCCGGCCGGCCATACTGAAAAGTGTGAAGCTCAACGTCCACTCCTATGTTCCTTAGGGCTTTTATACGATAATAAACATCAATAACACCCCCATAATTGGCAGGATATGGAACATTGAAAGATACTATGTGCAGCTTTTTCATCTTCGCTATTTGTCCACTTTGTACGACGGCGCCTCCTTCTGAATTGGCTCAAACTCCTTGTTAAGTTTCGGATCGTCAAGACGTCCCTGCGCATTGTCACGCAACTCCCAGCGACCGTTCACAAAAACATACGCCATCTCTGTCCCCGTAGGTACATAGTATTGTGGAAGTCCATCCATGCCTGGCAACATTGGCGCTATCTCGTCAAAGAGTATCATCTTCATTTTCTCCTCCTTAGGCACCTGTACGTTTATCGTGCGACCTTTCTTCTTTATTTTCTTGTTCTCATAAGTGCGCACAATTTGCTCATCAAAACGCACATTGACCATCGCGTTGCGCGAATACTCCAAAACAACTCGGCGAAGGTTCTTCTCGCGACGGAAAAGCGCCTGCCCAAATTGAGGCTTTGAGCTGTTCGAGCGGAAAACAATGGGCTCTATCACCTTACGCTGAACCAAAGCGTTAACCCCCGTCCATCCCAGCAAAGTGTAGTAAGTTTTCCCCTCATGTTTTGTCTCGATAATCTGCTGATAAACACATCCCAGCCAATTCTCCGGCTCCAACACAACCTCGTTGGAGGATATTATGTCGTCCGACTTGTCGTTCAGAACATACACATCATATTCCTCGGTTTTGTTATTATACGACTGCACAAAGCCAAAACACTCATATTCACCATTGTCACGAACAACGGGCCATGTTATCACCCTAAATTGCCTGTCGCTCGACGTCAATACCGACACCCGTGTGCCAAAATCCCATTTCCAATGAATAGATTCCTCTGTCCTTAGCGCCTCGTCAAACATCTGGACAAAAAGCTCGTTGGCGTTATATCGCTCATTGTCGGTCGGAGCATTTACAATTTTCTCAAGCAAAGGCTGCATATTACGTTGATAGGCACTCATCACGTCCCTGTTTTGCGCCTTTGCCTGCATGCCAAGCAACATTATCAGCACATAAAAAAACAAACTGTATTTCAGCGACAACGAGGATATTCTTCGTATTTTGATTGACATATTAGATTTTATTTGTATTTTTGTAATTACTCAAAAAAACACTTTTTATTGTAATCAATTGAAAAAAAATATGTCCGAGCAAGAATTAATAGAACAAGCTTTCGAAAACCGCTCAATGTTAGACAACACCGAAGTCGCCAATGCCGTATACAATGTTATTGAGCGTCTCGACAAAGGCTCACTTCGCGTCGCACAACCCGAAGGCGAAGTATGGCGTGTCAATGAGTGGGTTAAGAAAGCCGTACTACTCTATTTCCCACTTTGTGGTATGACCACCATCGAGGCAGGTCCCTTCGAATATCACGACAAAATCAAGCTTAAACACGACTATGCCGCGCAAGGCGTAAGGGTCGTCCCTCCCGCCACAGCTCGCTATGGCGCCTATATCGCTCAAGGTGTCGTGATGATGCCTAGCTACGTTAACATCGGCGCCTACGTCGACAGCGGAACAATGGTCGACACTTGGGCCACCGTTGGCAGCTGCGCCCAGATAGGCAAAAACGTACATCTCAGCGGCGGCGTAGGCATAGGCGGCGTCCTCGAACCCGTCCAAGCAGCACCTGTGATTATCGAAGACAACTGCTTCATCGGATCCCGCTGCATCGTCGTCGAAGGCGCACACATCGGAGCCGAGGCCGTCCTTGGCGCCAATACGGTCATCACCGGCAGCACCAAAATAATCGACGTAACTCGTTCCGAACCCCTCCATTACAACGGATATGTACCTCCTCGCAGCGTCGTCATTCCCGGCACCTACACCAAACATTTCAACGCCGGCGACTTTGGCGTTTCCTGCGCTCTTATTATCGGCCAACGCAAAGAGTCAACCGACAAAAAAACTTCTCTCAACGCAGCGCTCCGCGACTTCGGTGTCTCGGTGTAACATTTTATGTATGACTTATCTATATAAAAACTATGAAATACAGATTCTTTAGCTTGGTTTTGTTGACTTTGGGCCTATTTGTGTCTTGTGTCGACCACGACGATTTCGATTTCACCGGTACTGTTGTCGACTACGAGCTCTGCAACGGCGTTTCCGAAATGGGATATGCCATTGCACTCTCGTCCCCCGACAGCATCGGAGGCAACTATGTCACAAGGGAGAATGAGCAATACTCCAACGTGGTTGTCGTTTTCGGCTCCGACCGCATGCTTAAATCAAAATCCAAAGTAAGTGGACGTATCTATCTCGACCCCTACCATTCCAAATCCGAATGCAGCTACCACTACACCGACAACAATGTGCCCGAGGCCGTCTTCACAAAACTCAAAGTCCATTAACCTCAAAACCGTAACGACAACGTCGCCGTGGGTGCGAATGTCATCGCCGACGGCAACCCCATTATTGGGGTAACCGATGGAGCGACATTAAGACTTAGGTCGTCAGAAATTTGGAAATCGAAAAGATGCCCAAAAACATAGGCGTCAACAATATTGATGGCATATACAGCGGCGGTAACTATTACAGCCAATTGAAATGATCTGTTGTATGCCTCATAAAGATTGTATATATTCGATGTGGGCGCCGCCGCTATGTTAACATCTTCAGTGTGCAACACAGCATTGTTGTTGTTAACTCTGTGCAAGTATTCCTCTTTGTACAATTTCATTTGCGTGAAATTGGTATATGCATAATACCCCAACCCTCCAAGAGCGGCATACACAATTGGCACTTTCCACACCTGATGATTGTAAACTTGTCCAGCTCCCGGCAAAACTGCCGACAGAATAAGCGCGGTTTTTGCGCTATGCTCTTTCGTCACTTGTGGCGCTAATTCAACGCTGGAAATTGTATCTATCAACCTCTCTTGCGACGAGGCAGGAATAACAAAAAACAAAAAGAGAGCAAAGCAGCATAGCCTTGCCCCTTTATGTATTGTTAAACAATTATGTTTGGAATCAATAATCATTTACCTGCTGCGAGAGTAACAAATGCTTACAGTACGCATAGGAGATGAATAAACATCAATTCTCCTTAATGAGACGTACAATACGTTCAAAGTCGCGATCGCTGTTGAAATGGATTGTCAATGTACCTTTGCCACGACGGCTGCGTTTAATGTCAACCTCCGATTGCAGATATTGTTTCAATGATGAGCGTGAAGCGGCATGTATCTCAGGTAGGTCATTCTTTTTGTGAACAGGCGTCGGCTTAGTGGCAGTAAGTTCCTTGACCATCTGCTCGGTTTGTCTAACCGAGAGCTGCTTGTTGATGATATCATGAAGTATGGCAAGATGGGTTTCGGTGTCTTCCACATTTACCAAGCAACGAGCATGAGCCATGCTTATTTGGTCAGAGCTCAACGCTATTTGTGTTTCCGATGGCAAATTTAGCAAACGCAGGTAGTTGGTGATGGTAGAGCGGTTCTTGCCAACCTTCTCGCTAAGTTGCTCATGTGTCAGCTGGCACTCTTCGATAAGTGCATTGTATGAGAATGCTATTTCCATAGCATTAAGGTTCTCACGCTGAATGTTTTCAACCAAAGCCATCTCCATCATCTGGGTATCGGTGGCTATGCGGATATATGCTGGTATCTCTTTAAGTCCAGCCATCTGCGATGCTCTCAGTCGACGCTCACCAGCAATAAGTTGGTATTTGCCGTCAGGCATTTGTCGTACAGTTATAGGTGTGATAACTCCCTGCTGACGAATGGACTGTGCCAATTCTTCGAGTGCTTCTTGATCAAACTCCTTGCGAGGTTGGAAGGGGTTGGCCTCGATGTCTCCAAGTTCGATATTGGCTATGGATGTGGTAAGGTTGGCTTTGCCCATAGCGACATTGATGTCAACATCAGGCAGAATAGAACCCAAACCGCGACCGAGACCTGTATTTTTTTTCTTTGTTGTCATAATTTCAGCTAATGTCCTTTCGTGCTTTTATTTATGCTTTCGACATACCGTTGCGTCTCAAAATCTCGTTGGCAAGATTCAAATAATTGATGGCTCCGGGGCACGTTGCGTCGTACATAATAATGGAACTGCCGTGACTTGGAGCCTCCGCAAGCTTCGTGTTGCGATAGATAAGAGTGTCGAATACCATTTGCTTGAAATGGCTACGGACATCCTCAACAACCTGACGAGCCAAACGAAGTCTCGAGTCGTACATCGTAATCAAAAGACCTTCGATAGAAAGTTTTGTGTTCAAGCGTGTCTGCACAATTCGAACTGTGTTGAGCAGTTTACCCAATCCTTCCAATGCGAAATATTCGCTTTGTATGGGTATTATGACCGAGTCAGAAGCCGTAAGGGCGTTAATAGTGATGAGACCCAACGACGGTGAGCAGTCAATGATAATGAAATCATAGTCGTCTTTGATGGGCTCCAACGCTTTTGCAATATAAAACTCTCTTTGTTTTTCGTTGACAAGGTCAATTTCAGCGCCGACAAGGTCGATGCGTGTAGGTAACAACCAAAGGTTGGGAGTGTCGGTCTCCACAATGCACTCGCTCGCTGGTGTTTGACCAAGGAAACACTCATAAGCGCTTGCTTCCACCGATTCGGGATCTATACCCAAACCCGACGTGGCGTTGGCTTGTGGGTCAGCGTCGATAAGAAGCACTTTGTACTCCAGTACTGCAAGTGAGGCAGAGAGATTTGTGGCTGTGGTGGTCTTACCTACCCCACCCTTCTGATTGGCTATCGAAATTATTTTTCCCATTTATAATACTTGTATTTTACAAGATGTAAAAACCGAAACAAACGCCTCTGACTATGCTTGGCAAGCTTTGTCGTAGGCGTATTGAGTTTAATGCCGTATAGGCTTCGCCCATTCCGGCTAAGCTTAAGCGGCAAAAGGAGGTATGACTGCGTCGACTAGTAGCTGAAATCGATACCGTCAATGACATTGGCATTAGACGACTCCTCACCGTCTTTGGCTGCAGCGTCATAATGGGGATGCTCGTCCATTACGGGCTCAGGTATTTCGCCTGTCTCTATAAAATGAAGAGCGTTGGCAAGACCCTTCTGGAACTTTTCAAAATCCTCCTTGTATAAGAACATTTTGTTCTTCTCAAAATAAAAATTACCTGTGTTGTTGTCAAAAATCTTACGACTTTCGGCAATTACGATAAATTTATCGCCACCACGAGTCTCCTTCACATCGAAAAAATATTTACGTTTTCCTGCGCTAATAGACTGTGAATACAACTCTTCTTTCTGTCGGTTATTATTAAAATCCATAAGTATAATTAATTAAATTTGGAATCGCAAAATTACTGTTTTTTTTTGAAACTTTTGAAATGAGTAATAATATTTTTGTGTCGTAATTATAATTGCTTGTGTGTCATTATATCGAGAACCATATCGTCGGTTTGGTCCATACCATCATGGCCAAGACGGCCCAAATTGCGTATCGAATAGTCTATGTCTCTCTCCGACAATCCATCACAGGTATCCACCACTTTGTCGTGCAACGCAAGCTCGGCACATACGAAAGCACTGTAAAGACCTGTTGACATCTTAAGGGCACACGATGGCTTTGCACCATCACACACCATGCCTGCAAGTGTGTTTATCATGTTCTTGATGGCGTAGCACACTTGGTCATAGTTGCCCCCATGAAGATATGTAATGCCGCTAGTGACTCCTATCGAGGCATTGACAATGCCGCATAGTGCCGACAATCGTCCAATACCACGCTTAACATATATTGACGTGAGGTGACTCAGTATTAATGCTCTTATCAGCTGCTCCTCGCTGCTGTTCTTAGCTTTGCCATACTCATATACAGGTAATGTGCATGCAATACCTTGGTTTCCACTTCCGCTATTTGAATATATGGGCAACGTGCAGCCATCCATACGTGCGTCTGAGGCTGCAACGGTGCGTGCAATCACATAGTGAACAATGTCGCCATTGGCGTTTTCCATCAGTATCTTGCCTGTGTTAAGGCCATAGCCTTTCAAACCTTCATTGGCGGCGGCGCTGTTGAGATCTATTGTTTCGGCAATAAACTTCAATTCCTCAATAGGCGCTGTTGTCGCGTACTCAAACACTATACGTTGCGACAAGTTGGGCTCACTGGCTTTGTCGTCATCATGTGAATGGGATCCATTCTCGTTATCTAGTATGACTTCCTGTCCGTGTGCTATATAAACGAAATTGGTGTGCCGTTTCGAAATAATGGCTGTAGCAGTATCATTGCCTTTATGGCAAATACATTCAATATAAAGTTTATCCTCGCAACGTTCTTTCAGTCCTATCTTGATTTTGTCACCATTGTTAGCCAGCCAGTTTTTCGCCTCTTCCACCGACTTTTGTGGCACTGTAAGCACCTCGAGTTCTTTCTTCGAGTCACCGGCAACCAAAGCTATCGCAACGGCGATGGGCAATCCTACCATTCCTGTGCCAGGAATACCAACGCCCATAGCGTTTTTGAATACGTTTTTGCTGAGAAGCACTTCGGTAAAATCTGGCATTGTGCCCAATACTTCACGAGCCTTGGTGACAGCAAGAGCCACAGCGCCAGGTTCGGTGCAGCCTGTGGCTACAACCACCTCGCGCTGAATCAGCTCTCTAATCTGTCGGCGTTGGATTTCTTCCATTTCCTATAATTTATTTAAAGATAGAAAGAAAAACTATTTTTCGAATATTTTCTGCCAGTTTTTGTATTCGCGCTCACGCCAAGGACCATTATGGTACACATATGAAGCGATGAGAGGTATCACAGTTGTGCCTTCGGCGTATACCATCTGCTGCAATTCTTCAGAAACCTTGCCCCACGAGCCAGCCTCGAGAAGTGTTGATGACGAGCAAGCTCCATCGCGCACGTCGGCAACAGTAATCTGAATGGCGTATTTGTGCATAGGCACCTCGTTGCCAAGTATCTCTGCACAAACAACGGTGTCTTGAGCAAAGTTTTTGGGTGTGCCGCCACCAACCATGAAAAGTCCGGTTTCGGGAGCGGCCATCTTGATTTTGGTAAGCTCTATAAAATCGCATACCGAGTCAATGCTGAGGTATGGCTTGCCTTCTTTTGCACGCATCCACTGATGCTTGCCTATGCCAAAGCCTGCCGAACAGTCGCTGAATGCGGGAACAAAGATAGGCACTCCGCATTCATAGCAAGTCTGAATAAGGCTGTCCTTCTTTACGCTGCGTCCGTTGTGCAGCCATTTGCCAAGCTCGTAGATGAACTCGCGCGAGCTGTATGGACGAGGCTCTAGCATATTGGCCAATTCGAAAGTGGCGTTGTCGCAAGCCTGCAACTCTTCTTCGTCGATAAAGGTGTCGTAGATGCGGTCGATATAGAGCTCGCGCAGTTTGGTGTCGGGAATAACATTTTCTTTTGTACCTATATAGTGTTTAAAACCAAGAGCCTCAAAGAGGTCCATGTCGATGATGGAGGCACCAGTAGAGACGACAACGTCAACCATTTTATTGCGGACCATGTCAACATAAACCTGCATGCAGCCTGCTGCCGAGGTCGATCCTGCAATGGTGAGGATGTTTGTACAGTCTTTCTCAGCACACATCTTCATGAGAATGTCTGTGGCGCGAGCCGTGTCACGGCTTGTGAATGACATGTGACGCATGGCGTCAATAATCTCTGTTGAGTTGTACTTTTTAATGTCGATGTGCTGAACTGTTTCCTTGAGGAGATCTTTTTTTTCCATTATATATGTTTTTTTAATTGTTAATCAAATTAATGTGCGTTTGGTATATATTAAATATGAAAATGCAAATATATATATATTTTTTCAAAGTAGAAAAGAAAAAGTGTAAGATGCTATTTGCGTCTCAATTTTCATCGCTTACTCAAACATATTTTCATTCTCCATATCGTCACCTTCCAGTTGGTTCATTTTCGACTCAAAGGTGATGCTTTTGCCATCGGCACTAGTCTCAAAAGCCGTGTTTGGCGCAAGCCCCGACGACATTGAGAAACCTGCCACTTCGTCGCGATTCTCAAATTTGGCGTATTGTTTCACAAATTTCAGTCTCACCTCGCCCACTTCACCGCTTCTGTGCTTGGCGATAATGATGTCAGCCATTCCAAGCGTTGACCCTGCGTTGTCTTCATAAATCTGATAGTACTCGGGACGATAAATAAACATAACAATATCAGCGTCTTGCTCAATAGCTCCCGACTCACGCAAGTCGCTAAGCTGTGGTTTCTTGGTACCACCACGGGTTTCAACAGCACGCGAAAGCTGCGAAAGAGCCAAAACAGGAACCTCCAACTCCTTTGAGAGTGCCTTAAGTTGTCGCGAAATCAAGCTGATTTCCTGCTCTCGGTTTCCGTTGCGCGACATATCGCTACCACCTTGCATAAGCTGCAGATAGTCAATGAAAATCATCTTAATTCCGTGCTGTTGTTTAAGTCTGCGGCATTTGGCTCTGAGCTCAAAGATTGAAAGCTGCGGCGTATCGTCAATATAGATTGGCGCCTCGGTAAGTGCTTGGGAACGCGAGTAGAGTTGTGTTTTCTCCGATTCCGGAAGTTTTTCTCCTTTTTTCAACCTCTCTCCCGAAATGCCCGACTCGCTGCTTATCAGTCGCATAACAAGCTCCACTGCAGTCATTTCAAGCGAGAAGAATGCTATAGGCATCTTCATGTCTACGGCAATATTGCGAGCCATTGTCAGTGCGAACGCTGTCTTACCCATTGCCGGGCGGGCGGCAAGAATAATCAATGTGCCTGGCTGGAAACCTGCTGTCATTCTGTCCAGCTCAACAAAACCTGTCGGTATGCCCGAATATGAACTTTCGCTGTTTTGCGCAGCCTCAATCTGGTCGAAGGCGCTTTTCAGGACATCCTGCATGTTGCGATATTCGGTATGGAAGTTTTTCTCGTCAATCTCCATCAGCACTCGCTCGGTACTATCCAGTAGGTCTAGCACATCAGTCGTCTCATCGTATGCTCGCGACAGCGTCTCTGTGCACACTCTGATAATCTCACGTTGTATATACTTCTCCGACAATATGCGCGAGTGAAACTCTATATGTGCCGCCGAAACAACCTTGTTGGTCAATTGCGACAAATACATTCCTCCTCCCACAGCGTTCAACTGTCCGTCTTTCATCAACTGCTGTGTGACAGTAAGCAGGTCAACGGGCTTCGACTGCTCGAAAAGTGACAGTATGGCTCGGAATATAATCTGGTTCTCCTGACGGTAGAAGTATTCTGTGCGAAGCATCTGAATGGTGTCGTTCAACGCTGTCTGATCTATCATCAGGGCGCCAAGTACAGCCTCCTCAAGATCAGTGGCTTGCGGCGGAGTTTTGCCGTTTAGCGAGAATGCTTGCTCGTAAGTGATTCTTTCTTTTCTTTTTGCAATATTTTTGTTCGTCGTTTCCATGTTGCAAAAATAATTCATTTTTTTGAACAATTATTGAGGAATTACTACAATTTTTTTTCAACAGGTGCGTTTCTATTAGGTTTAAATGTTTTATGTCTCACACACAAAATCTCTTTGTTTTTTAAAAACCAAAATATCACCCAATATCTTTTTCAAAGATTCAAAAATGGACACTTTTTTGACCAAGTCTTTTCTCTCTTCAACCCAACTTCATCATACTCAACGCACTTGATTTTTTTTATCAATATTAATTATTTATCAATTTATTACATTATCAATACCTTCGGCTCTATCGCATAATTAAACATGACAAAACATTCAATAAATAGGACCTTATATATTTTTTTACTAATATCAATTTTCCTTATCTCATCCAGCAACGACCTGCAGGCGCAACGTCGTCGCCATTCCCGCGACCAAATCATCAAAGCCTACCCTTCCTTCGGCATTACCGCCTCTCAGATCAGAGGCGACGAGCTGAAAGGTTTCAAAAAATGGGGCATCACAGCAGGCGTGGGTGCCTTGGTCAATCTCACCGATAACGAAATGTGGCAAATGTCTCTCGAGGCCGATTTCGCCGAACGTGGTGCATACAACAGCACAGGAGACCCCTACAGCCTTATCGGTTTCACCTTGAATTATGTCGACATACCCATAACTATCCACTTCACCGACCCTTGGGGTGGACTTAAACTAGGCGTCGGATTGGTCTACAGTCGCCTTGTTCAGCAGCCACATGGCTCGCTCTACTACGCCCCCTCCTATTTTGTCCCCGACACTAGCGATATGTCTTTCCTTCACAACGATTTATGTGCGGCCGTCGACCTTAGATTCCCCATATGGAAAGGTCTTACATTCAACATCAGGTACCAGCATTCTCTCATCCCGGTCAAACGCGATTGGTGGTTCACCGAGCACCTTTCAGCCGTCGAAGGTGACGTGAGTCGTTGGAGCAACAATTGCTTCAACAGCTCTGTTATGGTACGGCTTCAATATGTATTCGGTCAAGACTCCGGAAACAAAAAATACAAATCATCGAAATCCAAAAAGAGAAGACGATAGTACTTCGATAGTACTTTGATAGTACTTAGATAGTACCTTGTGCCATCAAAACTGCCGAGAAATAACCCACCCAAATGTCAACATCTATACTTCTATCTCGCTCTTTAAATTATCGCTCAAGATCAACTCAACTATCAAACTGATAAACAAGAATTCCACATATTCATTTACAACCCTTTTTACCCTTCCACCAAATGAATCGAATTGCGGTATTTCCAGGTTCTTTCGATCCTATGACAATAGGCCATCTCGCATTATTGAACAAAGCCTCCCTCTTGTTCGACAAAATCGTTGTCGCCATAGGAATCAATACAGGCAAAAAGAGTTTTTTGCCCATCGATGAGCGCAAACAGCGCATAATCAATGCCGTAAAAGGGATGCCATCCATCGAGGTGACCACATATGATTGTCTTACCACCGATTTATGCCACAATATTGGTGCCAGATTTATTCTTCGCGGCATCCGCGACAATTCTGATTTTGAATATGAACGTAAAATAGCGGATATCAACCGCCTTATTGCTCCCGACATCGAGACCGTCCTCCTGTTCGCCGACCCCGAAATGGCAACCATCAGCTCTACTATGGTGCGCGAACTTGCAGCCTTCGGCAAAGATATATCTAAATATATTGTGTGAATATCTCTCTTAATTATCACCCTAAGCCACATATCCTATTACTTCTAATAATTTTATCAACTATAGTTATTTAACCAATCATATTTAAATCTTTAATACAAATTGCTTTTCGTCGATACTCCCATAGAATTTCTCAAAGGCGTAGGACCGGCTCGAGCTCAGCTTCTTCAACGTGAACTCGACATATATACCTTTGGCGACCTTCTGGAGTATTTCCCTTACCGCTATGTCGACCGAACCAAATTGTCGACAATCAGCGCCATTGACATCGACGAGCCTTTTGTAGTCCTTCGCGGCACTCTTCACGATATGCACTCTGTCGGCGAAGGCCGCTCAAGCCGACTTACAGTACAGTTGCGCGACGCCACAGGACAAATCGAGCTGGTGTGGTTTCAAGGCTTAAAATGGATCAAAGAATCCCTCAAAAGCGATGTGGAGTACGTTGTTATGGGCAAACCCTCTATCTTCAACGGCAGAATCAGCATCGCTCATCCCGATATGGAACGTGCCGACCGCGAAAACTCTATGTCGCTTAAATATATTCCAATATATTCTTCAACCGAAAAACTCAAATCTAAAGGACTTAACACAAAGGGAATTGCCAAACTCACCGAGCAACTGCTCCGTATGTCTGAAGGCCGCATCCCCGAAGTGCTTCCCAACAACGTTGTCGCCAAATATCATCTCCCCAACAGGGCTAGCGCCATCGAGGTGATCCACTACCCTCTCAATCCTCAAGATATCACAGTCTCTTTGCAGCGAATGAAATTCGAGGAGCTCTTTTTCCTCCAGCTCGACTATCAGTATGCCAAACACGACCGGCAAACCAAATCGGGAGGTTTTTGTTTCGACATCATTGGCGATTATTTCAATCGTTTCTACAAGGAAAAACTACCTTTCGAACTCACTGGCGCTCAGAAACGTGTCGTCAAAGAGATTCGCGCCGACATGAAAAGCGGACATCAGATGAACCGTCTTTTGCAAGGCGATGTCGGAAGCGGCAAAACCCTCGTGGCTCTCCTCTCTATGCTCATCGCCGTCGACAACAAGTGCCAAACCTGCCTAATGGCTCCCACCGAAATCCTAGCCGACCAGCATTACGCCAACATCAGCCGTATGCTCGACGGCCTTGGCCTTAATGTTGCTTTGCTTACAGGCTCCACCAAAACAGGCGAAAAACGCAAAATCAAACAAAGCCTTCGTGATGGCAATATCGATATCCTCATCGGAACTCACGCATTGATAGAGAAAGATGTTCAGTTCAAAAACCTTGGCTTCGTGGTCATCGACGAGCAACATCGTTTCGGCGTCGAACAACGCTCCAAGTTATGGACCAAAAACATCATTCCGCCTCATGTGTTGGTCATGACCGCCACACCCATACCTCGCACTCTAGCTATGACTGTCTATGGCGACCTCGACTGCTCTGTAATCGATGAACTGCCGCCAGGACGCAAAGCCATCAAAACCATCCATTGCACCGACTCTCAGCGACTTAAAGTATTTGGTTTCATTCGCGAACAAATTTCCAAAGGCCGCCAGGTTTACGTCGTATATCCTCTCATTGAAGAGTCGGAGTCGCTTGAACTCAAAGACCTTATGGATGGCTACGAGAGCATTGTCCGCGAATTCCCGCTTCCACAATACCAAACCAGCATTGTCCACGGACGTATGGATTCTCAAGCCAAAGACTATGAGATGGGACGTTTTAAGCGCGGCGAAACTCAGATCATGGTGAGTACCACTGTTATAGAAGTCGGCGTCGATGTGCCTAACGCTACAGTTATGGTTATCGAGAACGCCGAACGTTTCGGCCTTGCTCAGTTACATCAGCTTCGTGGCCGTGTGGGACGAGGTGGCGAACAATCCTACTGCATTCTCATGACTGGCAACAAACTGTCCAATAGCGGCAAAGAGCGTATCAAAACAATGGTCGACACCACCGATGGTTTCCGTATTGCCGAAGCCGATTTGCGCCTACGTGGACCTGGCGACTTGCAAGGACTCCAGCAAAGTGGCATTCTGCAACTTAAGGTTGCCGATATCGTCAACGACGAACCCCTTGTGCGTGCCGCTCGTGAATGTGTACAAGATATTCTCCAGGATGACCCCGACTTGCAGAAACCCGACAATGTTTGTCTGCGGCTCCATCTTCAAAAAAACAAACGTGGTCTCTCTTGGAGCAAAATCAGTTAAAAGACGTAAACAGAATCCGCAACAATCAACTCAACCAATAAGATCGAAAACAAATATCTTATTAAACAAGTTCATACAAATATCAGATGTCAAAATACAGATTCATATTACCTCTCTTGTTCTTGGTGCTATTTTCACAGCTAATGGCTCAGCAATCATTGATTGACAAAGGCTTGAATGCCGAGAAACTCGGATTGCCCTCCCGAGCTGAGGAGTATTACAGACAATCTATCGTCGATGACCCTGAAAATCCTATGGGATATTTTTTGCTTGGGAAACTTCTCCAAAAAAAATCTCATCTCGACGAAGCTGTCGAAATGTTTCGCCAAGCATTCACTATTGATGAAAACTATGCCGAGGCTTATGTTTCTCTTGTTGAGTGTTACATAGATAACGATGATTTCGAAGGCATAAAAAGTGGTCATTTCAATGGTATTGACGAACTGATAAAAATAGCCTCCCGAGCCATCGAGCTTAATCCACTAAGCACATCGGCTTTGTGCAGCATGGCATTGATATACAATCACAAGAAGAATTTTACAAATGCCTTGAATTGGGCCAAGAAGGCGCTCGATGCCGACAGCAAAAGCCCTCGTGCCATCAACACTTTGGGAGTTATTTATTACAATCGCGGCAACGACAACGAAGCTATGTCTCAGTTCAAGAAAACTTTATCCATCGACCCCGACAACATCGATGCCTACTACAATCTTGGCGTGATGTATACTCGCAAAAACAACCATGAAACGGCCATCTCTTATCTTCGCAAAGGTCTTCAACGCGACAACAAGTCCATCAAACTATACTATTATCTTGGCATTGCCTTCATGCAGCGTGGCGACGACAAGAGAGCCATCGCATGCTACGAGACCATCATCGGATTGGATAGTCTCTATATCCCTGCCTACAACCGATTGGGTGCCATCTATGCCATCAAAGGCAATTACGATGAGGCAATCGCCTATCATCAAAAAGCCACTCGTCTCAAACCCAACGATGTGGAGTCATTCAAATGCCTGGGCAAAGTCTATACCGACAAAGGTGATTATGTAAAAGCTCTTCGCAACTACCAAAAGGCTGTGGCTATCAACGAACGAGATCATGAGACATATTGCCTCATCGCCAAACTATATGCCAAGCAAGGTAATAGCGCACGCGAGACTTCAAGCTACAAAAAAGCAGCCAAACTTGGCAACAAAGAGGCTCAGGCCTGGATGGTGTCAAAAGGTATGGCTTGGTGATATTGGTGAGAACTTGTTAATATTTTTTTATAAATATAGTTATTTATAATATTTTAATGCGTATTTTTGTATTCGTCATAGTAACGCAAAAATATGCCCTTAAGTATTGACAACAAGCTTGTTAGCCAGATCAAATCCTATCTTTTGAAAGCTCAAAAGATTGTGATTTTGTCTCATATGAACCCCGATGGCGATGCTGTCGGATCCTCATTAGCTCTGCGCAACTGGCTTTTTTCCTCTTTTTTCTATGGCAAAACGCTTCCTCATGTCAAGGTAATCCTACCTCACAAGTGTCCTCACGACATGATGTATCTTACCTCTGCGAAAACCATTATCGACGCTGAAAACAACCTGCAGGAGTCGCTCGACGCTATTGCTGCCGCCGACACAATTATCTGCGTCGATTTCAGCAAAGCCTCTCGTGTCCTTCCCTTCGACAACGCTCTCACTCAAAGCAACGCCGTAAAAATTTGCGTGGACCACCACCACTCTCCTGACACAGAGTTGTTCAACGCTATTGTCTCTGTCCCCGACCTCTCTTCAACATGCGAATTGCTCTATTGGCTTTTCTGCGCCATTCTTGGAGACAAGTCTATTGACGACAACACAGCCCGATGCCTTTATCACGGAATAAACACCGATACTGGCGGCTTCTCCTACGCCAACGAGGATCCCTCTCTCTATGAGGCAACAGCAGTTCTCATGCATCATCCTCTCAATGCCGCCGATGTTCACAACAGGCTCTTCAACAGTTACACTATGACCAAAATGAAGACTCTAGCCTTCCTGCTTTACAATAGGTTTAGAGTTTTCCCCGACCAAGGCTTTGCCTACATCTATGCCTCGGCCGACGATATAAAAACTCTTGGAGCCTCAGCTTATGATTTGGAAGGATTGGTGAACTACACTCTTATGATGGAGCAAATCAAGGTCGGCGCTATGGTTAAAGAGACTGATGGAAGAGTGAGAATTTCATTCAGAGCCAAGAACGATTTCGATGTCAATATTTTCGCGCACAACTATTTTGATGGTGGCGGACATACTAAGGCTAGTGGCGCGACATCAAAATATGATTTCGAGACAACAGTCAGTTTATTAGAAACCAACATGCTTCGTGAACTCGATATGTTCAACAAAAGATAATAGCCATGAGATTGTTTGTCGCCATCATATTTTGTTCGCTATTCTTGCTTTCATGCAATGGAGATCCCCCTATGGTTGGTGCTCCACAAATGAAAGGGAATAATATTGATGAGCACATGATCAACGCCAACAAAACAATAGCACATTCCGAAGAGACTGTAATAGATGAGTATGTTGGTCGTCGAGGTTGGAAAATGGAAAAATTGAGTGAGGGTGTGCGCTTGTGGGAATATTCCAAAGGTAAGGGTCCTAAAGTTCAATATGAGGACAGTGTCTCTATTCATTATAATGTTGAGGCAATCAACGGCACCAAGATATACAGCAATATTAATGAAAAATATGTTGCCGGACGTCGTCAAGAAATGATTGGCCTCGACCAAGCTGTTTTGCAGATGAACTATGGCAGCAAGGCCAAAGTGATTCTTCCTTCCAGTTTGGCATACGGCATCGGCGGCGACGGCAACAGAATACCACAGAGCACAATTCTGGTTATTGACGTCGCAATAGACTAAGTATCTTGCAAATATATTATCAAACAATAACAATATCTCAAAAACAATATAATTCAAAATGAAAAAAACAATAAAACTTTTAGCCGCAATGGTTCTTGTAGCCACTGTTTTGGCTTCTTGCGGCGACGGATTCCGCAAAACCAAATCCGGATTGGAATATAAATTCCTCGTTCAAAACAAAGGCGCAATAAAGATCGAGGTCGGCTCAATCCCCGTAGGAACAATAAAAATATCACTCAACGACTCTGTACTTCCTTTCCCCGAAACAGCGCAACGCTTCTGGACAATAGAAGAGCCCCGCTTTGCAGGCGATATTAACGAGGGACTTCTCATGATGCATGTCGGCGACAAAGCCATCTTCCGTATCTGCGCCGATTCATTGTTCAAACGCGGTGCCCGTATGCCCGATTTTTACAAAGCTGATGCTGGTATGATGCTCTCATACGAGATTGAAATCACCGATGTCGTCACCAAGGCAGAAGCCGACGAGGAACGTCAGAATCTCATCGAAGCCATGCAGGAACAAGCTAATGTCGACGACGAGGCTATCAAGAAATATATGGAGGAAAACAACCTGAAAGCCACACCCGAAGCTAGCGGCTTGTACATTATTGTCAACAAAAAAGGCAAAGGTGAGCCCGTTCAGATTGGTAGCACTATAGCTGTCAACTACACTGGACGTCTATTGAATGGCAAGGTTTTTGATACCAGCATCGAAAAAGTAGCAAAAGAGAACAATATTGTTGACCCAGGTAGAAAATACGAGCCTTTCGAGTACCAAGTCGGAGCAACATCTCTTATCAGAGGTTGGGAAGAAGGTCTTATCAATCAACCCGCAGGTAGCAGCCTCACTCTCATCATGCCTTCACGTCTGGGTTACGGCACCAAAGAGAACAACGCTATTCCTGCCAACAGCCCACTGGTTTTCGACATCGAAATAGTGTCTGTAAAATAGTTTTACCTATTAAACATTATATTAAATAGCAAATCAACTATGCTTAATATTGTTATTTTTGGAGCACCCGGAGCCGGAAAAGGAACACAGTCGGACCTCTTGGTCGAAAGATACAATCTAAACCATATCTCCACCGGAGACTTGTTACGCAAGGAAATAGCTGCTCAAAGCGAGCTGGGAAAACGTATTAAAAACATTATGGATTCGGGCAACCTTGTCAGCGACGACATCGTTGTTGCTATGATTGACCAAGCCATAGCCACCGACACACAAGGACTTCTATTTGATGGTTTTCCCCGCAATGTGTCGCAAGCCGAAACGCTTGAGAAACTGCTCGAAAAACACGGCAGAAAACTCACTTGTGTAGTCAGTCTTGACGTTCCTCGCAACGAACTTGTGAGACGTATGCTTGAACGCGCCAAAGTGTCAGGTCGCAGCGACGACAACGAAGTGACAATTATGAACCGACTTAAAGAATATGAAGCTAAGACAAAGCCTGTAGCTGATTTTTACGAGAAAAAAGGCTTGCATGTAAAGGTTAACGGCACAGGCGACATCAAAGCCATCTCACAGTCGGTCATAGCAGAGATAGATAAAAGAAAATGACTTCCAATTTTGTAGACTACGTCAAGATTCTCGTTCGCTCGGGTAAAGGCGGAGCTGGTTCGGCACATCTGCTTAGGGTAAAATACAATGCCAAAGCGGGACCCGATGGCGGCGACGGAGGACGCGGAGGTCATGTAATCCTTAGGGGTAGTGTCAACCGCTGGACTTTGCTGCACCTCAAGTACACCAAACATGTGTTTGCCGAAAACGGCCAAAATGGAGGACAGAATCTATGCACAGGACATGAAGGTGCCGACCAAATCCTTGATGTCCCTCTAGGTTGTGTATGCCGCGACGCTGAAACCGGTGAGCAACTATGCGAAATTACCGAGAACGGGCAAACCGCTATCATAGCGAAAGGCGGACGTGGCGGTTGGGGCAACGACCATTTCAAGTCACCAACCAACCAGACCCCTCGCTACGCCCAACCTGGCGAACCGGCCGAGGAACGATGGGTGATAATTGAGCTAAAAGTCCTCGCTGACGTTGGTCTCGTTGGATTCCCCAATGCGGGAAAGTCCACATTTCTTTCGGTTGTCTCTGCAGCAAAACCAGAAATAGCCGACTACCCATTCACAACACTTACTCCCAATCTCGGCATAGTGAAATATCATGACGATCAGTCGTTCTGCATTGCCGACATTCCTGGCATTATCGAGGGCGCCTCTGAGGGCAAAGGATTGGGATTGCGTTTCTTGCGCCATATCGAACGAAACTCGATACTGCTCTTCATGGTATCTTGCGAAAACATTGATGTCAAAGAGCAATATAAAGTTTTACTCGAAGAGTTGAAAAAATACAATCCCGAATTGCTCGACAAGAAAAGGATTCTCGCCGTTACCAAATGCGACATGCTCGACGAGGACATGATGAAACAGATGAAACGCACACTGCCTCGATCTATTCCAACAATAATGATAAGTGCTGTTACTGGGTATAATATTCAACAACTAAAAGATTTAATTTTCCAAAAATTAAATGAAGTCGATTGAGATATTTGACGAAGCCGTGTTCTGGTGGATAAACAATCACCACAACACGGCTTTTGATTGGCTGTTTTGGACTGTCAGCGAAAAATGGAGCTGGCTTATTTTTGTTGCTTTGGTCTTTTGTTTTGTTGTTCTTCGCAAAGATCGTCGCAATTGGCATTGGGTACTATTAGGTATAGCTCTTTGTTTCCTTTTTGCCGACCAAATAAGCAGCAACGCCATAAAAGACGGTGTACAACGCCTTCGTCCTTGTTACGCATTGCAAGATGTCAGAATGTTTCACACCAACAAAGGTGGTCTATATGGCTTTGTTTCCTCCCATGCCGCCAACGCTTTTGCCATTTCAATGTTTATCTCCCTTTGGTTTGGAAAGAAACATAATAAGACTGTTGATTTGCAACAGTCCAACAAAAATAATATATATTTTTTGCCTTGGATAATGTTCACATGGGCCTTTCTGGTTGGCTACAGCCGCCCCTATCTTGGCAAGCATTATCCTGGTGATGTTGTTTGTGGCGCCTTACTAGGCATCGGCATTGGTGCAATGATTTACTTTGTCATATCGGTTATAAGGCGACGAACCTCATCAAGGTTGTCCGCATGAAGCACTTTGCGTTTACTTTCCTCTGTACCTAAAAGAGATTTGGAAAGCAAACACCAATATTCTTTTATTTTTCTTGTTTTTGCTTGGTCTGAAATGTTTTGTTTCATTATCTCGTCGACGAGTTCAATCACAAAAATATTTGCAGACGGAAAAGAAACATTGACAAAGCTCTCCCCATTAACAAAATCATTAGGACATTTCTGTTTTATCATCACTGGCAACAAAGGATTATATAAAGTTCCACGACCTATCATAACATCCTTAATTTGAGGGAATCGTGTTCGTATGCGGACATAATCACCCACAGTGAAGATATCACCATTATAAATAACAGGGTGTTTTATTTTAGGGAGAATATCGGCAAATTTCTCAATATCAGGAATACCCGAATACATTTGCTTGCCAATACGAGGATGTATTATGACACTTTTGATGGGAAAGTCATTCAAAATTGGAATTATATTGTCAATCTCATCTTTATTTCTATAACCCAAACGGATTTTCACAGAAAGTGAACATTTAATATTAGGAACAACCTCCGAGAGTATTGCATACACTTCATCAGGATAGGGCAATATTCCCGATCCTCTATGCTTCCCAGCGACACGACGCATTGGGCAACCCATATTCCAATTCACCTCATCATAGCCCAATTCACTTAGTCTATTGGCCAGGTCGACAAACTCACCAGTTTCGTGTCCTAATATTTGAGGTATAACCGACATTGAACCCCTATTCAATTCCGGAAGCACATCCTCTATTTTTTTATCCGCATCCTTTAGGTTGCCGTGAGTCAAAGACAAAAAAGGGCTGACAGCATAATCAAATACGTCAGGATAGCATTGGGTAAATACTCTACGAAACAATAATTCTGTAAGTCCTTGCATTGGTGCCAAAGATAGCATAGCGTAAAAATTAACGTATTATTAAATAAAAATGCAATTATAAAATCCTACAAACAAGCCTTTTGTAAATTTGAAAGTTTCAAAAAAAATAGACAATATCACATAAAATATTATTTAATCAACCACCTCTTCTACCGCAAATCCCTTTTATTACGACAAACCTCTTACCTCAAAAAACACATAATAGTTCTTATCCAAATCGAGATTCACAATAAGCAATAATTTGATATGCTTTTCATGGATTAATCTAAATGAAGAGCACAAATTATCTTCAAGAAAATCCTATAAATGAATTATTTTTGTTTGAAAGAAAAGCTATTATCGACTATTTATTATCTGAGTTTTCAATTGATTCCAGGCGATGACGACGTTCGGCAGCATAATAACCCATAGTGCCAACAAGATGACTCCCCGTCTTCTCAACAGGTTGGTATAGCATAGAAGACTGCTTACTGTTACGAGTCAGAACTCTTTCTTCGATATCTACAATGGCAAAAAAGTATAGCAATACGCCCACAATGCAAACACCTTTACACATACCGAGTAATGCTCCTGCTGCATTGTTGATAAAACCAACGTTAACCAGCTTGACAAAACGTTCCACTAATTTGCCCAAAAGAATGGCCAACAATAAGACGGACACAAAAATCACAAAGAAAGAAATCAGCAGAGCCGAGTTGCCATTGAGGCCTATCATTTCGGCAAACCAGTTAGAGAGACGCACCGCCAACATACTGCCCAAAATGATGCCTATAAGCGACGCCACCTCAAATATTAATCCACGGCTATAACCCTTATAAATGAGATAGCCTAATGGTAAAGCGATTATAATGTCTAAAAAATTCATTTTTTTTCATAAAAAAGTGTGCAAAAATACTAAAAAAACTAACAATTCAAAGAAAAAATGTATATTTGCATGATAGACAAATGTGAACACATCAGCATGACTAATTAAAAATCAAATTATTATATTATATATATAAAAATTTGATTATAAAAAAAGCGCTTGTTTATGACCTGAAATGCGCAGTAATGGCAAGCAATGACATGCAATGGCACAAAAAAATGCCCAAAGAATTAAATCTGCGGGTTGGTGTATTCCTTCATGGGAGTGACCGTGGCGTGAGTATGCGATTTGTTAAAAACAACCATATTTTTATAATTTTTAATGATTAAATTTTTCAACTACGTCCTGATTGACGATTTGTCAGAAATCAGGATTGACAAGGAGAGCGAGACGATGAAAATCGTCAACTGTCTTAACCCTCATTCTTTTGTAGTTGCTCTCAAAGACGAGCGCATGAGAAATGCTTTAGAGATGAGCGACTATCTGTTACCCGACGGTGTCGGCATCGGTATGGTTTTACGCTGGTACGAGAAGAAACGCATAGATAAAATTGCTGGCTACGACTTTCACTCTTTCATTCTAGAACAACTCAAACTTCATGGTGGTAAAGTGTATTACATGGGAAGCAGCGAGAAGGTGCTGAAGAAGATTGAAGAGCGATTAAGCAAAGAAGCTCCCAACGTGAAAGTGCGTACTCACTCCCCTTCATATTGCGATGAATTACTTGAGGAAGAGAGCCGTAAGATTATTGACGACATCAATGAATTCTCTCCAGATGTTTTGTATATTTCAATGACAGCGCCCAAGCAAGAGAAATGGTTGCAGCGTTATCGCAACGATATAAAAGGAGTCAAGGTGGCATCTTCCATTGGTGCCGCATTTGAGTATTTTGCCGGCACAAAAACACGCGGTCCACGTTGGATGGTGAAGATGAAGATTGAATGGCTGGCGAGGTTGTTTATGGAGCCTACAAAAGTGTGGCGTCGCACGTTCATCTCCACTCCCAAGTTTCTTTTATGGACGGCAAAGCACCACAATAAGATAGAAACTGTATAACCAAGAATTCTTTTCCATTATCTGAGTTATCTTTGAATAATAAACACAACCTTATATAAACGATAATTCAAACGTCATGTTTTCAAAATTAAGAACATTTCTTTTTTCGCTAATTCTTGCGGCTCTTGCAGTATCGTGTGGCACAGCCGAAGAATTTGTATTGCTCAACGACCTTGATGTTGACCAGCGATACAGGATACCAGATTTTCAAGAACTTAAAATCAAGCGAGGTGACGACCTTCGAATAGTTGTTACACACAAACTACCCATGTTGGCAGAGATGTTCAACAACAAGATCAACTCTTTGGAAGGTGGCGAGTCACTCACCAGCTATGTTGTCAACAGCGACGGATACATAAATTTCCCGTTGCTCGACACCATAAAAGTGGAAGGACTTACATGCACAGATGCTGAGAATCTAATATCAAAGAAAATCGAGCAAGCTGGATTGGCTACAGGAGCCACCGTGAATGTGAAGATAGCCAATTTCAAGGTCACGGTTATAGGTGAAGGTACAACAGGTGTCTATGAGTTTCCGGATGGAAGAGCCACTATTTTCGACCTTGTCGCAAAAGCAAACCTGGCATCGAGCAGTTCTACCATGGGTGGTATGGGTATACGTAGGGATAAAATTCTAGTCATGCGAGAGGTGAATGGATTGTTAAACTCCGAATATGTAAGTCTCTTAACCAAAGATATTTTCTATTCCCCCTACTACTATCTGCAGCAGAACGACATTGTTTATGTATGGCCATCTCAAACAACAATACGTAGTAGTAATAAAATTGTTGATTTCTGGCTGAGCAGAATCTCAATTGTTACCACAGCAGTAAGTGTGGTGACATTGGTGGCGACTTTGTTTGCCAAGAAAAACCAATAGTTGACACCAAACATGATAATAAAATTGTAGTCTTTCTTAACTATTTGATTGAAAATAATTAAATCATGATAGACCAAGCAAAAACAGAGAATAATGCAGGCGCTGGTGTGGTAAGAAAAAACACCAACAGGTTTATTATCCACAACATCATCGAGCTGTTCATGTCGGCATGGTATTGGATTATTGTGTCGATGATTGTCTGCTTTGTATGTGCGTGGCTTTATCTAAAGATGAGTCCCGACCTTTATTCGGTATCGGCGACCATGCAGATAAACTCGCCCACCACCCAGATTAACCAGGATGTCATGAAGCAATTCCGCTCGCCGAGCACGGCCGAGAAGGAGATACATTTCTTCATGTCCCATCAAGTGGTTCAGGATGTTATCGAAGACCTAAACCTCACAGTGACCTACATACGTCCTCATCTTTTTCTCGACGAAGACCTATATGACAAATCGCCCATCGAAGCATACTTTATCGATAACGGATATCCAGCATGCAACTTCGAGATAGAATGTCGTCACGATGACTATACTCTAACTACTATAGAAAACGATAAAGGTGCCGAGTCGATGGAGTGGAAAGCTAAATATGGCGACACACTTGTCACCACCCGCGGTGTTGTTGTTATAAACAAACGCAGCGGCTATTCCAACATAGAAAAAGAGAAACTTCAAATCCATTATCGACCCCTTAGCGAAGCCACAGCGTACTATATGGGCCGCATGGGTGCAATAATAGCTGACGAGGATGCCGGCAACATTCGTCTGTTCATGAACGACATAAACTTGAAAAGGGGCATAGACATTGTCAACTTGTGGATTGAGTCGTACAACCGCCACACCGTAGAATACAAAAATCGCGTTGCCGAGAACACAGCACGCTTTATTGAAGAGCGCCTCAATGTCATCAGTGTCGAACTTTCAGACGTCGAAGGAGATTTGGAACAATACATGCGTTCCCACAACATCAGTGACGTGAATACACAGATGGGAAGCAATATCAATAGTAGAACCCAGTATTCCCAGTCGCTCGTTGACGAAGAGGTAGCTGCGCGTATAGCTCGCGACCTACAGAACAAAGTGCGCGAGTCGGAACCCTACAGCATGTTGCCAAACATCAACATTGGCGATGGTGGCGTTAACGCCATGATAGATGAATACAACAAACGAGTTCGTGAGCGCCAACTCCTTATTGCAAACTCAAGTACCAAAAGTCCCTTGGTGGCTGATGCCGAGGCACAGATGGAAACTATGCGATCAACCATATTACGTTCGATAGATAACTATATTCAATCACTTCAGATTCGTATCCGCGAGTATCGCAACCAAGAGTTGCGCACCACATCAGCCATCAATATGGTGCCTACTCAGAGAAGAGAGATGCAGACATTTGTCAGACAGCAATCAATCAAAGAGCAGCTGTTCCTCTACCTCCTCAACAAGCGCGAGGAGAATGCCTTGAAGATGACCATTACCGATGCGGACACTCGCGTCATCGACTATGCTTCTGGTGGCAAAGTATCGCCAATTCCCTCCAAGACTTACACCCTTGCCTTCATTATTGCACTGCTACTACCTATCGGCGTAATAATGTTAATCAAGTGGCTTGATGTTCGAATCAGAAGCAAGAAAGATGTCGAAGCTTATTGTTCGATACCTGTAGCCGGAATCATACCCATGGTTGAGGGTGAAGGGTCTCGTATTATCACAAAGAGCGGTAAAGACAGATTCAATGAGACCTTCCGAATACTTCGCAACAACATACAGTTTATGAACGGCGATGTTGAGAATGGCAAGGTAATGATGCTGACATCAACAATGTCGGGGGATGGTAAGAGTTTGGTGGCTTACAATATCGCGCTCTCGTTTGCCTACGCCGGTGAGAAGGTACTTTTGATCAATGCAGATATCCGTAAACGTGAGTCCTGGCATGGCCAGAAAGAGAAATACAAACATGGTTTGACAACCTACCTTGCCAACAAGGACGACAATGTCGAGGAACTAATTGAGAGCGACAGTATCTATGCCGACCTCGACGTGCTACACAATGGACCTATACCACCAAACCCCGCCGAGTTGCTCATGAGCCATCGTTTCGACGAACTTATCGCATGGGCAAGGACAAAATACGACATCATTATTATCGACAGTGTGCCTATCGACATTGTGGCCGACGCAACTATAGTGAACCGACTGGTCGACGCCACATTCTTTGTCATCAAAGAGAAAACATCTGATCGAAGAATCTTGATGGAGCTTGAGGAATTCTACCAAACAAAGAAACTCAAGAATATGAGCATAATCCTCAATAACTACAAGATACGCAAACACAGCTATGGCTATGGCGGTTATGGATACGGCTACGGCTATGGATACGGCTACGGCTATGGATACGGCTACGGCTATGGTTATGGATATGGTGAAAGTGATAGTGAGAGCAGCAATGACAACAAAGAGAATAACGACGAGGCATAAGTGATAAATCATTCTCCGAATAATAACTACAAAAATCAATCCAACTTATTTTTCTACCTCAAACATAAACTTTTAGTTAATCACTAATAACGATGATAAAAAGAAGTTTTTTATTAATTTTTGTGCTGATATGCTTTGTGGGCACAATATCGGCTCAGAACGGAAAAAGGAAATACGAACCACGAGGTGAAGTATATCATTCAGAAGACACCAATGTAGTAAAAGGAAAATATGGCATTGGCTGGGTCCGTTCGCATCTTTTTGACGACTGGTTTTTCCAGTTTCAAGGAGGAGGTCAACTGTACTATGGCACCGACGACAGAGAGGGTCCGTTTGGAGACCGTCTAACCGGCAACGCCGAGTTTAACATCGGACGCCGCATTTTCCCAATGTTTGGTTTCCGAGTAGGATTGGGATATGGATACGCTCATGGATTTCTGACAAAAGAACACTACGACCAGAACCGTGCAGCCATTTTGGCTCATGGCTATACTGGACAATGCGGAACAGATCCAGTACGCGGAATTTTTGGTGGCTACTATTGGAACAATAATGACGACCTATTTATTCAGAAATGGAAATATTTCTATTTCGGAGGA
>JAEEGL014118319.1_pt1 | contig 43708 bp, 10 predicted proteins | sample 9134231 | NCBI WGS metagenome assembly JAEEGL01 (sample SAMN16246548, study PRJNA631951) | gut metagenome | biome: gut microbiome; feature: rumen; material: fiber-attached | host: Bos | place: Iran: Karaj | collected 2018-10
CCATGTATGTCACCCTTGAACCATGCTGCCACCAAGGACAGCAACCGCCATGTACGGAGGCAATCATAGAGAAAGGCATAAGCCGCGTCGTCGTCGGACTTCTTGATCCTAATCCTCTTGTCTCAGGCAAAGGCGTGGAACAGTTGCGCCAGGCAGGCATAGAGGTTGACGTTCTTGAACAAGCTGCCAGTACTGTATGTAGCGATATCATCGCTACTCTCATAAAGCAGTTGAAGACCCAGAACCGCGTATTCCTTAAATATATCACCACCGGTATGCCGTGGGTAACGGCTAAGTGGGCAATGACGCTCGACGGCAAGATCGCCACTACCACAGGTGACAGCAAGTGGATAACTGGTGAGAAAGCGCGAGAGCACGTACATCTCGTAAGGCGTAACCATACCGCCATACTCTGTGGCATAGGCACGGTACTTGCCGACGATCCGATGCTCAATGTGCGCATATCTCCCGAAACGATGGAAGCGCTTGATATAAAGGAACACATGCTGCGTCAGCCAGTACGAATCGTTGCCGACCGCCAGGTACGCATACCTATAGAGAGTCAGCTTGTGCGTACTGCACGTGAATATCCGCTCGTCGTAGCTTATGCCAATGGTGCCGATGAGGAAAAGCTGCAACTGCTGCGCGATGCAGGCGTAGTGCTATGGAACTGCAATACGCTCTCAGAACTCGTACAGCGTGCAGGTGCAGAGAAGATAGACTCCATACTCCTTGAGAGCGGCGGCACCCTTAGTGAAGCATTGTTGCGTGAAGGGTTGATAGACGAGGTTATGGCATATATAGCGCCAAAGATAATAGGAGGCAAAATGGCAAAGACACCTGTTGAGGGTGAAGGCGTGACCATTATGTCAGAAGCCATAGAACTCACCGACAGGGTTGTGATTCCGATGGGAGATGATATCCTGGTCACAGGTTTGGTGAATAAGCAAAGCTGCTTGGCAGGAAGTAGCAATTGTGAGAGCTGTAACTCATAACGTAAAATTCATAACTTGTATCTTCATTGTTTACAGGCATAATAGAAGAAATAGGAAAGGTTAAGAGCATTCGCCGTGGAGCAAAGTCGGTGATGCTTGAGATAGAGGCACAGACGGTGCTTCAAGGTACACAGGTCGGTGACAGTATAGCCACCAACGGAGTGTGCCTCACTGTCACGTCCATGTCTTCTTCTGACGCTCCTTCCCATGCGGTTGGCGCCCATTCATTATCAGGCAACGCCCCTTCTTTATCAGGCAGCGCCCCTTCCCATGCGGTTGGTGTCCCTTATTTAACAGGCAACGCCTCTTCCCTCGTAGGCAGCGATATCATCGCTGCAAAAACAAAAACAAAAACCAAGGCAACCTTCACAGTCGATGTAATGCCAGAGACGCTGAACCGCACATCCTTGGCGCAGCTACAACCAGGCAGTTTGGTAAACCTTGAGCGTGCCCTCTCATTGCAGACACGCCTGGGCGGCCATATCGTTTCCGGCCATATAGACGGTACTGGCGTTATAGTCAGTCGCACCATCGACGACACCGCCTTGTGGCTATGGGTAGAGTGCAAACCCTCCATCATGCGCTATATAATAGAAAAAGGTAGCATAACGATTCAGGGCGTCAGCCTTACGGTGGCAAGGGTGACAGAATCATCTTTCGCCGTATCTTTAATCCCTCATACGCAGGGAGCCACCACACTACACAATGTAAAGGTTGGCGATGTCGTAAACCTTGAGAACGATGTCATTGCCAAATACGTAGAGAAACTGATGCCGAATGGCAGCGAGCCATCCAGTCGCTCTGCTGATGAGAAGATAGACCTCTATCGCTCGTTTCTCATGAGTTGAAGGTCAGGATATATTAAATATTGAAAAAAGGTAAAAAGAATAGATAGTAAATCTGCATTATGCGCCAAGAGTAAAATCCTGCATTCTGCATTACGATTACTGCATTAATTATGACTGATTATAATACGATAGACGAAGCCCTTGAGGCTCTCCGTGCAGGCAAGTGCATACTTGTCATCGACGACCCCGATCGTGAGAACGAGGGCGATCTTATCTGTGCGGCGCAGTTCGCCACTACAGAGAATGTCAATCTTATGGCATCGCTTGCCAAGGGACTCATCTGCATGCCGATGAGTCGCCAGCTCTGCGAGCGTCTTAACCTCCCTCAGATGGTGATGCACAATAGCGACAACCATCAGACGGCCTTCACCGTCAGCGTTGACCATATCTCTACCACCACCGGCATCTCTGCCGTAGAGCGTGGTATTACGGCGCGTGCCATAGCCGACCCTGCGTCTAAGCCTATCGATTTCCGTCGTCCGGGCCACATGTTCCCTTTGCAGGCTCGCGATGGTGGCGTGCTCGTGCGTTCTGGTCATACCGAGGCAACCGTTGACCTCTGCCGTTTGGCAGGACTCACCGAGGCGGGACTTTGCTGTGAGATAATGCGTGAGGACGGCACCATGATGCGTACTCAGGAACTGCTGCAGTTGGCAAAGGAGCACGACCTCGTTTGCGTAACCATCAAGTCGCTCATTGAGTATCGTCGTCATACCGAGAAACTCATCGAGCGCGTCACCGATGCAGAACTGCCTACCAAGTATGGCAACTTCCGCGCATACGGATATATAAATAAGGTGACGGGCGAACACCATGTGGCACTTGTCAAGGGCGACGTCACCACTCCCGAACCGGTCCTGTGCCGTGTCCATTCTGAGTGTCTCACCGGCGATGCCTTTGGCTCCCTTCGCTGCGACTGCGGCGAACAGCTTGCCGAAGCCATGCGCCGCATAGAGAAGAAGGGCAGGGGAGTGCTCCTCTACCTGCGTCAGGAAGGCAGAGGCATCGGCTTGATTAACAAGCTCCGCGCCTACAACCTGCAAGACCAGGGCATGGATACCGTAGAGGCAAACATCGCACTCGGCTTCGCTGCCGACCTTCGTGAGTATGGTACAGGAGCAAGCATCCTCGCCGACCTCGGCATCAAGGACCTCATACTCATGACCAACAATCCGCTGAAGATAAGCGGCCTCGACGGCTTCGGCTTAAAGGTCGTAGGCAGGGAACCCATAGAGATGACCTGTAATGAGAAAGATGAGTTCTACATGTACACCAAGTACGCCAAGATGGGCCACCTCCTGCACATAAAGAACCCAAAAGAAAAGAAATAAAAATCTGATAATTCAGATCACTCCGATCACTCCGAGTATTCCGATTACTCCGATTACTCTGATTACTCCGATTACTCTGATCATTCCGACAAACAAACAAACAACAAGATATGAAAAAGGTAGAAGGCGCACTGACCGCCCAGGGTCAGAAGATAGGCATCGTTGCCTCACGATTCAATGATTTCATAGTTACTCACCTCGTCAGCGGTGCCGAAGACTGCTTCGTACGTCATGGTGGCAATAGTGACGACCTCACCCTCGCCCTTGTTCCAGGTGCATTTGAGATTCCTCTCACAGCACAGAAGATGGCAGAGTCTGGCAAGTATGACGCCGTAGTATGCCTTGGTGCAGTAATCCGTGGTGCCACGCCACACTTCGATATGGTGGCAAACGAGTCAGCCAAGGGCATTGCTCAGGCAGCCATGAAGTCAGGAATACCCGTCCTCAATGGCATCCTCACCACCGACAGCATAGAGCAGGCCGTAGAGCGCGCAGGTACCAAGGCAGGCAACAAAGGTGCTGACGCCATGCTCTCTGCCATAGAGATGATAAACCTCAACAAAGGTTTGTAATCCACCCCAGTTCAGTTTGTTGCTGTATCACAGCAACCCCCAAAAGCGCAAACATAATGAAACAAGGATTCGATAACGAAAAATACATACGCATCCAGTCAGAGCACATCAAGGAACGCATCCAGCAGTTCAAGGGCAAGCTTTACCTCGAACTCGGCGGCAAGCTCTTCGATGACCATCACGCCAGCCGCGTACTGCCAGGCTTCCAGCCCGACAGCAAACTGCGTATGTTCAGTAAGATCAGCGATCAGATAGAGATCGTCATCGTCATCAGCGCAGAAGACATCGTAAAGAATAAAGTCCGCGCCGACCTCGGTATCACATACGACGAAGACGTCCTGCGTCTCCGTGGCGAGTTCATCGCTCGCGGCTTCATGGTAGGCAGCGTCGTCATCACCCATTACAACGGACAGCACGCCGCCGACGACTTCCGCGTACGCCTCAAGCGTATGGGCATCAAGTCTTATGTCCACTACCTCATCGACGGCTATCCGCACAACGTCTCACTCATCGCCAGCGACGAAGGCTTCGGCAAGAACGACTATGTCGAGACCACGCGTCCGCTCGTCATCGTCACCGCGCCGGGTCCTGGCAGCGGTAAGATGGCGGTCTGTCTCTCTCAGCTCTATAACGAGAACAAGCGCGGCATAGAGGCAGGATATGCAAAGTTCGAGACCTTCCCCGTATGGTCACTGCCGTTGAAGCATCCAGTCAACATCGCCTACGAGGCAGCCACTGCCGACCTCAACGATGTCAACATGATCGACCCGTTCCATCTCGAAGCATACAACAAGATCGCCATCAACTACAACCGTGACATCGAGATCTTCCCTGTCCTCAACGCACTCTTCGAGGGCATCTACGGAAAGAACCCATACAAGTCACCGACGGATATGGGCGTCAATATGGTAGGCTTCTGCATCAGTGACGACGACGCATGTTGCGAAGCATCAAAAGACGAGATCATACGTCGCTACTACGATGCCACCAACAAGTTCGCCAACGGAGCCAACAACGAGGCAGAGGTGCAGAAGATACAGCTGCTATTCAATCAGGCAGGTATCAACACCGACTACCGCAAGGTCACCGTTGCGGCAAAGCAGCGTAAGGAACAGTGCGGCAAGGCATGTGCGGCCATCGAACTCTCTGACGGCACCATCATAACCTCAGAGACCTCCGACCTTCTCGGACCAAGTGCGGCGCTCATCCTCAATGCCACCAAATACCTTGCAGGCATCGACCATGACATCAAGCTCATACCACAGGCAATGATTGAGCCTATACAGAAGACCAAGGTGGAATATCTCGGCGGCAACAACCCACGTCTCCACACCGACGAAGTCCTTGTTGCTTTGTCAGTCCTCTCCCAGGCAGACGAGAGCTGTCGCAAGGCCCTCGAGCAACTTCCCAAATTCCGTGGCTGTCAGGTTCACTCTACTGTCATGCTTTCAGAGGTTGACCGTAAGATCTTCAAGAAACTCGGCGTTGGTCTCTCTTGCGATCCGATAAAAAAGAAGTAAAGGGCGTACAGGACTCCCCACAAGGATAAAACATAGAAAAAAACACAACGATATAAGAGATTTACGGGCAAGCCTTCGTCACCGAAGGCTTGCCCGTATTTTTTATGTCCGCCCATAAAGCCCATCCCGCCCATAATCCCCATGATAATCCTCACTTCTATTCGCTTAATCCTCAGTAACTTACCAAGGGGTTTGTAAAAGCTATCAAATTACCTTGTAAAAGCTATCGTTTTACACTGTAAAAGCTATCAAATTACCGCGTAATATGATAGCTTTTGTTTTGCATAGGTGGGTTCTAATAATTCCCACTGTCAGATTTTTGAATTTGTTCTTGCTCTGGCAAGCGACCAGAGGTCGAGCGTCGAGGGCAAAATGTTAACTGATAAGGGTTGCGCTCCCCCGCAAAACGGGGGAGAAGCGAAGCGGAGGGGGTGTAAAGACCATTGACCATAGCGGGCTATGTGACCACAGAAGTTAACAGTTTGCACCGAAGGTTTAGCTCGACGGCCCGAAGGGGAAAGTCAAAGAAAACAAAAATATGACATAATGTTATTCATGTAATTAACTAATTTAACTCGTGGGAATTTTTAGAACCCACCTAAAGTCAAAAGCACCCAAATTACAGGGAATGAGCCGTAAAAATCCCTCTGTCTCTCCTAAAAATAAAAAGCAGTTTTCCCCAAGTTTCCCAGCATTGTTCGATTCCTCCAAACATACAACGCATTCATATTCCTTTTATATGATTTATTTACCTTATATCAATGGCGATATTTAAAATTTGTTAAATATGCACTTAATTGTTGAAAAAAAGTGTTATACTTCAAGGAAAATTATTAATTTTGTACAGAAATACATGTACGCACGCGCTTGCGCACACCATGATAGCGTATATATACGCGTATATATAATAAGGTATAGGAGAGTAACCTCTTAAAGCCGCATCCTAACGAAGTAAATACGTCAATAATGTTGATATGACAAAAAATAACTACATAATCAAGAAAACCTATGTCGCCCCCTTTGTCGCCTTTGAGGAGATAGAGGAGGAACTGGAATTGCTTGCTGGTACATATACCGAAGGTAGTGCTGGTAATGTCGGTCAGGATCCAGATGATCCTGACGGTGGAGTGGGTGATCCTGGTGCAAAGCCTGCTACCGGTGATGTTACTGATGGTGGAGCAAAAGCTACATACGACTTCGTATTTGAATATGAGTAATGCTTAAGGAATGCTTTAGGTGAGCTATGATTAGATTCGTTTTTGCATTCTTGTCTCTTTTGGTATATGGCAGTTCAGTAAGGGCTGTTACATATATATATAAGGAGGGCGTGGGAATTATGCGTGTCTGGGAGACCTCGGATGAAAAGCATGTTGTAGGACGAGCCTATTGCGTTAGTGGTGATGAGTATGACTGCATCCGCATGACATACAAATCTACAGAATCCGATCCGCATTATTTTACATTGTCTACGGCAGGATGGTATTTATATACGAAAGAGAATTGTATATTCTTGCCTTTCAATAGGGCGCATCAAGATATACTGAAAACAGGTTTGCCTGTCACATACCAAGGGCAGATACAGACGGCAAATGACGATGCATCGCATATAGCAGCTTACGATTTTTTGACTGCGCGTGCAATGGTAAAGGAAAATGAGGCAGAGTTCCGTCTATCGCACATAGGAGCACTTCTCAGAATTAAGTATAAAGCTGATAGGTCGATGACTGTTAACAGTTTATCGTTGCAGACAAATAAAGATAGTTGGAAGGTAGAGGGAAAGGTTAATGCAGTGGAAGGGACGTTTACTCCAGAAAAGTATGACGACTCTGTCACGTTGCTCTTTGATAATGTTGGTTTAGGACAGGATGAGGAATTGATAGCCTATCTCTCTGTCGCTCCCGCAGATTTAAGTAATGATACTATCGAGGTAATTATGTCTTTCGAGGACGGTGTCTCTGTAGTGAAAAAAATTAAAGGAGCGGATGTTAAGGCTGGTATGATGTACGAGGTGAACCTTGTTGGAGATCCAGGTATGAATACTACGACGGAGGCTAATGCAAAAGGCATCGATGTGGGCATTAATGAAGATGAACAGCTTCAGGTGACGTCCTCTAATACAGAACCTCGTTTCTATGTTCCTGATTTTGTGGAGGAGACAGATGAGAATAACCAATTCTCCTTGGTACAATCTTCATTGCTCGGCGACGTTAATAATGATGGACAGGTTACCATGGCAGATGCAAATATGGTGGTAAACTTCTTCCTTAGTGGCGAGATCACGGAATCAACATTAAAAAGGGCTGATGTTAATGGTGACGGACAGGTTACCATGGCAGATGCAAACATGATAGTTAATATTTTCTTGGCAGAATAAAGATAGTGACAACAAAAAATATAATTTTATAAAGGAAAACCATTCAATATGAAGAATATACTTACACTTACAGCCGCAGTGCTATGTCTGGCTTTGGTAGCATGCTCCTCTGACGACGTGTTGGAGGCAGGTGGCGTTGATGCTGGATATGATGGCACCAGTGCGATAATTCCAAGCATCGAATTTGAGGACTTGTCTCGTAGTTCTCTTGTCCTTGAAGGGGGTAAGATGAAGTTTTCTTGGCAGGATGATGATAGGATTGCTATCTATCCTGTATATAAAGAAGGTTCAGGTCAAGATTTTGCAGATGGCGATAATCCGTTGCAGATACTGCAGTTCTTGTCTGGAACGGCTCGTGATGCAGAAGATAATATAGTTGGTTCTTTTGGTCAGAACGGCGAGAAGGTAAAGCTCTTTACTAAGAATACATCTGAGTACTATGCTTGGAGTCCTTACGAAAATGCAGCGCATAACAAAGCTCCGGAGATATTGGACTCTCCAATGAAAATGAATTTCACAGGACAGACTCAGGCACAGAACGTAGAGATAGGTTATAAGGGAGGAGATGATAATGCTCTGTACCTCGCTTCAGAAGCCAATGCCTCTGCGCACCTTGGAAAATATGACTACCTCTTTGCAAAGGCAACTCAGGAACCTAATGGCTATACGCTCTTTGAGTTCAAGCACTTACAGGCTACCATACGTTTCTATATGGAAGTGCCACAGCCAGAGACTATGCAGGTGTTTGATTCTATCATGGTCCTGCATAACTTCGCTACTAATTCAGAGGAACGTAAGCTTACGACTAAGGGTGAGTTTGATCTTGCTACTCAGACGTTCAATTATATCGAGCAGCCAAGGACTGTTACGTTGAAATTCGGAGAAGAGGGCTTTGACTTGAGAGATAACGACGAGGCAACTACATACAGTGACAAGTATAAACTGCAGAGTAATGGCAAGTATTACATCATAGCATATATGCAGATGTATCCTGTCAACATGATACATGATGATATCTTGCTGCCTACTCTCTATCTGCTTGGACACAAGATGGTTGGCGGTGAGAAAGTAAGAACATTCTATAAGGCTAAGCTCACTAAGAAAAACCTGCGTGCAGGATATGTTTATCAGTGGACTACAACTCCTGATGAGGAGCAGCCTATCACGTTCGAAGTGTTGACCGTTCAGCAGTGGGAAGAGGAAACTGGATTCACCAACGGTGACGAAGGTAAGGGTACTCAGGATTGGTAATCTGTGAGAGATTATAGGTGGGTTCTAATAATTCCCACTGTCAGATTTTTGAATTTGTTTCGAGGGCAAAATGTTAGCTGATAAGTGAGCATAGCGGGCTATGTGACCGCAGAAGCTAACAGTTTGCACCGAAAGAAAACAAAAAGATGACATAATGATATTCATATAATCGAATAATTTAACTCGTGGGAATTTTTAGAACCCACCTAAATACTCTAAATTACGGAAGAATAATAAAAAAGTATATTCATGATAAAGAAGCTTAACATATTCATGACTGCAGCTGCAGCGTTGATGCTGGCAGCGTGCTCCAGTGAGGATTTGCCACTGACACATCCTGACGGATATGGTGAAATAAACTTCACGGTTGGCAATGAGGCTGTTACGCGTGCAGATGGTGATATCACGTATGTTGCTTACGATTACAGTCGTGACCCACATTCAATGGGTGTCTATGGATGGCATGACCTCAGCAGTTCAACCTTTGGTGTAGCAGGGAATAATATGTTCTCTAACACTGAGGTGACGGCTACTTTGGATGAAGGTATCGTGACATGGTCTTACGAAAATAAGAAATATTGGATAGACTATGTAAACTGCGGCACCTTCGATTTCTTCGGCTATATGCCTTATAATGAAGATGCTACGCTGACATCTACTAAGGCGAACGAATACAAGTTCTCTATGCCGGTTGAATTTGAGGAGGGTTTCTCCGTATTCTCACCTATAGAGACATCGCTGATATGTAATAAGCCTGAGCATAAGATAAGTGCTGATGGTACTGTTCCTTTCAAGATGGATCAGACGCTTATGGCATATACGCTTGTATTCCAGTTGGGTGATAAGATGGACAATGTCCGTGACTTTATTATAAAGGATGTAAAGATCTATGGTGAGGGCATGGCACATAAGGGCACTGTGTCACGTACTTATACATGGGACGTTGTGAATGAATGGAGTTCCAGCTCAATAGAGTGGAGTGAAACGCAGATAGTAGATGTAGAAAAAGCTTCGGCTAAGTCTATACCTTATAAGAACAATGCTGGCGATGATGTGGATCTGGCAGAATTCTATAAGGATGGAGCTACGGAAGGTGTTGGAACCTTGCGCGTTACGGCAACCCCAGTACAGTGGGGAACACCTATATATATGATTCCTATCCCGGCAGCGAAACCAATGTTCGAGGTTATTTACGACGTGGTGGTTGTTGACGAGGATGGCAATGATGTCGTTACCCGTGAGAATATACACAGTTTCATAGAGGTTAACGAAGAAAACTTCGGAGAAATCTCCCAAACTACGCTTGGTAAGATCCGTCCTGTTTCTATCAAGATCGTTCCAGACCATCTATATGTCCTCGCTGATGCCGATCAGAAATTCAGCTGGATAGTATTGGGTAATGACTAAGAAAAAAAGAGAAGGGAGAAAGATAATAACAGGGGCAGTCTGTCAGGTGGAGGAAATGGAAAAAGCATTTTCTGCTCATGACGTCTCAGAGCGTGAAACAGATGCTTTCCTTGCAGAATTTGCAGGTAAATGGCCTTTTGAAGGAATAGAACCAGAAGAGTTTACGAAAATCTGTGAGGGTAATAGAAGTGATAATAGACCAATAGCAGCTTTTTCCATCTGCTCAATATCATGATGTAGCTGCTAAAGAGAAGGCTAATTTGCATATATATAGCTAAAATATAGCAAAAGAGTTTACGCAGAGGGACAAACTGACGACAGAATAAATTCTATAAAAGAAATATATAACTAACTACTATAATACGGCCTAATATGAAAGGAATTATTAGTAATGTTACAGGTGCGATTGATATTGTCGCACGCAACCGCTACAGAGAGTCCGCTACTGCATGCGGTGTCAGACGTAAGAAGGCAAGTGATGGAATGATACGCTTCGTGTCACTCCTGCTTCTGTCGTTCCTCATGAGTTTCGTGGGGAACTCAACTGCGTTGGCAGGAGTAAAGTTCGCTCAGAACTATGAGGCTGCTAATGTCGCTGCGGATTGGACATCTTCCAATACCGATAGATATACTGTGGCTATTGCAGGCGATGACTCAAATCATTATTTGCAAGTTTCTTCAGTAGGAAATGGAAATAATGGTACAAGCATTGTCTCTAACTCCTTTAATGGAGTGCTTGATGAAGATGCCAGTGAATTTACATTGTCTTTTGATATACAACTCACTCCAGGAAATAATCAACAAACAAGTTTTGTTATTGCTGATGCTGGCGCTGGTAATGTCCTAAAGTTGTTGAGTTCTGCTCCAAGTTCTACTACTTGGCAGATAAATGATAATACTGACCAAACTGTAACTTTGGATAAGACCAAGTGGTACACATTCAAGATAGAAGTTGTTAGCGGCTTGGAGTTCCTCACTGTTACAGACAAAGCTACAGGAAGTGCTGTGTTTGCACGTCAAACAATCACCAACCTTATTAATAAGGTCGGTCTGAGTAAGATGACGTTTAATTCTGCTCGTTACTATGCGGGCATGGCGATTGATAATGTAAAGGTAAGCACAAGAATTGCAGTAAGAAATTGGGATTTTACAAAAGCTACGTGGGTTAAAGAAACTGGTTTTGGTACAGAAACTGTTACGATAAACAAACAAAGTTGTACTTATGCTATAGGTGACCTTGAGGGGTTAGCATTGCAAGGTGGAAGTGGCACAGCATGGACAGTAAATGCTAATGGTTTACTTCAAGGAAACGGTGGCCGAAATATTGCAATATTAGGAGTGGCTGCAGGAGATGTTGTTATTGTTGAAACGACGGATGGTACAGCTGCTAATAATAATGCTTTAAGTAATATAGTAAATGGTACAAGTCTGAATGCAACATATGAAGGTGTTTGTCTGTTTGAGGTAAGTAGTGATGGAACCTTTGGTTTTCAAACGATTCGTAATGCCCTAAAAGATAACAATGCAGACTATTATATAAAGAGTATATCTGTCCTTCGTGAGGAGAAACCTGTTGCTGTTCATTTCTCCAAAGGAGAAGAAACTGACGTAGAAGGTGTTCTTCCTGCAGATAGAGAAGAGCAGAAGGGTATGCCATTTGCAACGCCTGCCAATACCTCTTTATATAAGTATGGTTATACACTGACAGGTTGGAATGATGGTGAAAATACCATTGCTTGTGGTGCTGATGCATCAGTAGAACAAGAAACTACGTTTACCTCTGTGTTTAAGCAAAATACGATAGATCGCTCTGAGGCAACCACTATTGTTACAGCTGATTTTAATAATATTGCTTGGACAGAGGCTGGTACAGAGAAATATTATGTAACACAGGCTGCATTCAAAAAGGAATCACAGGATGTTGCCATAAAAGTCGATGGTAAGACTATAACGGTATATGACATCTATCCAAGTACAAAGATTTTGATGCCAGAAGGAACCGTGACAGACTATACTGCAGCGGACGTAACCGTCAGCGGTGATACCTTAATATATAAAGGTACGGGTACATCGCTTGTTATAACATATACAGGTACGGAAACTGCTACTTCTTTCAAAGTCATATATCCACGTACGGTAAAACCGGTTTATACGGGTGGATTGCGTGAAGCGTATGCTTCTGATAGAAATGGTAGTTTGGATCTTACTGTAAAGTTTGATCAGGCAGTTTCTTATCAGTGGTATTCTAATACTACGGCAAGTACAAGTGGTGGTACGCCAATTACAGGTGCTACATCCACAACATACACTGTGCCTACCGCTACAAATGGTACCACATTCTATTATTGTGTTGCCACAAATGCAGAAGGTTCTATACCATCAGCTGTTACACGTGTAATGGTTGACGATTATGTAACCTTCGATTTCAAGAATTGGCCAGCGGATATGGATACTGCCATAGGAGTAGAGGAGAATATAGAGAAAGGACATTCTGGTATTATTCAGACTGCTAAGGATAATATAGAGTGGCCAATGAATCCTATTCTCTATCCATATAATATGGCTGGCTACTTTGGACGAATGCAGAGTAATAATGACCTTGCCATTGTTTCTGGTACAGGTTTGAAGAATAACTCAGGCTCAGGTCACCGTCCACTTGCTATATATGATGTAAAGGAAGGCGATGTCATCGTCATCAAGGGCGTGAACCTGCAGGCTGATGACTTGGTAAATGACTCGATAATAGGTTATGGAGCAAATAACGTAGAAGTACCGTCTTTCCAGGAGGATCGTGCCAAGGGTAAAGTATATCTCAATGATTACAAGACAGAGATGACGGTCGTAATTACTAAGGCTGGACATTTCATATACAGAATCAGACGTGATAAATCAAGTGAGAATCCGAATACTGTTGAGAGTATTATGGTTCTTGATAGGTTTGCTCCTACTGTAGCAACGGATCTTGATGGACAGACCTATACCATTGCGCGTGGTGAGACTAAGACACTCACAGTGGCTGGTGCAAAGCACCCAGAGTCAAGTGCTGCATTGTCATACCAGTGGTATCGCAGTGATACAGACAGCATACAGGGCGGTACGGCTATAGAGGGAGCCACTGAAGCTACCTATACTACAAAGGAGAATGAGTCTTACTATTACTATTGCGTGATTCGTAATAGCGAGACACAGGCAGCTTGTGTAACTACAAAGACTACACATGTTCAATGTAAGCCACAAGTGTCTTATGCAGTCAATATGGAGACTGATGCCGATGTATTGGGTGTGGTTCCACCAACGGAAATTATAAACATAGGTGAGAAGTTTACTATTGAGGCGAAGAATCAGTTGTTATTCAAGGAGGGTTATACCCTTGCTGGTTGGATGACTGATAGCACTCATGTATATAACTTTGGCGAGTCTTACGATATAGTTAATGATATCGTTCTGTATCCTTACTTTGTCAAAAATGAACAGCAACTCAAGAAAATTTCAAAGAATGTTGATGTTACGTGGGAGTTTGGTGTTTCCAATGGAGCACCTGCTGTAACATGGAATGACAGTGAGGAGCATCAGCTTGTTACTCAGCAGGCCGTGTCTGGTGAAACTCAGGACTTCACAGCAAAGATTACATCAACAGGCTTCGATAATGTTTCTGCTACGGCGGGATATGCCTCAGTAGCAGATGGAACGAAGATTGTCTTGAAGGCTAAGTATGGTACGGTTATAGCCGTATATGCTAAGGAGGGTGAGACACCATCTGGAAAGCTCTCTGCTTCTGACTATTCTAAGGCGTATGACATGACTCGTACGGATAACGTCTTGTCATATATATATGATGGTGGTGATTCGGTCGTTACGGTGGAATTATCGGCTGGCTTGTATGAAAAGATGGTGGTACGCCATGTGCCATCAGGTATGCCTGTGTTCACAAAGAATCTTGACGATAACTATTATTGTGAGACAGGACAGCAAATTACAATGTCTATTGATGCGTCTCTTAACACCACCATTCAGTGGTATAAGAACACAACGAAATCTACTACTGGCGGTGTAGCTGTCCCTGATGCTAACGGTGAGTCTCTTACTGTCACAAGAAGCACCGATGGCTCTGACTACTACTATGTTACCGTGACTAATAACTATGGTACTGTCGTCTCTAAGTGCGCACAGATTGACTTCTATTCGTATGTAACGCTTGACTTCCAGAATTGGGACGAGGCTGATGCTGCTGTTTACAAAATAGAAAGCACCAGTGATATCGATATGCGTGGTAATGCAAGGGCATTTAGATATATACATCCATACGGCCTGGCAGGTTACCTTGCAGTGCAGAATGGAGATGTCCGTATCACAGAGCCACCGAGAGGTCTCTATGAATATGGCTCTGGTGGTCGTTACATAGTATGGCTTGGCCTTAACAAGGGTGAGAAGGTGTTCATTACATCTCAATCTGACGCCTTGACTTTGTGGCCTGACGGCACAAAGAATGCGGATGGTGTGACAACGATACATCATGCCGGTACATATACTTATACTCAGAATGGTGATAATACGGAGACTGAGATCGAGATGCTCACAAGCGGTAGTCTCTGTATGACTCTGAACCGTGCTACCGGTATTTATAGCATTAAGCTGCCTAATAAGTATGCTCCGGTTATTAAGAAAGACCTTGATAACGAGTACGTAGTTGCTGTTAATTCAGAACTGACTCTGTCTGTAGAGGCTGAGCTGCCTGTTGTGATGGGTGGTCAGAGCTTGGCATACCAGTGGTACACCAACAAGACGAATTCAAACAAGGATGGTACGGCAATCGAAGGTGCTACATCTGCTTCTTATGTAATTAATAAGGTTAATAGCGCTGCATATTACTATTGTTTGATTTCTAATACTGGTACAGGTGCAGTTTCTGCAACAAAGGCTGCTGCGGTAGGTTATTATGTTGACGTTAATTTCCAAAATAATGATGATGATGCGGTCGGCATAACACCAAAGACTATCAGAACCCAGTCTGGTCTGCCTGTTACTATACCAACAAACCAGACCTTATATAAGAAAGGTTCAACTCTTACGACATGGACTGCAGGTCTGACTGCAACTAAGGTCGGTGAGCAGTTCGTACCAACTGCAGATGTTACTTTGACTGCAGACTTTACCGAAAATCCTGAAGGAGTATCTCTTGCAGGTCGTGATGATGCAACTACCGTTACATGGCAGTTCGGTCAGGTGAATGGTGCTGCTGAATATACTGGTGGCGTAGCTGCCAATGTAGTTCAGCTTCCGGTTAAGGGTTATAACATGGACCTCGGTATTACTATGACCGATGGTAAGAACAATACCGAAGATACCTATACAGAGCATGGCTTCATGGCTGCAAACAATGGTAACTTCACCATTCCTGTAACAAGAAATGCAGTCGTAAAGGTTAATGTATATGAGGCTGCTAACATCACTATCGCTGGTAATACCATACCATATACAACAGAATGTGGTGAGGCTGGTAATGTGACATTTGTCTATAACCATAATGATGCTGATGGTGACATCGTACTTAATATAGGTAACGGTCATCTGCGCTCTATTACGGTTGATTACCCTGCACCTCCAACGATAGCTGTTGACAAATCTTCTGTCAGCCTTAAGATTGTCGGCGACAAGGTGCAGAGCACTACTGCTATAGTTAATGTGACAGGTAAGTATCTCGTACCTGGATCTACAGTAAGTATCACTAAGGATGCCAAGGGAGTGAACTATACTGTTTCTCCTATGGAAATCACTGTTGCAAGCGACGGTACTGTAAACCAGCAGTTGCTCATTACTTATGCTGGTACGGCTGTACAGGCTGAGACTTCTTCTGTAGTTACTATAACTGCAGACCAGTACACAAAGACAACAACAACCGTTACATACGAGCGTAATGTTGCTATGGGTCCTGTGACAGAGGTCGTTCCTGTGACAAATAAGACTACATGGGATTGGTCTTCTACCGCTGCAAAGATTGAGGCTCCTTATGAGAATGCATATACATCGTTCAGCGACGTGACACTCGGTGAGAGCGTTACATGGCCTGCAGGTGTGGCTTTCCAGAACCTTGCTGGTGCTGGTTTGGTATTTGCAAACGATGCAAACAACTCGTTCGAGGGTACACAGCTCTATTTCAAGAATACAGTGAAGGGTACCGTAGAAGTAGAGTTCTCTAATGTCAGCTCAGGTGCAGCACGTGTTCTCGTTGTTAATGGTGAGAATACTAAATATACAAGTAACAGTACCAACCACGTAAAGACTGACAAGATACCTGTTAAGGCTGGTGGCGTATTGATACAGGGAAGACTCGCCGGACAGAATGATGGCGAACAGAGCCTGCGTATATATAAGGTGACATTCACTCCTGACGCAGAAACTCCTGTTGTTACTGTAGATGCGAGCACATCTTCATTCACTCTCACAACAACTGATTCACAGATTTCGGATGATACCAATCCAAATAAGGAGACTATTTACTATACTCTTGATGGTACAGTGCCTTCTCCTTACAATGGTTACAAGTACATTGTAGGTACACCTGTTCGTATAGCAACAAACTATAATATCAAGGCTATTGCTATAGCACCGGGTAAGAATGATTCTGAGATAGCAGATACTACGACGGTAATGCCGGTATATGAGCTTACCATCAATCTCTATCCTGGTAAGAACGGACGTATCAAGTTCAACCCAGAGGTTGAGGACAATCTCTATACTCTTAACTCTGTGGTTACTGTTACTGGTTATGCTAACAGTGGATATGGTCTGCTTGGTTGGACTTCTACTCGTGAGAATATCGGTAGAGGCGTATATGTTGGTACAGATGCAAGTCTCGAAGTTACAATTAATGAAACTGATAACGAGTACTGGGCTGTATTCGCAAGTGGCGAGAAGGGTACCGTGACTTATGACTTCACACAGTCTGTATTCTATGCTAACGATGGTCGTCCTCTCGTGGAAGTGTATGCGGAAGACTGGCTTGCAAGGGATAACGAAAAAACTGAGGGTGAGCAAGAATATCATGGAAGTCTTGAGGCTGCAAGAGCAGATGTTCAGAGTACGATAATGAATGATTTGTATGAGCAGATTATAGGTTATGACACCTTCAAGTCTCCTATAACCTCTCGCTCTATATCTGCTCCGTCAAGTTACCCTCTGCATACCATGAGTGATCTCACAGGTAGTATCTTTACCTTGCAGTATTGGATAGATGGTTCTGATAACACAAAGCGTTATGATCTTGGTACAAACACTTTGTTTGCAGAGGCAAATCAGTCTGTTACGTTGATACCTGTGTTTAAGCAGAATGTATATATGGAATATCTTGACACACGTAAGTCTGCATTTAATGTAACATGGGACTTCCGTCGTGCGCAAGGTGCTCATCCATTCACTTATGCTTCTGGTGCATCTGAGATATTCTACAGCACTCATGCAAAGATGGATTATTACGATGCACAGGGTGCGTTGGTAAAGGATCAGGTAGTAGATATTCCTATCGCGTTCAGTACTCAGAACTCTGAGAGTTCTTCTGAAGCTATCTCTAATGAGGATATGGATGCTTGGTGTACTATGTTGAAGGGTACGAAGATCACCATACCTTCAAGCTATGGTTCTAAGATTACTCTTGCTTCGTATGCTAAGATGAACGATGTCAGCAAGGGCGGTACTACTGTCAATGGACTCAGCCCTGACAACATAAATGATGAGTTTATTGAAAAGAACGAGGATGGAGCATACCTTTATACATGGACGGTAGAGAATAATGATCATACTGCCGAGCTTGTGATTGGTAATGACTATTCTTACTATCAGTATGTATCTCTTGAGATGCCAGACGCAGAGTATGTATATCTGGACTACTCATCTAATAATGATGCGATGGGTACAGTGAAGGATAATGCAAATGCTGTCAAGGCAGAGCTGGGCTATGCAGTTGCTAATGGTAGTAATGTTACCCTTACTGCAAAGCGTAAGAAGTATAATGTACTTGACTATTGGGTAGATGGTGCTGGTAACAAGATCTATCCTGATGGTCGTTACGAACTTGTCAGTGGTTCTACTGGCAACATCGGTACGGGCTCTGAGATTAACGGCGTACGTTACACTGGAGTGACAAATGAGACTGACTCTTGTTACACTATTTCGTTCGCTATTAACAGAAGCTTCTCACTGCAGGCTGTGTTCAAGGAGAAGACTTCATACACTGTGAACTTCTCTGCAGGTGATGCCGTAGGTGTCGTATTGCCACAACAGAAGGTTGAGTTCGATCAGAATTTCGTTATGCCAGAGTACAACTATAACCTGTATCTCGAAGGCTACACTCTTAAATACTACATAGAGAACGATAAGCCTGATGTGCACTATGAATTCGGACATGAGTATCCTACAACGCGAAACATGCGTTTGGTTCCTGTATTTGAAGCTAATGCCAAGTCTGTTACCGAGGTTACGGCTACTGATGGCGTAGAGGCTACATGGGCGCTTTCAAGTCTTGCTAGTCTGAATCTCAACAGTGCTAACGGTATTATGGTTACTCAGCTTGCTATCGATGCAGACAACAAGATTGATGTCAAGATGGATATTACGGCACGTAGTGGTTCTATATACACCTCTGGTGGCGTATGTGAAGTGTCTAAGTCTGTTACACTCACTGTTCCTACCACTAAGAACTGTGTATTGAAACTTGCTACAGTTCTGGGTGCTCCAGTTTCTGTAGGAGATGTACGTATCTCTAAGGATTCACTCTCGTTTGGTGAAAGTGTGAGCGTAGCTTATGCTGATACGATGAAGACTCAGGACTATGTATTCATTAAGCCTGCAAGACTTGCAAATGTCAGTGTCGTATATAAGCCTATCAGTACAGAGACTGCTTTGGATGATGTCTTGATCGGTAATATTGCTCTGATTGATGAAAAACTCGCTGAGTTGAAGCAGAATACAACGATTAACTACGACTATCCGGCAGCATCTGTATATGATGCTGAGGATAAGTTGCCAGAAGTTACAACGAAAGTAACTGGTGGTACCACTGTAATCACTCAGGCTACGGTGACTAACCCAACTGCTACGATATTGTTGCAGACAACTGGTGGTGTGACTATTAAGACGTACACCATTAACTTCAAGATTACAGAGCCTACTGCTCCAGCATTCACTTCTATTGCAATGAATGGAATTGCTGCTGCTGATGGTGGTGATGTTGGCGAAAATCAACCAGTCAGTGGTGTTATAACCTTGACATTTGACCATGCGATGAAGGCAACGGATATTACATGTCCTACGCTTAATCAGACAATGAAGGCTACTGTCTCTGGTCGTACCATATCTTTGGCATATTGGGGACTTGCAAATAATAAGGAATTCAATTTGACTATCCCTGAAAATACATTCACCGATGTATATGGACAGAAGTGTAGCTCTGCTATCAACTTCAAATTCAAGACTGCAGCAGCAACTTCTGTATCTAAGGGCTTGTTTGACTTCGTGGTTACCCACAGGATAAACTGGAATCACGAGACACAGACAGGTGGAGACACCATACAGATAGTACCAAATGACGTAATAGAGAACCTGAAGGCTCTTGAGATACCTTATGGAACTTTGGAAACTGCAACGAACCTTGCCAATGCTGCAGGTGGTACAGATCGCTTCCGTATATTCGTACCAGATGGAGAGTATGGCATGAAGGGTAATAATGCAGGCGTGTTCAGGTCTATACCTACTACAACTATAGATGAGAAGGCTGCTATCTACGGTAAGGTCGATGGTGGTGTAGGACAGCTCAATATATACATCAAGGACTACAACGATGGCAAGACATATTACACTGGTCGTACAGTACTTGCACGCAACAATGTCTCTATCGTAGGTCAGAGTCAGGACAAGACGATTATTTACAATGATCCATTCGTTGTTGGTATTGATAATACTGCTACGATGAAGGTCAATGCTAATATCGAGAATACATATTTCCAGGATCTGACGTTTGAGAATCGTTTCTGTAATGAACAGACTGGTAATAATCCTAATGCTGGTATCAACAGAAGTGGTGGCGGTGCAGCAGCCTTCTATGATAATGGTCTGCATACAATATGTAAGAATGTCACGATGAAGGCTCATGAGGGTACATATAGTTCTACAACATGGAATGGTTATAGTATCCAGAATCCTAAGTCTGTAAATAAGACAGACAACTACTATGAGGACTGCCAGTTGTGGGGTACGTACTACTTCATGCATGACCAAGGTCAGGCATGGTGGGAAAGACCAACCATTGTCCTGCGTCGTCGCAGCAGTACAAGTGTGATATCATACACAGAGCACTACAAGACTGAACAGCCATGGGGATATGTCATCAATAAAGGACTTGTGAAGGCAGAGAATGCTACAGCTGCAAATCTTGTTAATAATAAGTTCGCACTTGGTAGCTCACTCCGTAACTCTCCAGCAGTTACGTTCCTTAATACTAAGTTCGATGTCATACCGCGTGCTGAAGGATATGTAGCTGGCTTGTCAGGTGCATTGTGCCGCCTCCATGAGTATAATTCTCTTGATGCAAACGGTACACCGCTTGATCTTACACAGCGTACTATTTCGGTTATGTCTCCTAAGACAGGTTCTGATGACCCTGTGCTGACAGCAGATCAGGCAGCAGATTATAGTCTGCACAATGTACTTGGCGGAGATAATGCATACGATCCTACCATTTATACCAAGCAGGTATCTATGGAAAGAACTGCTGTTTCGAATGCAACAGGTGAAGGTGGCAAGACCATACTCAAGTGGACTGTAAACGATAATGCCCTTTGCTACTTCGTATTCCGTTTGGATGAAGAGTCTGGTGATACCGTATTCTACTCTATGACTACCGCCGGCGAATTCTATCCAGGAGAAGACCAGAGTGGTCGTTGGTTCGTGGTACGTGCAGCAAATGAGCGTGGTGGATTGGGTGCTCCTTCTAAGGCAGTACAATACAAACCGCTTGAATCTTACGAAGTAGTCGTTACACAGGTAGGTCCTAATCCAGAGATGGGCTGGGCAACCGTCTGTCTGCCTCAGAACGCTACGTTCACTGATATTGATGGTCTGACTGTATATGCAGCCGTTGACTTTGCTGGTACGACATTGAAACTGAAGAAGGTTAAAGGTGCGGATGGTTTGCATGGAGGCCGTGGTTACGTTATATATGCAAGACCAGGCAAGTATATCTTCCGTGGTACATATGGTGGTATCACGATACAGAATGAAGGTAGCTCGTTAGGAGAATTGGCTAAGTATTCGGTTCTTGATGGTAACCCAGAGGACCATCCAGTAAGTGTCGGAACACTGAATATCTATACTTTGGCATGCAATGAAGAATTCAACCCTGAAGTTGGCTTCTATAAGTATACATCACAGATGATACCAGCCCGAAAGGCGTATCTGCAGTATGATGTTCTTGAGGCAGCAGGCATAAGCATTGATACAAGTGCAAAGGGCGGTGGCCTGATGTTCGTATTTGATGATGAGGAATATGATGATGCCGATGGCATACAAAGTGTCAATGAAGATGCCGAGAATGCTGATGAAGCTATCTTCGATCTCTCAGGCAGACGTATAGAACGCAGCCAGATGCGTAAGGGTATGATCTACATTATTAATGGTAAAAAGGTCGTTTGGTAACCCTCGGCGTATAGCTTAAAGGGTGAACGAAATACCTTATTATAAACAGAACAGTGGGAGTCCCATTATAGGGATTCCCACTGTTTTTTTGAGTTCCTTTAGTTCTGACGGGGTGGTAAAAAAATACCACGCGGGGTGGAAAATAAAGTCTTTTTGACGCAAAGAAATCGAAATATACTTGTAGTATGTCGAAATAATTTGGGTATTTGTGTGTTTTTTCCTACCTTTGCACCAAATTTTTTCAAATATTGCGAATCATATCTTTTACAGATTGGAAAATCTAAGTTTCTTAAGATTATGAAAACAAATAATGACATACTAAAAAACATTCATTCCTTGACGTGTCTGTTCATTACGACGTTGTTGGTGATGGTTGGTGCATTGTCAGTATCAGCCGAGGAAACCGTTGCGACATGGGCATTGAATGCGGGTGGTGCAGACCAGACCGCAGTATTCAGTGCTGGAACTGATATGTTCAAAGTCGGTAGGTTTAGTACGACAAAGAACTTTGAGGTAGGCAGTACTTTGACGTATAATGAAGTTACCTACACAAAGGTGAAAGAGTCTGAGAAGATTACGTCAAACAACAAAACGCATTACGTTGATTTTATCGTGGTGCCAAAGAAGGGCGTGACGTTCGTTCCAAAGAGTGTGTCGTTTAACGCTATCCGTTTAGGTACAGGCGGAGGATATTTTAGTTATTCCATAGTCTCAGGTGATACAGAGGAGGAACTTGCCACAGGTATACACCCAAGTAGGAATAATGCGGATGCAGGCGATGGATATGATTTTTCATCAAACATTACTGGTACGATTAACTGTACAAGGAGCAATCCTTGTATTTTGCGTATATACATTTACAACCTCGATGCTAACAAAGAATTAGGTTTTGCCAACGTAAAGATTGAAGGTGAATATTCAGGTACCCCGGAGGATGAGACAGTAAATGACTTCTCTGCAATACTGAATAATAAAGCCGGAACGTTGATAGAAGCTGCAGAGCAGGATCAAGGTACGAGCGTAAGCTTTGGCGTAGCCCACGATGGTACTCGTGTGGCAGTAGATGATGCTTCTGCCGTAGGAACTATTTCGGGTAAGTATCATGGAGAACATGGTATGACCAATCTTGCTGTTACAGCCAATGTTCTCGGAGCTGTAAAGATTTCCGTAGGTGAGTGTCAATACAGTTCCAATACTATAACGGTAAGGGATGCTAATGGTGATGTGGTGGCTACTAAGGTGCCAGAGACTGTATGCTGGAAAAACAATACGGCAAATGTAGCTGTACTGTACTATGAAGGTCCTGCCACTACGCTGACGATAAGTGGAATGGGTTATTGCCCGTTCATTAGTGTGGAAGCGATAGATGAGTGGAACATACCAAAGACGGTGAATGTGTCATACTCTGCCGGCGATGCACAAGGTACTGCACCTGCCACGGTGGAGGTAAAAATGTTTGACTCATACACCTTGCCGCAAAACCATACTTTGTATATGGAAGGCTACACCCTCACGGGTTGGAATGACGGTACTGACACTTATCCTGTAGGAGGTACTTATATGACAGGTGAGGTTGATGTACATTTTACACCGGTCTTCACAGAGAACACAAAGACATTGTTCGGTAACACATCCAGTGTGACTGTCAAGGTTGACTTCCAAAGAAAGAATGGTGCACCAATGATGAATGTCAGTGGTAATACTAGTGGCTTCTATGTTACGCAGACCACAATCGATGGTGAAACTATTGATGTCAAGGTCGATTATAACACCAAGACTGGTAAGATTGCAAATTCTGGTTGGACAGACTGGTGTCAGTTAAATGGTGGTTTTGAGTTCTACCTTCCTTCTTGTAGAGGAGCAGTCGTTTCGATGGAGACGTATTCTCCATCTGCGGAAACTACCATAGACGGAGTCGCCCTTACGGGAAATACGAGTAAGACACCATCATGTACAGTGGCATCAGACAATAATCCAATTACAGTAGTATATGGTGGTGATGCTTCCTATTTCCGTTGGATTCAGGTTGTCCTGCCAGCTGCACCTTCTATTATCACTGATGTTAATGCGAATGGATACAGTGTTCGCCAGGGACGCTCAGCGGTTATTTCTGTAGAAGCCGATAATGCGACATCTTACCAGTGGTATTCAAATACAACGGCTTCAAATGAGGGAGGAACAATAATCAGTGGTGCCAATAACTCTACATATTCATTCTCTACAACGGGTGAAACTGCTATTGGTACATACTATGTATATTGCGTAGCCACAAATGCCATGGGTAGTGCTACATCGAGTGTGGCAACGATAGAGGTTACACAGGGTGTAAATACTGCACATACTTTCGATTTCACGAATTGGATTGCAGAAACCAAAGCTGCACTTGCCGCTGATACGGAGGCATGGGACATTTGGGAGAAAGCCGGCGGTACAGGTAACAAAGGTGGTAATTATAATATAAATGTATTAGAGAATAAGATAGTAGAGGCAGATGGCTCATACATAGAAGAGACTTATCCTTTATTGTTCAGTGCTCCGTCACACGGATTGGGATTCATCACTGATTTAGGAAGCACGAGCCTGGGTACTTATGAAGGTTCTCAGTATCTGTGGTTCCTAAACGCTAATACATATATTATAGTTCCTAACGTGAAGACCGGTACGACAATGAAACTTGGCGTGGAGTCTCATAAACTCTCTGACTCTCGTGGCTTTAATGTGTCGTATGCACCTACAGGTACAAACACTTGGAGTACTCCTGAGGCGTATAAGGCAACTACGTTTGAGGAGATGTCTGTTGACATTCCTGCGGTAGATGGCCAGAACTATGTAGATGTGAAGATACAGGCAACGGCAGGTGCACATCTTTATTATATAGACTGTGTAAGAAATGACTTCCAGTTGCTCAAAGATGAAGTGAACATGGTGACAGGTACTACCTACACCGTGCAGAATGGTGTGGACTATGCTACTTCCAGTGGTGCTGCTGTCACATATAGCATTGCTAATACAGATGTGGCAGAGGTGAACGCAGAAGGTATTATCACACCTAAGGCTTTGGGTTCTACTACCCTGACGATTACTTTGGCAGCCCATAATGGCCTGCCAGCAATCAGTGGCACCATGACCATAGGCGTTACGAATGCTTCCGACCTTTCAGTCGTCGTCTTGGCTGATAACAAGAACCGAGAGGTGGGAGAGGGTAGTACCTATAAGATAACAAAGAATGTAGATTACACAACATCTTCAGATGGAGCACTGACGTTTACCTCTACCGATGAAAGCATTGCTACTGTTGATGCGGAAGGCAATGTGTTTGCATGGACAGCCGGAGATTTTTCTATCATAGTCAGCCAGGCAGCAACCTCAAGCTATGGCTCTGGTACCATCAGGCTGAATTTCACTGCCAAGGCAGCTTCTGATTTCCCTGAGATAACCAAGAATTTAAGTGACTCGCTGGTGGTATATACCTATGCCACAAACTCACTCGTCGTCAAGGCTAACAATGCTACGTCATATCAGTGGTACACTTGCGATGACGTAAGTATGACAAACTCTCTTGCGATAGAGGGTGAGACTTCAAACGTAATGAAGTTCCGACCAACATCTACAGAGAGCAAATACTACTATTGCCTGATTTCAAATTCTCAGGGCCGCATAGTCTCTGAGGTGTGCAAGGTTAAGCCAATCTTGAGAAGAAGCTGGCTGTTTACGATGGATGAAGCAGCAACAAACGAAGTGCTGTCATCTATCAGTACCTATGGTGTTGGCACGTATTTTAATGTCGTTGCTGAGAATCAGCGATATTCTGTAGCAAAGGCATTAAACCAGTCAGACGTTCTCCTTACAGAAAACACCTCGCTCCCTATTACTGCAGGTTTGATGTTTACTACTACTGCAGGACAGATAATAGTTGGTGACTATCGTCATTCAACTTATTCAGAGCGACTTCAGATTAATGGCGCTCAGACATTGATTGTTCCTGCGTGTGAAGAAGGTGATGTGATCACCATCGTCGCAACATGGGCAAGTAAGGGTAACGGCTCTATAAAGGTGGCAGGCAATGCAACTGCCAATTCTGGTGCAGAGGCGGATGCCCTGACAGGTAGCTACGATACATTTAAATATACGGTTACTGCAGACGGGGATGTTACGTTCACTATAAACGGTGCATGCTTGCAGTCATTAGATGTGTCCGCTGCACATCCTGTTACCCAACAGTATTATGACATTAAGGCAATTGCTGGAAATGATGAGAATAACGTATTAAAGACTCTCGTCTCAAATGCAGTTGACTGGACAGAGGCCATTGTTAAGACTCCATACCCATACTGGTTGACAGATGTGGATGGTAAGCTTTATAAGTATGGCCAGCGAGGAAATACGTTCGTACAGAACTTCAACCTCGTCAGTGATACGACATTCTACATTAAGTATAATAGCACTGCTATAGACCATGTGGTATTCCTGTCAGAGGCAGAGAAGATTAGTGGTTCTACACTGTGCACAAGTACTAATACCGCCGCTCGCTCTTCTATGTGCGAAGCTGCATATAATGCTACAGAGAATGGTATAACCCTGGCGACGTTGCCTGCCGGTATATACAAGATACGTGCAGTCATTTTTGATCCTAAATATAGCAGCGGTAATAGCTCCGTACACTCTTTCAGCGTAGGCAACCAGATAGTTGAGCTTACCTCAAGTGAGATTAACTTTAACGAAGTAGAGAGCGATGCTATAGAGATTGTCAATGATGGAACACCTGTCGTATGGCTGCCTACTGCAAATATAGAGACAGGTCTGGATGCTATCTTGATTTATGATACGCAGACACCACGAGCAGAGACTCCTACTATCACCTTGGATGATGATAACTATACATTCACGCTATCTACATCAGAGGAGAATGCAAAGATATACTATACTCTTAACGGTGATACACCATCAAAGAATGTAGGTACGCTCTATGACGGAGAGCCAGTTCGCCTGAGCAGCAACTGTACCATACAGGCAATTACCGTTGCTCCGGAGAAGCGTATCTCCCAGGTAGCAGAGTTGACCACAAAGTATACTACTTATAAACTCAATGTACAGGCTTGGCCTAACACCTACGGTGCCGTGACTCTCACGCCGGAGGCTACAGGTAATAAGTACTTGCCAGGTACTCAGGTTACTTTGCGTGCAACTGCGAAGACTGGCTTCGGCTTTATAGGATGGAGTGCTACGAAGACAGGAGAAGTACTGAGCACAGACTATTCATACACTATCACGATGCCTACGGAGGATATGACTCTGTATGGTCAGTTCAAGAAGGGTGAGACCGGTACTGTGTATTATGACGTCAAGAATGCAGTGATACTTGCTCCGGTAGGAGCTGACGTAAACGACCTTTATGTCGTATATGATGATTTTGAGGCTAACGAATTGGACGCAAACGATCCGGAGTCTGATGATATCTCCGATTACATACCTGGCGCAAGTATCTTCCCTGCATCACTTGTGAGCACAGCTATTAATGTGCCAAATAACTATACTTTGGGCAATGACAACTATACACTTCTGTATTGGATAGATGAAAACAATACAAAGTATGGACAGAATGCCCATGTTGATCCGGAAAGCGATACCGACAAGTATATGCCAGGTGAGAATCGCTTGTTTACCCAGGAGGGACAGTCAGTCCACCTCCGTCCGGTATTCCGTATGAATATTGGTTCTGAGTGGAATGTACGTGACATACTTGACAAGCGTACAGAGAAGTGTTCTATCAAATGGGACTTCCGTACTGGTTTCGGTGCACAGTCGTTAGAGTTGGAAGAGGGTAAGAATGTCGGATATTTCACCCATGCCGTAGTAAACTCTGAGAAATATACGGACTATGTAGTTGACATACCGTTGACAATTGTAACAGGCGAGGGCGTCGTCAATAATACAGACATTGATACCTGGTGCTATATCAGCAAGGGCGTAAAGATGACGATACCTTCCAGCTATGAAGCAAAGGTGACACTTGCTACCTATGCTCCAATACGTGAGGACAATGGTACGACCGTAAATGGTCAGGTACCAGACAATCTTTATGATGAGGACCTCAAGAAGGATGCTTCTGGTGCATATCTATATACTTGGACGGTGAATGACAATGACCTGACTACAGACATCGTAATAGGAGATGACTATGCATATTATCAGTATGTAGAGGTAGAACTGTACTCTGCAACGACAAAGGAATTGTTCCTGTCAACAAACAATGCAGGTATGGGTACTGTGAGTGCTTCGCCTTCACCGATAGAGACAACCGACGAAAACGGTATGGTTTATACAAACGGTACTACAGTTACTTTGACGACTAAGCGCTCTCATTACTATGAACTGAAGTACTGGCTTGATGGTAACGGCAACAAGATCTACCCTGACGGCCGACTTGAGGACGCAGAAGGAAACGTATATGGACCATTTACAGGTTCATTCGTCCTTGGTGACAAGATCAGTGACGCATCATCTGTGAAGATTAGCAATATTACGGAAAGTTCTATCACTGTCGAGATGAGTGACTTCATCACCCTGCAGGCTGTATTTGGTGAGAAGACATCTTACTACATAGACTTCTCTGCAGGTGGATATGAAGGTCTGCCTTTGTATCAGCAGCATGTTGAATACGACGAGAAGTTCGTGATGCCATCTCATAATCAGAATATATACCGTGAGGGCTACACGCTCGACTACTATTATGATTCAGAGGATGAGTCACAGCATTACTTGTTCGGAGAAAGCTATTTCGCTACAAAGAATATGCTGCTCATACCGCATTTCAAGGCTAACACCAAGTCTTTGGGTGATGTGACGAAAGAAACGACTGTTACATGGCCGCTTGCAGTAGGCGAGGGCGCTACCGAGATTTACTATAATAAATCTGCAGGTTTGATTGTTGACCAGTTACGCTTTGACGACGATTGCATAGACTTGCCATTGTATATTAATGGTAACAGCGGTTCTGCTATCAATACCGTTGACGACGCATACTGTTCTGTGGCAAGTGGATGTATTATGCAGATTCCTACAGTTACAGGATGTCAGATTAGCCTGAATGCATCTAATGGTAACTTCGTGAATACTACTATTGCCGGTTCATCTTCACAGAATAGTGGTTCGGCTACGAAATATACGGTAGGTAAGACTGTGACGGTAACCTATAATGGTACTAATGCACAGGAGCCTATTCGATTCCGTGAAGCGCGTCAGTGTACATGGGTGAAGGCTACATATTATCCAATTACTTCTAAGCCAGACCTCGATACAGTATATGTATCAGGCGTGGGCTTGGGTGCTCAGCTTGCTACTCTGCGTGCGACCGGAAGTATTACGGGATATGTGGCAAAGCCAGACTATACCAAGAATATACTTGGCGAGGTTACAGCTACGGCAAAAAATGGTGGAGTGGTGAACATCGTACAGGCTACACCTGAAAATCATACGGCTACTCTGCTCGTAAGTACGACAGGAGGCGTGACTGTTGCCACATACACTATAGAGTTTAGTGTCACAGATGAAGAAAATCCAGTGCTGCAGAGCGTAACAGTAGCAGGCAAGAGCGCAACAGCCGATGGTAGTACTACCGTTGCAGAAGTGGGCACTAACGGCGTGGTGAAACTTACTTTCAACCATGCAATGAGCAATGTGACTCTTACTGCGGAAAAACATGGCTTAAGTACCTCAGAGGAAGGAAATGTCGTTAAGGGTGTTGCAGAGACGACCATCTCTGGAAACAAGAACGTCTATACCTTAAACCTCACATATTGGGGACTGAAAGATGGAACTCATACCCTGACGATTCCTGCCGGTTCATTGACAGATGCCTATGGTGTCGCTTACAATAGTCCGATAACGGTTAAGTTTACTACTGTCTCACGCAACATAGGAGAGAAACGACTCTTCAACTTCGTCGTAACTCACAAACAGTCATGGAATGCAGAGACGCAGACTGCAGGCGATTTGATTCAGACTGTATCTGATGATGTCATTGCAAACCTTGACTCTTTGAACATCTTGCATGGTACGATAGATGAGGGTATAGCTGCGTCACATGCTAGTGCCGGTACCTCCCGCTATTATATCTTTGTACCTGATGGTGAGTATCAGTTCAAGGGTAACCAGGCAAGGACAGGTGTTTATAATGATACCAAGAACGGAAATAACCAGGGACTGAACGTCAAGGATTACTATAACGGTGAGACATGGATCAACCGTGACAACCTCTCTCTTATCGGTCAGAGTAAGGATGGTACGATCCTCTTCAATGATCCATTCATCTATGGTATCTCATATACATCTTCTATAGAGGTGCGTGCAATGAAGAAGGATAACTACTTCCAGGACTTCACCGTTGACAACCGTTACTCTAAGTATCAGGTAGAGCGTGGTGATGCAAACCCTGGTGGTCAGGCTGTGGCAGTATATGATCGTGGCATACATTCTATATGGAAGAATGTCGCAATGTACGGCTATCAGGATACCTATTCTTCTGGCTCTAATACAAGTGGTAGTAATACTACGCCAGGTTACTTCCATACCTATCGTTATTACGAGGATTGCCTTGTAGCAGGTACCGTTGACTTTATATGTGGCAGCGGTGATGATTGGTGGGAGCGTCCTACCTTCGTCCTACGTAAGCGTAGCACTGCCAATAATATCGTTGCAGCACGTCAGGTCAACACCAACATATCATGCAATTATGTGGGCGATGACTACATGTTCAAGGAGAAGTGGGGCTATGTCTTCAACAATGGTAAGATCAAGGCTGAGAATGGCGATGCCTATAGCAAGCAGAACGGCAGATATACCATAGCTCGTACATGGCAGAACTCTCCTGCGAACACATTCCTCTATACTACGTATGAGATTACTCCTGAAGCAGGTGGTTACAGTAATATGTCGCAGAATCTCTTGTGTCGTATGCACGAGTATGGTTCTATGAATGCAGATGGCACGGCTGCAGACCTTACCAAGCGTACCATACGTGCCTCTACGCCAGCCGCAGGTTCTGACGATTGTATCCTGACCGCAGAGCAGGCTGCAGAATACACCCTGCACAATGTGCTTGGCGGAGACGATGCTTACGATCCTACGATCTATACTAAGCAGGTTTCCATGGCAGACGCTTCGGTTTATAATGCAACAGGCGCAGGTGGCAAGACCACAATCAAGTGGACAGAAAGCGATAATGCACTTTGCTACTTCATATTCCGTCTGGATGAAGAGTCTGGTGATACCGTATTCTACTCTATGACTACTGCAGGCGAATTCTATCCAGGAGAAGACCAGGGTGGTCGTTGGTTCGTGGTACGTGCAGCAAATGAGCGTGGTGGATTGGGTGCTCCTTCTAAGGCAGTACAATACAAACCGCTTGAATCTTACGAAGTAGTCGTTACGCAGGTAGGTCCTAATCCGGAGATGGGCTGGGCAACCGTCTGTCTGCCTCAGAACGCTACGTTCACTGATGTCGAAGGCTTGACTGTATATGCTGCCGTTCAGTTTGAAGGCACTACGTTGAAACTGAAGAAGGTCAAAGGCCAAGATGGTTTGTTCCAAGGTCGTGGTTACATTATATATGCAAAACCAGGCAAGTACATCTTCCGTGGTACATATGGTTCTATCACTATGCAGAATGAGAACAGTACATTAGGAGAAATGGCAAAGTATTCTGTTCTTGATGGTAACCCGGAGGATCACGCTGTAAGTATAGGTACACAAAACATATACACCTTGGCGTACCTTGAAGACATCAACCCTGAGGTCGGTTTCTATAAGTACACATCACAAATGATACCTGCCCGTAAGGCATACTTGCAATATGAGAAACTCGCGGCAGCCGGCATAAGTCTTGATATGAGTGCTAAGGATGCTTTCCTGTCGTTCCTGCTTGATGATGAGGAATGGGATGAAGCGGAAGCGGATGGCATAGACGGCGTGGCGGAAGATGCAGATAATACGGATGATGCTATATACGATCTCTCCGGTAGGCGTATAGAGCGCAGCCAGATGCGCAAGGGTATGATATATATCATTGGAGGCAAGAAGGTGATGTATTAATATAGATACATAGATTGCCGAATCTCGATAATCTGTAATAAAGATGGCGATTGTTCATTCAATGGACAATCGCCATCTTTATTAATAATCCCCCTCCTCTCAGGGAGGGGTTAGGTTGGGCCTCTTATCTCGCGCTCCCTCCCTCTCAGGTAGGGCTGGGGTGGGTCTCTCGTGCTCCCTCCCTCTCAGGTAGGGTTAGGTCGGGCCTCTTATCTCGCGCTCCCTCCCTCTCAGGGAGGGCTGGGGTGGGTCTCTTAATTCATATCTTTTTCAAAGTAATTTCACTGAATTTGCAAAGTAATTTCACTGAATTTACTATATATACCCTATGCCTTTATCCTTTATTTGCTATCCTTGGAAAGTGAAATACATGTCGTGGGGATGTCAGTATCCTCTACAATTCCCAGGTAGGGCTCCCTCCCTCTCAGGGAGGGTTGGGGTGGGTCTCTTGACTCGCGTTCCCTCCCTCTCAGGGAGGGCTGGGGTGGGTCTCTTATTCTATCTTCCTCTAAAAAAATGACAGTTAATCATCCCATTATGGTTCCGGATTGATTCATAGCAATTCTGTGAAAATTATATGTGAAATAATGTTAACAAAATCGCGAAATCGGTTAAAAAGTTTCTTTAATTATTAGAAAAACACTAATTTTGTAATTTGTTAGACTGTCTATATACATAGAGTAAATAAGGGAATGTTGCGTCTTGACGTTATAATTCCTTAACAGTCAGCAGGCTAATATTAAATGGACAATAACAAAACCATGTATAATAAGATGAGGACAAAAAGAATTCTTACAACCCTAAGGAAATTCTTCGTGCTTGTGGTTATTATGACCATCAGCACGGTGGTTGCGAATGCTGCCACTGACACTTGGGATGGCGTTACGCCTGCCACTCTGACCGATGCTGGTATTACCGGTACCGGACAGTCAGGTGATCCGTATGTCATCAAGAGTGCACGGGCATTTGCTTATTTCGGTTCCGTGATGAATGGTGATGCCAGTCATTGGGAAATCGAAGAAGATCTAGTAATTGACCTAAATGGTAAAACGTGGACTTATGGTTCTACGCAAGCTGCCGCAGCCTTTGGCGGTACGCTGAATGGACAGAATGCTACTGTTAAGAACTTTAATCTTAGTACCAACAATGCGCCATACACGGGTTTGTTTAGCATTATTAGTGGCACGGTAGAGAATCTGCATGTTTCCAACGTGACATATACTGATGGAAATACGTGGAATCAATGTGGCTTCGGTATCTTTGCTGCAGCTCTCAATGGTGGTACCATTTCTACATGTAGTGTATCAAACTCTACTATGACGTTTACTAATAGTTTGCAACACTATGGTAATGTTATTGGTATAGGTGGTATGGTTGGTATCATCCTCGGTGATGATGGCAAGATCGTAAACAGTAAAGTCACAGGGGTGACAATAACTACTGGCGCATTGTCTGCCAGTGGAACAGATTTGTATGTCGGCGGCGTTGCTGGTGTGTTGACCTCTGTTGCCAGTCTTAAAAGATGTGGCGCAAGCGGGTGTAATCTTAATATAAGGGTTACGGATACTTCAAACTATCCAGTAGGTCATATAGCTGTCGGTGGCGTGATTGGTAATGTCTATCAGCCTTGTACCGCCATGCCGGAGGACCTTTGTGCGTATAACTGCAAAATCAATTGCCCCGCAGGTTCTGTAGGACCTGTGTGTGGTGTGTTCATCAAATCATCTGGTCAATCTGCTGCAACTGTTACTGATGACTATTCAGCAGAGAATGGTGAGGTGTCAGCAGCAAATCGCGAGAAGACAACGTCATGGATGTATAATGGATATAAGTTAGGTATTGTTAATGCCGCAACTACTCGTGCTAATAAGAACTATACCTCTGCATTGGAGTCAGATGATGATGGTATTAACTATCTTACGATAGCTGAACCGTCAGAAACATTCACCCACCAAAACAGTGTCAGTGGTTCCGCGCGTAGCTCTTATACTGTATTGTGGTATGATAGGTCGGGAACCAATTCGACTACGAGTGTGTACCCGTCTTATACTGGTTATCCTCGTGGTGGCTTCCCTGCATATTATGCTTATTTCATGCAGGGATATAATGTCGGTTCATTTGTGTCAGAGACTCAGGCATCGGCTTTCATTGAGTCTCTCGCTCATGTTAAGAAACGTGCTAATTTGGTTCTGATTGATGATAATCTTGGTCAGCGTGGTATTTGTGCTCATACCATCAGGGTGGAGGTTACTCCGGGTGATGAGCAAGATGTGACGTGGACATGGTATGTTGATGGTGAAGCTAAGGAGCAGAATTCAACGACGGCGACTCTCGGAGTTGCTCCGAAGTATTCTGGTCCGGTCAATGTGGTTGTCATGACCAGTGATGGTGGTACAGCTTCGTTGACATTGCCAAAGGCATACCTCGCTACGAAGTACTGTCCTCACTATGAAGAGGGAAGCACTACACCAACTTCTCAGCAGGAGACTATAGAGGAAGATAACAGAACTCGTGGTTCTTCTATCAACCCATATGTTATCAGCACTGAAGAAGAACTTCGTCTTTGGTCAACATATTCTCGTCTTAACGGTACGGTAGAGAATGGTCTCTATCGTGGCGCATTGTTGGAGGATGATGCCAATCATTTCAATACAAGTTATTTCTGGTTGGTTAACAATATTGAAATGAAGGCTTATTCTACCGATGGCTCAGAAGCAGATAAAAAAGGATATACAGGCGCAGATTGGAAGACGCGTCACAAGTTTAATCCTTCAGACCATTTCGAGCCTATCTGTGGATTCTCTAACGAAGAGATATATGACCAGGAACATACCTTCCGTGGTAATTTCGATGGTCGAGGACACATCATATCAGGTTTGCACCAGATATGGGCAGGTGGTACGCTCAATATGACATACGCAGAGCAGGGCACCCAGTGTTGGGGACTCTTCGGCTGCGTCGGTGGTGACAAGAATCACCCTGCTGTCATAAAGAATGTTATCATTAAGGATGCACTCTTCGAGCATGATGTATATACCGGCGGCTTCCTGTATGCTTATAATATGGCAGAAACAGGCCGTACTGGTAGTGATACCCGCGGTACTAACGTAGCTATAGGTGCGTTGGCTGGTATGGTTACCAATTATTCTACCATCAAGAATATTGATGTCAGGAACACTGCCATCTATGCAAGTAGTCCTGAATATACCTTGACCAATAATACATGGAGCTGTATTGATGTAAGTAACTATCAGGCGTTCTATCATCTTTGGGCTGGTGGTGTGATTGGTCGTGTGCAGGCTGCCTATGATATTCCTCAGGGTGACCTCGGAGGTTCTATCGACCTTTCATATATGTCAGTAGATGTTGACCTTGACCTTTCAGTATTCAGTGCCAAGCGTAACTGGGCCAAGAATAACAAGTGGCTGGCACCTTATGGTGATGTTACAGGTAGTTCTTCTCGTCTCTCTTGTATCAACTTGGGTGGTATAGTCGGTTCTATGTTCTCTACTGGCGGTTCATCATCTGTACCATGGCCAATGCATGCTTTCTTCACAGGTCAGCATCGTGCCATGATGGCTACTGCCGGCGTAATGTTCGGTTACGTCAGCTGGGGTGGTCTGAATGAGAATATCGTTAATCCTACCCAGGCTCACCAGCACTGGTGTGGACCGGCTGGCGTGATTACGAATGGTTACTATAATAACTACTATATCCGTCTTGCAAAGGGTGATGAGGAGCAGTGGGCTTATACTCAGGTAACAAATACTACTAATAATATCTATCAGAAGGGTGCTTGGCGCAAACATGCATCTGCAGGTCTCTTGTGGGAGTCTCGTTCAAGCGGTGCAGGTAATGCTGCTAATGCTACGACCATCGATGGTGGACGTGTAGGTAGCTATTGGTATAACAATCAGAATGCGAGTGCAGCTATTCAGGCTGTTTGTGGTACCAAGGGAGAAGTTCCTGCCGGTATGTTGTGGTATATAGGACCTCTGACTCCAAATGATCCGGACAGTCCTCTGTTCGATTGCTCTGCATCTGGTTATACAGGAGTTCGCTCTATACTTGCGCATAATGAGAGTACGTTGAATACAGAGGATGACCTCGCTGGTTACTATCAGGGTATTAACCATGGTATATGGAAGGATTGGACCGAGGCGGAAAATCAGAATGGTGTAATCGACGAGTTTGATCAGAATGGAGAGTTTGATTGGTATTGGGATTCTGAGACAGGACGTCCAATCTTGACATCTGAACACTCAGAGCACCTTGAGGCAAAAGTAGATAACGATGTTACTAAGATTACTGCTACTCTTGAGGGTGTAGATGAAGGTCTTGCCAATTATACCTATGCATGGTATAACGCTTGTAACAACAGTACTCCTATACAGAACTTTGCTGCTGCAGGTGGTTCTACGAATGGCGAAATCCTTAATATTACTCAGCTACCTTATGATCAGTATTTCTATGCTGTAGCGAAAAATGGTACAGAGGGCAGCGAGGGTTATAAGTTCTTTAAGTCTAAGATCGTTCGTGTACCAGGCAATCTGCAGGATATCACCGCCGAGTTGACAAATGATGTGGTGAATATAGCTGCAAAAACTTATAATCATGAGGAATATCTGGATGTTCGTATTTCAGAGAGTCAGTACTATGCACTGTCTAATGCAACTCGTTTGAAGACTCCAGCAAAATATTATCCATGTAAGGACGAAGACGATTGTTTCAATAAGTGGGTTCCTGACTATGAGAGCTCTCTTGCATATATAACAGTTGGAACTAATGGATATGAAGTCGCTTATGAAGCCTGGAATACCGCATACACTCCTAAGCCAGAACGTGATGAGAGTGGTAATATAACCAACAAAGCAGCTATATGGGCTGCTTATCAGGCTCATTTTGATAATCCTGCTACAGAGGGCGCTACTCCAAAAAATGATTCAACTTCGTTGAAGATGCTCTTGCGTGTAGGTGAGATATATTATACTTATGATGAGTTCCTTGCCCTTGATCAAAGGACAGGCACCTATGATGCAACTAAAGCTAACTCTGGCTATTCTTATAGCTTTAATAGTGTTGCCGATGATCCAAGAGCAGGTGTGACATATATTCATCGTACTGTATCTGCTACAGAATTCACTAATAGTACACCAAGTGATGCAAGTGTTCCTTCTCAGAGGAAATACACCTTAAGCATTGTATTGAATCCTTCTGCAGCAGATTTGACGGCACAAGGATTTGACGTGAAGTATCAGTGGTACACACTGGATGGTACAAAGTTGGAAGGTGAGGATCGTAGTTCTATCGTAATATACAATGAAGCAGACCATGACCTCGGTGCATATTTGTGCCATGTATGGGTAGAAGATCATCATACCTGTATCGATGCCACGATATTTGATAAGGAGTTAAGTAAGTCTTGGGGTAAGACATACATATATATAAATCCTACAAGTGCGCATCTTCCTTATACAGATTCTGCTACTCCTAATGGTAGTACCACCGGAGATGGTGATGATTCTCATGATGGTTTGACACCGGAGACTCCGGTGAAGACATGGCCTCGTGCATACTCTTTGCTGAAGGAGAATGGTACATGGGATGAGAACCAGATTATCCTTATCGGCGAGAGCCCAGAATCAGAAACTATTAAGGGCTTCGGACTCGGTACTCAGGGCTTTAATGGTAATAGTACCACTGGTTCATATGATGTATGGTATCAGCGCGGTCAGAGTAATTTCATGACACGTAATGCTACCATCAGTAGTAAGCGTGATGCGGGTGCTACCTTCGGAGGTAAGCTCGTGATGGCGAATGCTGCCGGTAACGGTACACAGCTCGCTCTCTTTGGCGATACTCGTTTCGAGAATATGAAGTTTGCTCATAGTAGCCAAAGTAGTGGTTATGGTATCATTGCATGCCAATACCACAACCTTGAGATGGGTAAAGGCTTGATAATGACAGAATTCCCGTCTGCTTCTTCTGCTTCTGCAGAGGTAGGTCCTTTGCCGGGAACTAAGATTGCCGACCTTCAGATTTTCGGTGGATGTAACAATGACGACCGTTTCCTGCGTATGACGGGTTCTGTTGCCCTCTTTGAGAATGACGCTTATGTTCCACATCCAGAAGGTTTCACTATTACCGTTAAGTCTGGTTTCTATAGTAACATTTGTGCATCTGGTCGTCAGACTGGTCCGCAGGTTAACGGTATGGCTGGTACGCCTAACCGTCCTATCAAGTGTAAGATTGTCGTAGATATTGATCGTGAGTCTAATAATGCTAATTATAACTATGGTAACAGCAATGCAAGCTATGATGTAGGTGCCGTTATGGCTGGTAACCACGAGGGTGCTCAGTATGGTGACGTTGATATCGTCATACGTTCTGGTATCATCGGTCGTGTAACCTCTGGTTCACTGGGTAACAAGCGTGATGCAGGCACTTTCGGTTCAACTGGCGGTTTCCGTGGTTATAAGTCTTATTACGGTACATCTGAGGATGAATATTTCCCATTCGATACTTATTTCGGAAGATGTAATATCCTTATAGATCCGAAGTCTTCTGTAAATAATAAGGCTGAGGATATTGACAGCCGTGTCGTTGTCAGTGAAATCTATGGTGGCGCTCTTGGTCGTCACATGGGTAACACAAACAATGGTGTCTGCATGTCAACATTCTATGGTAAGACTAATATTACCATTAATGGTGGTACCTTCGATTTGAACAGTCCTGAAGGCAACACAAGTTGGCAGGGTGCTGCAGGTTCTGATAATGGTAAGTATGGATTGGCTGCATATTCGAATACTTCATATAATATAAATGTTGGAGGAACGAATAAGACTTATTATCGTGCACAGCCAGGAATCTATGCTGCTGGTGCAGGTGGCTTCAATGGTATCGGTGGCGACGAGCTTCATACCAATGATTTGAGACTTCCTTACTGGGGAAATTCTAATTTCTCTACTACAGTAAAGAATGAGCTCAAGGGTAAAGTCGTAGATGCTTCACGTGTCGTATTGTATGATAAGTATGATACTTATAAGACAAAGACGGGTGCTGATAAGGTCTATATCGAGTGTGTTGACTCTATAAAGTATGGTCATCGTTATGTTACAAAGATTGACCCTGCTGAGACTTCTACAACGATAAATATCAACGGTGGTAACTTCTTCCCACGTGAATTGCCACAGGGTGCCGGTATCTATGGTGCAGGTAATGGTTATGTAAACAACCAGTTGATTAACTATCCTAATCAGGCTCCAAACCCACTTGGTGGTTCTCTGCTCGGTAAGCCTGGTACTACAGCCGTAGAAATGAACATCAAGGGCGGTACGTTTAACTGTAACGTCTATGGTGGTGGTCGTGGTAATGATATTTATTACGCTGCAGGACTCGCTTATTCTGGTGGTCTTGGAAATTATGTCGTTTCTAATACCTCAGATCCAGATTATGAGTCATTTGGTGTAACTCGTGACAACTACTCTCGCAATGCACGTATTGTGGGTAATGTCGTAATGAACATCAAGGGTGGTCTGTTTAAGCAGAATATCTATGGTTCAGGTTCGGGTACTACAATGGATGGATGTGAGAGAATGGCTGAGGTCATCGGCTCTACTACTATTAATATTACGAGTGACTCTTCACTTGTGCGTGTGCTCGGTAATGTCTATGGTGGTGGTGAGAATGCCAAGGTACGTGAGACTGCTGCTGTGAACGTGGATAAGGGTATTATCTATGGTTCTGTATTCGGTGGTGGTAACAATGCTACCGTTGGTATAATAGAGGCTCAACCTTTATATGCTGCAACATCTTACTGGCAGAAGTCTGATAACGTCGCAGCTTGCTGGATTGATGAGAAGAACCAGCAGATGAGCGAGGATGACATAAATGAAGCTATCGAGCATTATAATGTAATACGTACGGGTACTGCAAGTGACTATGTAGAACATACTATTGGTACACTGAAGGATAATCCTGGTACCCCTGTAGGTACTCATAATGTAGGTACAGGCCGTGCAATGGTATATACCAAGACATCTGCTGCGAAGGTTTATGGTGATATCTTCGGTGGCGGTGACCAGGCAGAGGTCAACGGTGATACATACGTAGGTATGTCTGCCGGCTATATCGGTGGTTCTATCTTCGGTGGCGGTAATGGTAACCTGACTGCTAACAAGAAGGCAAGCGTTCATGGCTTCTCAGAGGTATTCCTCAACGGTTATACTGTAATGTGGAACGAGATGTTCGATATCGACAGCTGGAAGACCCTTACATATAACCAGAAGTCTGCTATGAATGATATAGCAAGCATAGAGACTTCATATATCAAGACATGGGATTCAAACAAGGCTAGGTTTATTGATTCTACCGATCCTAAGAAGCCAATATGGCTTGATCCACACGGAGGACGAAATGCCCACAACGTGTTCGGTGGCGGTAATGTTTATTGTGACGTAGATAGCACTGCCCGTGTGACAGTGACAAGAGGTATGACTCCAAAGGCTCTGCTTGAGACTTCGGAGTGGAAGGACTCTTACTACGATAATGATAACCCACACTTCTATGTGTTCGGCGGTGGCTATGGTTCACAGACTAAGGTTAACAATACTTATGTCAACGTTGGTATGGAGGGTGTCCTCACTCAGGATGCTACAACAGACCAGGCTCTTGCTAAGCCAGCATCTGTATTCGTTGACGAGGATGGTAATGAGATAACTGCTGCAGGTGATGATACTCATAATATCGGTATCTTCAGTAATGGTTATGGTATTGCTAACTATACCGTACTCGGTGTACTCGGTGGCGGTATGGAAGGTATTGTGAACAAGAATACTGAAGTCATCATCGGTGGTAACACCTTCATACACCGTGTATATGGTGGTGGTTATGGTAAGCGTGACCGCTCAGCATACACTGTGGTTACAGACTTAGGTCGTGTGAAGGGTCATACACGTGTGAAGGCTAACGGTGGTCTTGTATATGGCGATATCTTCGGTGGTGGTGCCCGTGGTGACGTTGACTCTACTACATTCGTAGAGGTATTGCGTGACTGTAAGGTCTATGGTTCTGTATTCGGTGGTGGTGATGTTGCTATCGTAGGTAACAGCACGTATGCTGGATATCATAGAACTGACACTATGTCAACTGTCGTTGCCGGTGGTGGTATCATCTATCACAATGCATTCGCAGGTGGTAGCCGTGGACCAATATATGGTTCTACCCTCATCAACGTCGTTGACTCTGTAATGAATGGTAAGCCTGTCTCTCCATATATCTATGGTGATCTCTATGGTGGTGGTGAAAAGGCAAACGTAACAGGTAACTCTAACGTCCTTATCGAGGGTGGTAACCTTGTCGGAGATATCTTCGGTGGTGGCTTGGGTACCTATAATGCGAATTATGTAAATAATGCTGACAGTACTGCATCTGCCAACATTGAAGGTGATGCCTATGTGACGATAAATGGCGGTTCTGCTCTTTGGAGTCAGCAGTGTGACGATTACCGTCATGGTACCGTTTACTTCTTCGATAATTCAGCTGTCATACCTGCATCTCGCTTCAAGAGCGGAGAGTTGACTGCTGATGACTTCAAGGGAGCCGATGGATTCTATGACCTTACGAATGATCACTTCACTCGCAATCACAATGTATATGGTGGTGGTAATGTCTACAGTACTGTGGCTGGTAATACTAATGTCACAGTCAACCATGGTCTGGTGACAGAAGGTCTGCAGTATTATGACAATACTTCATTGTCACCATTCGCTATATTGTGGCACAAGGTTACACAGAATAAGTCTTATCCACAGTTCTCTGTCCTTGGTGGTGGTTATGGCCAGCATACTCTCGTAAGCGGTAATACAAACGTAACGATGAATGTGGCTAACTACATTGAACCAGAAGCAACAGCAACTCAGGCAGAGAAAGATGCTTATGCTGCTTACAAGTCTTATAAGGCATACGAGGAAGACTATGGCAATTTCATGATGTTCGAGAACGAGTTGCTTGCTCGTTGGACTTCTCTTGATCCTGACCAGAAGAGACTCCTCTATGGTGGTGTGAATAGCAACGTCTATCGTCGTTTCCGTGCATCACGCTATGCTTGGTCTGGTGGTGTACCAGGTCACGTAGTAGCTAATGTCTATGGTGGTTCATGGGCAGGTAAGGTTGCAGGTAATGCAGCTGTCGTACTCGATGGTACTTCTGGATGCCGCAACGTCTTCGGTGGTGGTGTCGGTATGGCTACTGCTACTGCTAATGATGATAAGCTTGGTGAGGTTGCAGGTAAGGCAACTGTAAGTGTCCGCAATGCTATTATCTCAGGTGATGTCTATGGTGGTGGTGCCGGTGTTGAGTCAGCTCTCAATGCAAGCGGTACACCGACACTTGACTACTATAATGTAGCTCGTGTGGTTGACAGTACATCCGTAAGTATTGATGGTACTGTTGCACAAACTGAAGCACTTGATGAAAATAACCAGCCATATCCGCTTGACGGAACACTCATCTATGGTTCTGTAACTGGTGGTGGTGACGTAGCAAACGTCGGATCTTATGACAATCCTACTACTGTACCGGCAGAGAATGCTGCACCTGTGACAAATGTCATGATTAATGGTGGCTTGATATTCTCACAAGTATATGCAGGTGGTAGCGGTCGTGTAAGCTCACTGTGTAAGGATTATACTAGTGTTGGTGCCGTATATGGTAACACCAAGGTGAGTGTCAACACACCGGCAGGTGAGCTCAATGCTCCATGGCTCTGGCATCGTACCTTCGGTGGCGGTATGAACGGTACAGTTTATGGTAATACTTCAGTAAACATTAATGGTGGAAACTTTGGCTATGGTATCTATGGTGGCGGTTTCGGTGTGGTTGATACACTTGAGACAAAGGAATTGCTCCTTACTGATGCTGCTGTCAAGGGTAATACCCGCGTTAACATAACCGGTGGTGAGTGGTGTGTATCACAGACCTGGGTGAATGTTGACGAAGAGGGTAACGACGTTCGTGCATGGGCTCCATCAAGCGCTTATGGCAATAAGACATACAGTGCACAGTATGATCCAGAGTATAAGCGCTTCAAGATTAACCATAATATTTATGGTGGTGGTCATACCTGTTCTACCATTGGTGGAGATGCCTATGTCAACATGACTAAGGGTATGATAAGTGAAACTACTCCTATTGGACGTGACTATGATGAGGGTAACTTCTTCGCTCAGCACGAATGGCATGAGTCATACGACAAGGTAGGTTCTGCTCACTTCAGTGTATTCGGTGCTGGTTATGGTGAAAATACACTCGTTAACGGTGATACCCATGTGGATGTTTCTATTGATTTCGATGGTGCAGAAGCTCCATCTGCAGCAATGGAGACAAATGAGGTTCCATACTATAAGCGCTTCAAGTCATTGCAGTCTCTGTTGGATGTTATCGGCGGTGGCTATAATGGTTTGGTAAATGGTGATACATATGTACATATCGGTGGAAAGACCTTTATGCGTCGTGTATTCACTGGTGGATACTATGCTCCTGTAAATACAACCAATTTGCTCGTAACATCTGGTGATATCGATGAGATATTCGGTGGTGGTCTTATTGGTGATGTTTACAACAATACCAATGTTCAG
>JAEEGL012531872.1_pt1 | contig 43696 bp, 42 predicted proteins | sample 9134231 | NCBI WGS metagenome assembly JAEEGL01 (sample SAMN16246548, study PRJNA631951) | gut metagenome | biome: gut microbiome; feature: rumen; material: fiber-attached | host: Bos | place: Iran: Karaj | collected 2018-10
TGTGGAGGGCGTAAACGAATCGACTGAAATCTACATTCGGGAACTGATGATACTGTCTGATTCCATTTTCAAGGAACGGAGCAGATTTCAGGAACTGATTCGACAGAAAGACAAGTCGATTCTCGACATCCTTAAAGTTGGAACATCTGCCGGCGGTGCGAAGCCCAAGGCGATTATTGCCTTCAATGAAGAAACAGGAGAAGTTCGGTCAGGTCAGGTTCCTGCACCTGAAGGATTTTCATATTGGCTGTTGAAGTTCGACGGAGGCACGTATAACGAGCATAATGAGATAACGGATAATCCACGTGGCATTGGAAACATAGAATATGCCTACCACAAGATGGCTACTGCCTGCGGCATCACCATGTCGGAGTGCCGTCTGCTGCCAGATGGCGACTGCAACCACTTTATGGCACGCCGCTTCGATCGAACACCAACGGGTGAGAAAATACATATGCAGACAGCTGCTGGTATTGCCCATCTGGACAGAGACACGCGTCACTCATACGAGGAATTGTTTGGCGTATTGCGCCGACTTGGATTGAACTATAGGGACTTTGAGCAACTGTATCGCCGTATGGTGTTCAATGTCATAGCACGCAATCATGATGATCATACCAAGAACTTTTCATTTCTCATGGACAAGACTGGGCGTTGGTCGTTTGCTCCTGCATACGACTTATGTTACTCATACAATCCTGCCGGACGATGGACAAACCGCCACCAGCTATCACTCAATAGCAAGACTGACAACTTTACTCGGGAGGACTTGTTGGCGGTGGCACAGGACATCGGCATACGTGACGCCAACCACATTATTGAGGAGATTCGTTCATACGTTGCATCTTGGCCTGATACGGCAAAAGATTGTGGAGTAAGACCAGAGCATATAGAAGCTATCGGCAAAACACTCCTGCTGAATATCTAATGATAACTGTACCTGTTGAGTTGGAAGAATTTCTATAGAAAACTATAACGCAAATGACAATACACGGCGACTGATGCAAAAATGGGAAGTTTATAGACTGATAATTCTGAAAAAAAACTAATTTTGAGAAAAATTGAAATTAAATGAAAGATTCGGTTATAAATATTTATCAAATTTTTACCCGTTTGTTTGCTAATGCGAACGAGACGAACAAAGAGTTTGGAAGTATTCGTGAGAATGGTTGTTCTAAGTTCTCGAACGTGACTTCGCTTGCTCTTTCCGAAATCAAAAAAATGGGTGTGACGCACGTTTGGTATACGGGCGTGATTCGTCATGCCTCGTGTACGTCGTATGCAAAGAACGGCTTGTCTGCCGACAATCCACAAGTTGTTAAGGGACAGGCTGGCTCGCCGTATGCAATAAAGGATTATTATGACGTGGACCCCGACCTTGCGACAAATGTGAAATCGCGTATGAAGGAATTCGAAGCAATGCTTGACCGTACCCACAAGGCAGGCTTGAAAGCAATTATTGATTTCGTCCCCAATCATGTTTCCCGTGAATATCATTCCGACAATTTGCCTTCTGGCTGTATTGATTTAGGTAGTCACGACCAAACCGACAAGGCGTTTTCTCCCAACAATAATTTCTATTATGTACCTGGCGAAGAACTGCACTTGCCTGAAAATATTTCATTCCCATATAACGAAAAGGCTCCTGCGTATCGCGAGTATCCAGCAAAAGTTACGGGGAACGATGTGTTTTCGGCTTATCCGTCGCGAAACGATTGGTACGAAACGGTAAAATTGAACTACGGCGTTGATTATCAGGATTGTAGGCGGAAACATTTCGACCAAGTTCCCGACACATGGCTGCGAATGTTGGAAATTCTGACATTTTGGGCAAAAAAGGATATTGACGGCTTCCGTTGCGATATGGCGGAAATGGTTCCCGTTGAGTTTTGGGGTTGGGTGATTCCGCAAATTAAGAAGATAAAGCCGTCGATAATTTTCATAGCCGAAATTTATAACCCCGACGCGTATCTTACATATTTGAACACTGGCCATTTTGATTATTTGTATGACAAGGTTGGTTTGTACGACACGGTACGTATGATTGTTGAAGGAAACGGCTCCGCCCGTAATATTTCGGACTATTGGAAACGGACTGGCGGTTTGGAGGGGAAAATGCTCCGTTTTTTGGAAAACCACGACGAACAGCGAATTGCGTCGCGTTTTTTTGCTGGAAATGCCGAAAAAGCCCGTGCTGCAATGATTCTGCAGGCAACGCTTAATCCAGGCCCTTTGATGATTTATTTCGGTCAGGAAATTGGGGAGTCGGGAATGTACAAGGAAGGTTTCAGCGGTGTGGACGGAAGAACGACAATATTCGATTATTGGGCGTTGCCGAAGTTTAATAAGTGGGTAAACGACGGAAAATTCGACGGCGGCGGTCTTTCGCAAGACCAAAAGGATTTACGGGACTTTTATTCTCGACTGCTGAATTTTAGATTGAATTCCAAAACGGTTCAAAGTGGGGCATTCTACGATTTGATGTGGAAAAACGAACGGGGAAATCTCAATGCCGATAAGATTTTTGCCTATTTACGCTATACCGAGAAAGAAAAGTTGCTTTTCGTGCTGAACTTCGATTTCGAACATACGCATTCGTTCCGTCTGCACATTGGCGAACACGCGTTTCAGACTATGGGAAGTCCGCTCGATGGCACATTGTATATAAGTGAACTTTTCGAAAAAGATTTTGTAGATAATTTCTCAATGGACGAAGTGCTGAGAAATGGTCTGCCAATATCTATTTTACCGAATTCGGCTTTAATATTTCGCTTAGAATGGAGATAACGCTTGGCTTTTCGTCGTGCCCCAACGACACGTACATGTTCGATGCACTCGTTCATAAAAAAATTGATATGGAGGGCTTTGATTTCAATTATGTTATTTCCGACGTACAGGAACTGAACAGACGAGCATTTGTCGGTGATTTGCAGATGACAAAATTGAGCTATTTTGCATATTCCCATGTTTACCAGAATTATCAGATTCTTGATTCAGGAAGCGCGTTGGGATTTGCGAACGGACCGTTGTTTATTTGTAAAAAAGGCGACGAGAAAAAAATAAATGCTTCATCGCGTATTTTAATCCCAGGAAAGGAAACCACTGCAAACCTTTTGTTTTCAATTGCTTATCCTGAATTTACAAATAAAACCGAATGTCTGTTTTCCGAAATAGAACCGAAAATAATGAGCGGCGAATACGATGCGGGGGTAATTATTCACGAAGACCGTTTTACGTATGCCGAACGTGGTTTCTCGCTATTGTGCGATTTGGGGACGTATTGGGAATCGCAGACTAAATCGCCTATTCCGCTTGGTGCAATCGTGGTTCGTCGCGACGTTCCCGATGATGTGAAAATGACATTGAGCCGTTTGTTGAAAAAAAGCATTGAATATGCCAACGCCCATCCAATGGACTCGTATGCATTTATACACGAGCATGCGCAGGCAATAGAAGACGATGTTTTACGGAAACATATTGCGTTGTTTGTCAATGATTTTAGCCTTTCGTTGGGCGAACAAGGCCGTAAGGCTGTCGAGACGCTATATCGACGGGCGTATGAGGTTGGTATTTTGTCGTCAAAGCCGAGTCAGATTTTTCTGAATTTGTAATTGTCTCCACGATTCAAGTACAAGAATAAACAATCCGATGCAAATATAAAGAGCGACGGATTGCGTCTGTGTGATGTTGAGATCGATTTGCGCGTGCGGAAAGGTTGTGATGTCGGCAATGCTGTCTTGTAAATAATCTGTGACAAAATTAAGAATGTGGGCGATTTGTTCGGCAACGAATGGTATTGCGCTGAAAGTTAAAACGAGTATGACGCAAAGCAGTATGACGAATGCCAATGGAATGACGATGATGTTTGTCAATAAGCCGTAAGTTGGTATTATGCCGAAGTAATATAACGTAAGCGGTATCGTTCCAATTTGAACAGACAGCGAAACGGCAACGATTCCCCAAACATAGCTTCCGATTGGCGTTGACGGAGTATACAGCTTTTGTATGTATTGTCCGAAGTAAACTATGCTCAGAACGGCAGCGTACGATAACTGAAAACTCACGGAAAAAATGTCGTTGGGGGAGAGTAACAGTGAAAAAAACGCCGCAACAGCCAAGGTGTTGTAAGTGCTTGTACGTCTCTGCAACAGCAATGCAATTGAAATGAGAGAACACATAATCGAGGCACGCTGAACCGACGGGCTCATTCCCGTGATGCAGGCGTATGCCCAGATTCCCTGAATACAAATCAGTATTTTCAGCCAAAGAATTTTTCTATTTTGCATGAACGACAACAGGAAAAATAGTATGCCGTTGATTATTCCCACATGTAGTCCCGAAACGGCGAGAACGTGCATGGCGCCCGCTGTCTGAAAGTTATTTTTCGTTTCTTCGTCAAGCAGACTCTTGTCTCCAAACGCAAGGGCGGAAATTAGTTTGAGCGTTTTTTCGCTTGTGCCGGAATCGTGAAGTTTGTGCAGACATTGTTTACGAATGTTCATGCAAAAAGAAAAAATGCTGTTCGCGTGTCCGATGTATTTCCAGTTTTTGGTCGGTACGTATGCCTGCGAAAAAATATATTGATTGTTCATAAATCTTTTGTAATCGAATGGCAGTTTGTCGCTGTTCTCAATCTCGCGGAAGGTGTTTTTTACGGAAATGACATCGCCGTAGCACAACTGTTTCGCCGAAGAATCTTTTTGAATGTAAATGACTGTTTTACAAGCCTTTCTGTTTTCGATAGTTTCAAAAAGACATTTGTATGTTTTTGCTTTCTCTTCGGGAGAATTGACTATTGTGCCTTGAACGTACTTGCCTTCGGGCATTGTTGAATAATGGTGCGTGTGTATTACGCTGTTGACGTATCCTGCCAGTACGAACCACGAAATCAACAATGTAATGTGTGCACGGGCAATTTGTTGTGAAAGGGCTATGCAGAAAATCCCGTAAGCGGATAAAATGCCTACGAAAGCATTAGGAGGAAGCGTAATGGGAGAGTTTGTGTAGAATAATATTCCACAAATGAATGCGATTGTTACGCATACGAACGGATTTTTTGCCAACATTGTGGTACGAATGTTGGTCAGTGCGGCGGTAAAGGGTGTCATGCGGTGTTTTGCGGCAGAATTTTAGGGTTTGAAAAATTTAATTTTATATCGTGGGTGAACTTTCCCTTTTTCTATATTCGAAAGTTTCGACGACAGCATTTTCCGTTTGAGCATACTCAGTCGGTCGATGAAACATTTTCCGTCGAGGTGGTCGTACTCGTGTTGTACCACGCGGGCACAAACGCCAGAAAACGTGTCGGTGTGTTCCACGAAATTTTCGTCTAAATACTTGATTTTCACGTTCGATTTACGCGAAACATCTTCGTGTATGCCGGGGAAACTTAGGCAGCCTTCGTTGAACAGCCATTCGTCTCCGCTCTCTTCAATCACATGAGGGTTGATGAATACTTTTTTGAAATCCTTTGCTTCGGGATAGTCTTCGACAAACGGAGTCGCGTCGATGACGAACAGCCTGATGGATAGTCCGATTTGCGGAGCGGCAAGACCAACACCGTCCGACGCGTACATTGTTTCGAACATGTCGGCTATCAACTGTTGTATGTCAGGATAGTTCTTGTCTATGTCTGACGAAACTTTTCGTAAAACTGGATTTCCGTAAGCTATAATTGAACGTATCATTATTTAGAACTTTTTGACAAAGATATGGATTTTGGGGAATTTCGTAGGCTCGATTTATTAAAACATTTTCGTTAAAATTAAAACAATTCGTACTCTAAATGGGGGACTACTTCAAATACGTTTTTCCCATTTTCGCAGAGTTGCGACGTAATGTCTTGTTTGCCCATGATTCCTTTGGTGTAAAGGTTGAAATCAATCTTGTTCGGTTGCGAGAACCATTTTTCAACGTGCATTATTATGTCAATTTGAGGATGATAGTGGCTTTCTTTTTTTGAATTGAATGTAAGTTTACAAGGAAATGTCATTGAGAAATCGTTGTCAATAAACGTGTCATTTACCACGCCGCGGCCTAAATGACAGTTGAACAGCGAAACGGAATCCTGCTTGTCTATGAATTTTGTGTTGAGTTTCATGTAATGATAGCCGCCGCCTAACACGTCGGGCCAGAACATGAGACTGTGCGGCGGATTCTTGAACATATACGATTTATTCTGATTTTGAGGAATTCCGAATGTGAACCGTATTGAGTCTATGGATATTTTTCGGGAAAGGGCGATTTCGGTATTAAGCGTTTCGCTTTTTTCAATGTCGACGTAGTGGATTGTTGAATCGCAAATCCATTGACCTTTGGTGGTATGAACCGCAATATTCGATATAAAGTATTGAATTTGATTGATTTGGTATGTTGTACCGCACTCGTTTTTATAAATGAATTTATTGAGAACGACGGGGTTGTCTATTAACTGATTTGAGATGAGATACGGACAATTTTGTTGGAATGAGATACGAACCTTTGTTTGTTGTGCATACATATTTATATGCACAGCAAACAAGATAAGTATAAGAATTTTAGAACGGAAGTGCATCTGCCGGGTCTGTTTGTGCAAGATCCTGTTCTGTCAATGTTTGAATTGGGTCGCTTATAGGAGCGGCGCTTGCTGCTGGTGCTGCAATGCCGTATTCGCCGTTGCTTGGCATTGCCGAAGGCTGACTGCTTACCAATCCTTTCACAGCTTTGTAGGCTTGAACGCTTGTAAACCAGTTTGTTCCATTTGAACCGAGACGGCTGTCAATATCGGCGTAGATTGTTACATCTTCACCAACAACGAGTGCAGATTTGTCTTTGTCGCCCCATACGGCAAACACGATTTTACGAGGAAATTGTTCGTTGGTTTCCAACAAAAACTCCTGCATTTTCCATTCTTTTCCATTTTTGCCCATTCCGCTTCGCATATCGAAGGCTTGGATGAGTTTTCCTTGAATTTCCACGTTTGTTTGCGTCTGCGAAATACCTTGGGTGATTCTCCAAGCACGAACGTCGGTAAACCATCTGCCGTTGTATTCGCGGCTTTCTATGTTGATGGAAACGGTTATTTCTTGCCCTTTCTGAAGTCCCGACACGTCAACTTTGTCGCCAGTCGTAGAAAAACAGATTTTTCTCGGGAATTGAGACACTGTTTCCAATACGAAATCCTGTCTTTTCCATTGACCGTTTCTTCCTTCTCCTGTTATCGGCTCATATATTTCTATGAGTTTGCCTTGTATTTCCATATTTTAAATTTTTCTCAAAAGTAAGATTTTAATCAATAAGACGGACGATATTTTAGGAGGGGAAAATAAATAGTTATTAACAACACGAGGGAAAATAATGCTTAATGCGCAATTCATAATGCACAATGCATAATTCACAATGCACAATGCATAATGCATAATGAATAAATAGCAATGTTTTAAAAATAAAAAAGGCCGTCCATTCGGGCAGCCTTTGGGTATAGAATAAATCTATTGTTTAGTCTGCAAATTTTGCACACAAAAATTCTCTGTTCAAACGAGCGATGTTTGTGATTGAAACGCCTTTCGGACATTCTGCTTCGCAAGCACCAGTGTTTGTACAGTTACCGAAACCAAGTTCGTCCATTTTTGCAACCATTGCTTTCGCACGGCGAGCTGCTTCAACTTTTCCTTGTGGAAGAAGTGCCAACTGCGAAACTTTTGCTGAAACGAACAACATTGCCGAACCATTCTTGCAAGTAGCAACGCACGCACCACAACCAATACAAGAAGCGGCATCCATTGCTTCGTCAGCATTTGGTTTTGGAATAGGAATAGCATTTCCGTCAGGAACGCCGCCAGTGTTTACCGAAACGAAACCTCCTGCTTGCATAATCTTGTCGAACGCGCTACGGTCAACAATCAAGTCCTTGATTACAGGGAAACCAGCCGAACGCCATGGTTCAACGGTGATTGTGTCGCCGTCTTTGAACTTACGCATGTGCAACTGACATGTTGTTACGTGGTCGTCGGGACCGTGAGCCTCACCGTTGATGTACATGCTACACATACCACAGATACCTTCGCGGCAGTCGTGGTCGAATGCAACAGGTTCCTTGCCCTCGTTGATGAGTTGTTCGTTAAGAACGTCCATCATTTCAAGGAAAGAACTGTTCGGTGAAATGTTCTGTAATGAATATGTTTCAAAATGACCTTGTTCTTTTGGTCCTTTTTGTCTCCAAACTTTTAGAGTCAAATTCAAGTTTTGTACTTCCATAACTCGATATATTTTATCCTTTTCAGGTATTAGACAATAGATTACTTATAATTTCTTTGTTTCAATTCAACAAATTCGAATTTCAGTTCTTCCTTGTGAAGTTCTGGTTCAACGTCTTTGCCTTTGTATTCCCAAGCGCCAACGTATGCAAACTTGTCGTCTTGACGAAGAGCTTCGCCTTCTTCTGTTTGGTATTCCTCACGGAAGTGGCCACCGCACGATTCTTCACGGTGAAGAGCGTCACGTGCAATCAACTCGCCTAATTCAAGGAAGTCGGCAACACGGTTTGCCTTTTCAAGTTCAACGTTCAATTCGTTTGCACTACCAGGAATACGAACATTTTTCCAGAATTCGGCACGAAGTTCCTGAATTTGTTTAATACCTTCCTGAAGACCTTCTTTCGTACGTCCCATACCAACGTGTTCCCACATAATGTGGCCAAGACGTTTGTGGATGCTGTCAACAGATTCAGTACCCTTTATGTTCATCAACTCGTCGATGTGAGCTTTTACATCGGCCTTTACTTTGGCAAATTCGCCAGAGTTCGTGTCCATACGAGGTGTATGAAGTTCGTCAGCCAAGTAGTTTTGAACAGTGTAAGGTATTACGAAATAACCGTCTGCCAAACCTTGCATCAACGCAGAAGCACCAAGACGGTTGGCTCCGTGGTCTGAGAAGTTTGCCTCACCGGCAGCGAACAAACCAGGGATTGTTGTCTGCAATTCGTAGTCAACCCAGATACCACCCATTGTGTAGTGGATAGCAGGATAAATCTTCATTGGAGTTTCGTATGGATTGTCGTTGGTAATCTTTTCATACATCTGGAACAAGTTACCATAACGAGCTTCAACAACGTCTTTTCCTAAACGTTCGATAGCATATTTGAAATCCAAGAATACTGCACCGCCGTTTTCAACGCCGAAACCGTGGTCGCAACGTTCTTTTGCGGCACGTGAAGCAACGTCACGTGGAACCAAGTTACCGAATGCAGGGTAACGTCTTTCCAAGTAGAAGTCGCGGTCTTCTTCAGGAATATCGGAAGCTTTCTTCTTGCCTTCGCGGATTGCCTGAGCATCTTCTGCTTTCTTAGGAGCCCAGATACGACCGTCATTACGAAGCGATTCCGACATCAACGTAAGTTTTGACTGGAATTCTCCGTGAACAGGAATACACGTCGGGTGGATTTGCACGTAGCAAGGATTTGCGAAATATGCACCTTTCTTATATGCTTTCCAAGCGGCAGAACCGTTGGAACCCATAGCGTTTGTTGACAAGAAGAATACGTTTCCGTAACCACCAGTAGCAAGAATCACAGCGTGACCGAAATGAGCGTCGATTTCGCCAGTGATAAGGTTACGAGTAACAATACCACGACATTTTCCGTCAACGACAACTATATCCATCATTTCTGTACGAGTGTACATTTTCACAGTACCTTTACCGATTTGGCGGCTCAAAGCACTGTAGGCACCCAACAACAATTGTTGTCCTGTCTGACCTTTTGCGTAGAATGTACGGGAAACTTGCGCACCACCGAATGAACGGTTAGCCAACAACCCTCCGTAATCGCGAGCGAAAGGAACACCTTGAGCAACGCATTGGTCGATGATGTTGTTGCTTACTTCAGCCAAACGATATACGTTAGCTTCGCGAGCACGGTAGTCACCACCTTTGATTGTATCGTAGAACAAGCGATAAACGCTATCGCCGTCGTTTTGATAGTTCTTTGCAGCATTGATACCACCTTGTGCAGCGATAGAGTGTGCACGACGTGGACTATCTTGGTAGCAGAAACACTTTACATTGAAACCAAGTTCACCAAGCGAAGCGGCAGCCGAAGCACCAGCCAAACCGGAACCAACCACAATAACGTCGAGTTTACGTTTGTTGGCAGGGTTTACAAGTTTTTGATGAGCTTTGTAATTAGACCATTTTTCAAACAAATGTCCTTCTGGAATTTTACTATCGAATGTTGCCATAACTAATAATTTTCAAAGTTAATAATTAAAGACTCATGCAAAATGCCGCAATTATCACAGCTGCAAATGCTACACAAATGATTGTTGCAATAATGTCGGAAAGACATCTTAGACGTGACATCCAAGTTTTGTTGTTCAATCCCATTGTTTGGAACATACTCCAAAAACCGTGAGTTAGGTGGAACCAGATGGCTACCAACCAAACCATATACGTGATAACTACCCATGGTTTGCTGAACCAATACATTATAAATGATGATCCGTCAGCGTACGAAGATGCTCCAATTTCTGCATCAAGAGGGATATTTGCGATTTCCGCAAATTGCATTTTCGACCAAAACATCCACAAGTGGAGTATCAAACCAACGAAAATTATCACTCCTAATGCGAACATATTTTTTGATGCCCATTCTACCGAAGCAGGACGAACTTCGCTGTCATAGCGGTCCGCACCACGTGCTTTTCTATTTTGTATAGTTAAGATTGTTCCATACGCAATGTGGATGATGAATCCAAGTGCTATAATGCCAGTACCAACCAAGGCATACCAGTTTGCACCCAAAAATTCACAGATTGCGTTGTACGCCTCTGGACTAAAAATGTGAACAGCGTTCATTGTCGCATGAAAAAGCAGGAACAAAACGAAGAACATTCCTGTGATACTCATCAGAAGTTTCTTCCCGATGGACGATTTAAGTAATGTTGGATTTGACATACATTTATAATTTTAAGTTTTGTTATTAAATTTATGCCACAAAGATAAACTTTTACTCTGAATTAACAAACATGAAATTTAAGATTCTGTTGAGAAATAATTCAATTAGTTACTTTCGGCTGGTGACAGCTCATTATGAATAGTACCGAATGTTTTCCCATACTTCTTGAAAACCAACAGATATTTTTTACCCATCGTCAATTTTCGTTTTTTGAGGGTTGCCATAGGCTCAATTTTTTTTTCTCTCTCGAGAGAAAATTTTTTCTCTCCCTATTTTCAAAATTTTTTGTCTCAATTTGAATTTTTTTCTGTCTTACCAGGGTGGAAAAAGTATTGACGGTTTTGGGAAAATAACGGAAAACCAACAAATATTTTTTTTATTCATTCTCTGTTACTTTCTGTCTACAGCGACAGAAAGTAACCAAAGAACGCCGGCGACGCTGCATTCTCGCTAAAAATCTTATCTCTCCGCTAAACTCTCGGGGATGGCTCCACCCACAAACCAACGCCGCCAAACCGAGAGTTTTTAACGCTTCGTTCAAAGATTTTCTTCACGCTCGCCTGCAAAGTCGCAACGCTGTCGTTACGTGAGCAAGATATTCTCCGACTTAGCTGGTTGGCGTATAGAAAATCAACAAAGTGCAGCGTTAAAAAAGAATAGCATTGCCCTGCGTTGGGATTGTGAGGAGCGGCAATTTTATTCTTTTAGCGGAACGACGTTGATTTTTAGCCAAGCAGGTACGTCGGTGGCTTTTCTTTGGGTTCCGTTTCTTTTGCCACCAAAAGAAATGGAACAAAAAAGATTTTTATAAGAGTTAAAAGTAGATGATTTCTTTTTTGGAACATTTGTTTCTTGAAATCGTAATTATTATTATCTTTGTGTTTACAACCCATAGACGAAAAATGTGGTTTGTTTGTCTAACTATGTCGCTGCTAATCAGTACAAAGCAGACAAATTCTTGGTGTGAATTATCTGTATTACGCTGCACGGACATGTGCGGTGTCCCAAAGAATTTGTCTTAATCGAACGTGTGATGCTTGACCATGATGCTATATATTGGTTTCCTTTGCGAATCCGTCATTCCAGCACTCCGCGTCTGATGACCATGAAGGAACTGCTCGATAAGGAAGACGGCGTGATGGAGACGTATGTGCCGATGGAGTACAGGACTGAGGATTATCATACGGAGTTGGTACCAGTGATAAATAATATTATTTTCGTCAGAAGTACATATAATAACTTGAAAGATATCCGTCAGAACCAAAGCCGTCTGGAGCCGCTTCGTTACATTATGCATCCTGTTTTTGATGGCAAGGAGACAATTTCGGAGATTGTGTATGTGCCTGATGTGATGATGCAGACATTCATTCGGGTGACGAAGGACAGACAGGACAATGTGATTTTTCTCGATAATCTTGAGTTCGCCTGCAAGCCGGGAGCAAAAGTCTGCATAACCGACGGGTTCTACACGGGCGTGGTCGGCGTGGTGAAGCATATTAAGAAGAACCTATGCGTGGTGGTTGCTATCGAAGGCGTTGCCGCTGCGGCGATAATGCACGTGCAACGACAGCATTTGAGGTACGTTGGGAGTTGAAAGTTGAGAGACGAGAGTTGAGAGACGAGAGTGGAGAGTTATGGAGGTTTTTTCGTATAAGAAATTACAGGTGTATGCAAAGGTTCAAAATTGGATTTTGATGGTGTATGCTTTGATAAAGAAGTTTCCTAAGGAAGAAACATATGCTCTTTGTGATCAACTCCGTCGTGCTTCAGTGTCGGTTATTGCTAATATAGCAGAAGGAGCAAGTCGTTCTTCCAAAAATGAATTCAAGCATTTTGTTGAGATAAGTTATGGCTCATTGATGGAATCTCAGTGTCAGTTGGAATTAGCATATTTATTACAATATATAACTAAAGATGAGTTGAAAGAAGTGGAAACTCAAGCAGTAGAGATTGCTAAGATGCTTTCTGGATTGAAAAAGTCACTTGTTAGTTATTAGTTGAGAGTTGAGAGTTGAGAGTTGAGAGTGGCAAAAAAAATGAAGGTGTGTAACCTGCACATAAGTATACCCTCAACTCTCAACTTTCAACTTTCGTCTTTCAACTCTCGTCTAAATAAAACAAAATGAACATATTACTTACTGGTGGTGCCGGATACATAGGCAGCCATACCATAATAGAATTGGACAAGAAAGGCCATTCTGTCGTTGTAGTCGATAATCTTGTGAATTCCAACAAGGAAGCGTTGCGCAGGGTTGGCGAAATAGTTGGGAAAAATATCCCGTTTGTGCAGGCCGATGTGCGCGACCGTGCCGCGATGGAGGCTGTTTTTGCCGACAATGCCATAGATGCGGTGATACATTTCGCCGGCTTGAAGGCTGTTGGCGAGTCTGTTGCAAAACCGTTGGAGTATTACGAGAACAATATGAATGCGACGTTCGTCCTACTTGATGTGATGCGTTCGCATGGTTGTAAGAATATTATTTTTTCTTCGTCTGCCACAGTATATGGCAATCCAGCGGAGATTCCTATAACTGAGGATTGTCCCAAGGGACAGTGCACCAACCCGTACGGACAGACAAAGTCAATGTTGGAGGAGGTGCTGAAGGATGTGCAGAAAGCCGACCCCGAGTGGAATGTGGTTCTGCTTCGCTATTTCAATCCTATAGGGGCACACAAGAGCGGCAGAATCGGGGAGAATCCCAACGGCATCCCGAACAATCTTATGCCCTACATAACGCAGACGGCCGTGGGGCTTCGCAAGGAACTGGGCATATTTGGCAACGATTATGACACTCCAGACGGTACAGGCGTCCGCGACTACATACATGTGGTTGACCTTGCATCGGCACATGTTGCGGCATTGCAGGCGATACAAAGAAACTGCGGGCTGGCCGTTTATAATATTGGTACGGGACGTGGATATTCCGTGCTCGATGTGGTGAAGGCATTTGAGAAAGTAAACAATGTAAATGTTCCTTATTCAATCAAGCCTCGTCGCCCTGGTGACATTGCGACCTGTTACTGCAATCCGGCAAAGGCCAAGGCGGAACTCGGCTGGGAAGCGGAGTACGACATTGAGGACATGTGCCGCGACTCGTGGAACTGGCAGAAGAATAACCCGAGAGGGTATGAGAGTTGAGAGACGAGAGTTGAGAGATATTTTTGCCGCAGAAAGTAAACCTTTGCAACCAGAGCGAGGAACAAAAAGCCTGTATAGAAAAGCACCACATTAGCCTGTACCCGAATGGAAGGTGAATTCTGGAGGCATGTTGGTGACAGTAAGGAAAGATGATCCCATGAATGATTCTGATGAACGTGGTGAGGACGCAAATGGCGAATTAAATGGCACGTTAACTTATGCAGACTCTGACACCAACTCTGTTACTAGCTCCGACACTAGCTCCGACACTAGCTCCGACACTAGCTCCGACACTAACTCTGATACCGACTCTATTACTAACTTTGTTACTTTATCAGAAAAGCAGAAGGTTGTTTTAGATTTTTGCAGAAAACCGAGAAATGCTCGTGAGATAATGGATCGGATAGGAATATCTTACCATTCGAAAAACATGAAGATCTATGTAAAAGATTTGGTGAAGAGAGGTTATTTGCAATTGACTATACCAGATAAACCCAATAGTCCAGCTCAGAAGTATGTTGCCACGGACGACGGACTGCGGATAACAGACAACGGAAAGAGATAGAAAAAAGTAATTTTTGATTTTTGTTGCATATTAGACTGAAATTTTGTATATTATACTATTAATAAAAATTGACGAGTTATGAATACAATGTATAATAGTTACAAAATGATTGCAAATGCACCGTATGTTGCAAATATCTTTAATTCCTTCTATATAAATGGATATGGTTCTCTACGTATGGCAAAAATAGCACATTCGGATTTGTCTGGAACGTGCAGATTTTTAGAAGCGAAGATTGAAAATTGTATAGATTCAAATATGTATTATAATGATAATACTAAGTACAATTTAAAAGCCGTTTCAAAACAAATAATACAACGAATAGAATTAGGTTGTGGCAATTATTTGGCAGAGATAGGTTTGTTAAGATAAATCTTTTTGTGAATTTTGATTTTGTAGAGTTTTGAAGAGAAGGATTTTTGGGGTATATAGAAATATAAAAGAACAATAATCAGGATAGAAGAAATAATTATTATTTGTAAATTCAATGGAACCGATATTAAAGAGCTATTATAATCGATTTAAAGATGTTTTTGAAATCGATACAAAAGATGCAAATAACACAAAGCAACAATTGAAGGAGTCTGTAGCATTTGAAAAATTTATTAATCATGTAATGTTTAGTATTGATGATCCTAATGCGTTTGTTAGCGATGTAGATATGCTAGATTCTGTTTGTGTAGGTGGCGGTTGTGATACAGGTATTGATGGTCTTGGGGTGAGGATTAATGGAAGACTTGTATCTTCTAAAGAAGATGTTGTGCAACTACTTGAGATTAATAAAAAGATTGATATAGAGTTTGTTTTTATTCAATCGAAAATGCAGGAACATTTTGATTCTGCGGAGTTCAATACGGCAGGGATGGGAGTAAAAGATTTTTTTTCAAAAAATCCAAAATTGCCTTCAAACGACGCTGTGAATGAATATAGAAAATTGAAGGATTTTCTATATGAAGATGATGCTGTGTTGAGAAAAATCCAACATAATCCATCTGTTTGTTTCTATTATGTTGCGATGGGGACACCTCCAGAAGACAAACATTTCAATGGTGTGCGTATGATGATTGAAGATGAATTAAAGAAAAATACGGATTATTATTTTGAAGATGTTCGTGTTGAACTTATAGGAGGGAAAACTATTTTGAATTATTGTCGTGAACTCGAGAATAATTTTACAGTTCAGATGGATACAAATGATATTATTCCATTGACTGTTCCAGAAAATGATAGAATAAAGAAAGCATACATTTTTACCTGTTATGCAAACGAGTTCATGAAAATATTAAAGAAAGAAGATGGAACGATTAGACGTTCTTTGTTTAATGATAACGTCCGAGATTATTTGGGGACAAAAGGAACTGTGAATCAAGAAATAAAAGAGACTATATCAAGTGCTCCAGAAATTTTTTCATTATGTAATAATGGGATAACAATTGTTTGTTCTGAATTTGATCAAATAAAAGATAAACTTGTAAAAATTGAAAATCCACAAATTGTAAATGGTTGTCAAACGAGTAATACATTGTTTGAAAATAGAGATGAGACTGGTTTTGACAAAGTTCAACTGTTGGTGAGAATAATTTGTACCGAAGATGTTGAAATTTCAAATAGAGTGGTTAGAGGGACTAACAAGCAGAATCAAGTGCTTGATGAAGCATTTGAGGCTACTAAACCTTTTCATCAAAATTTGGAACTTTTTTTTAATTCTATTCAAGATGGTGTCGCACGTTTATATTATGAACGTCGTTCCAAGCAGTATTCATTCAACCCTCTTATTAAAAAAAATCAGATTGTTAATCTTAGAATATTAACGCAGACATTTGTAGCTGTTTTTCTAGAGTCTCCATATATAGCACATCGTCATGAGGCAAAGTTGTTAGAAGAATTTTGCCAAGAACCAAGAAAGATATATAATGAAAAGCATAATCCAATTGTGTATTATACATGTGCGAGTTTGTGGTATTATTTTGAAAGAGCTTTCAGGGAAGGTATTATAGAACAACGTTATAAGACATATAAAGCTCATTTGTATTTGATTTTTAGACAAATAGTGGCTGGGCGTCCAGTTGCGCTTTATGGTAAGACGATAGAGTCGTATTGTCGTACTCTTATTGAGGCAATGAAAAAATCAGAAACGGAAACAATACTAAAAAAAACTGTTGAATTTTATGATTCTTTGACGCAAGAGTGGATAAAAAAAGGAAGAAGTAAATATGGCGTAAAGGATTCTAAGGAATTTACAGAGCTACTTATTATGAGATTAAGAGAGATGGATGGGGGAAAAACAAGAATTGCTAACAAAGAATTATTATATGATGATGAACGAGAAAGTGGAGTCCTTATAAATGTAGTTTATTGTAAAAAAGGGTGGTATGCGTTTATAAAACCAAAAACAGGTGACGAAAATCTTTATTTCGATAATAGAAATTATAATGGAGACGTGAAACATCTTAATGTTGGGATGTCTGCAACTTTTGTTCGGAGAAAACGTTTTATAAAAGATGTAGAAAGAGTTTATGCGGATGATGTTAGAATTTAAATTTTCTTATTGGACTAGTTAATAATATATTTATAAAACAGATTTTTTTTTTGTACGATTCTAATACAATTTTTAATTTGTATGGTTTGCTAGAAGAATCGTCGTATGATAGTGAATAATGGACAATTGGCTAACAGAACTTAAGACCCGTATTGTTGACGCGAAAGACTCTAAAAATTTTGATGATATTATCAAATGTTATCAGAATAATTTGTTGCGTGCCGGTTTTTTAATGGCATGGCTTATGCTGATAGAATCGTTCAAACGAAAAATTGTTGAATTGGCGGACAAGGGCGTGAAAATTGCTATTAGCGAGCTGAAAACAATTACAACCGTAGAAAATGCTATGCACTCGAATGATGAGGTTATCTGGAAAGGCGCACTAAAATGCGAGTTAATTTCAAAGGAAGATGACAATGTACTAGATATGCTATGGAAAAAACGTTGTGTGATGTCGCATCCTTACATGCCAGAGGTTTGTGAAAGTGACTTTCGTTATATGGTAGAGAAACTCATTTCAATGGCTTTGAGTAAAACGCTGATGTGGTCGAAAATTATGATAAAGGATTATTTCGAAGATATTAAGAATAATACATTTTTGATACCAGATGAATATGAGGAGAAAAACGAAGAAGTAGGCCGAGTTTTGGCATTGGTACCTGAAGGTTTAAGAACATTTTTTTGGAAAACGCTTTTCTATGAACTGAGCCTAAGTTTAGATAGTGGAAAGAAAAAGCACCAAATGATGCTAAGAATGTTGGCCATTAGATTTGTTCAGTTAGAGGGTGTGGATATCAATGATGTTGGGTATACAATAGCAAACCAAATCAAGAACCATTGTGATGTATGTTGGAATGTGTTTTTTGATAAAATTACATGGTGTAAGTTGAATGAAGAATACCAAGCACAACTATTTCGTTATTTGAAAGATGATAAGATGGGGGCCAAAAAAGTATTAGGATTGGTTCAACGGTTGTTGGCAGATGAGAATAATATTGATGATAAATTTGTTGATTGCTATTATGAGGCGTTAGCTCACTTTGACGTTACAGATATGCAAGGATATTATATCGACAAAAAAAGATTCCTAAAAAGACTGTACGAAGAAAAAATCAAGGACTGTCAGTTTTATGATCAAGCTGATTTTATTGATATGTTGCTATCAATGAAGGAGGGTGACCTTGATGAGTTTACGGATGCTCAATTACAAGAGATAGGAAAATATGTAGAGATATGTTGTGTAAATGGTACTTTTAAAGCACGAGATTTTGTAGGGGCACGCAACATTTGGACAGAGAATTTAAATTTTGCCATAGGATTTGCTGTTGAAGGACTAACCAATGAAATAGGAAATTTGTATGTTTCCCCAAGGCATTTGGTGTACGTAATGTCTGTTTTGAATTTGATAAAAAAGGAAAAAAAGATACAGGTGATTGCTGCTCTTGAAGAAATTCCTGTCGGTGAAAGTATAAAAGAAACTACGCTTTGTAATAATATTAGGATAGAAGTGAAAAAGTACCTTGACGGAGACTATGAGGTAGAGGAAGCGATGCAGGCCGTGATTAATAAGTATTGTTTAGGGTAAAGAGGATGCAGGGTGTCTCATTGCCGATTCTATAAGTTTCCGAAATGACAAAATAAAATATAATATAATATATTAATATAATGCAAATTTTAGATTGTACGCTCCGTGATGGAGGATATTATACGAATTGGGATTTTAATGATAATGTGGTGGATACGTATATTCATGCAATGAATATGCTCCCCGTGGATTACCTTGAAATTGGATATAGAAATAATCCAAGTCAGGAGTATATGGGAAAATTTGGTTATACACCATTATCTGTATTGAAGCATATACGTGAGATTTCTACTAAAAAATTAGCCGTAATGCTTAATGAGAAGAATACAAAACCAGAAGATTTGGATTTTCTTCTTGAACCAATACGAGGATTGGTTGATATGGTTCGAATTGCAATTGATCCTAAAAATTTTGATAGAGCTGTAATATTGGCTAAAGCAATCAAAGCAAAAGGTTTTGAAGTTGGCTTTAATGTAATGTACATGAGTAAATGGCAGACCGAGTACGAAGGTTTTCTTGACCAATTGCCTATGATTAACGGAGTTGCTGATCTTTTTTGTATGGTTGATAGTTTTGGAGGAATTACTCCGGCGGATGTTACAGTCATTTATAAAGAAGTAAAATCCAAGACTACTTGTCCAATAGGATTTCATGGCCATAACAATTTACAGCTTGGGCTTATTAATACAATAACTGCAAAACAATTAGGTGTTGATTTTGTAGATGCTACAATATTGGGTATGGGACGTGGGGCAGGAAATCTAAATATGGAACTTCTTCTTACTTTTTTGAATGCTCACGAAAACTTGATGGTTGATTTTAATGTTTTAGGCGATGTTATAAGTGCGTTTAATCCTTTGATGGAGCAATATCGTTGGGGAACAAATTTGCCATATATGCTTGCTGGTGCAAATAAAATACCACAGAAGGAAGTTATGGATTTGGTTACGAATCGTGTATATTCTTTTGATAGTATTGTTCGCGGACTTCAAAATAGGAAAGACAATGTAAAGGATAATGCAAAATATCCAGTATTGAATTTTGAAAAATATGAAGACGTTCTTATCATCGGTGGAGGAAATTCACCAATAGAGCATTTTAGTGGAATTTGCGATTTTATTAAGAGTCGGAAATCTATAGCACTTGTATTTGCAACGGCACGTCACGCTGGTATATTTAAAAACATAGATGTTTCACAAATGTATTGCCTTGTGGGAAAAGAAGCGAAACGTCTTACGAAAAATCTAACGGCGGAATGTTTCAAAGGTAAATGTGTGCTACCTCCATATCCTCGAAAATTAGGTACCGACGTTCCTGAATATGCTCAAGAATCAACATATGAATTACCATCAATTGATTTTACCCAACAGTATTTAGATTCGTGTACAACATTGGCTATTCAAACTGCATTGGACATTTGTAAGAATAATATTTATGTGGTAGGATATGACGGATATCCTGGTAGTGTACTTTCCGAAAAGGAAATGGATCTTAGTAATGAAAATAAGACTTTAATTAGAAATTTTGAAGTATTTACAGGAAAGAAATTGATATCTTTGACGCCGACATTGTATCCTGAATTAGATGTAAAATCTGTTTATCAATATATATAAGTTATGTCAAATAAAATTGCATTTTTTCTTCCTACACGAAAAGGTAGTGAAAGAGTAAAAAATAAAAATACAAAGAACTTTGCAGGAATCGAAGGTGGGTTGATAGAAAACAAAATTAGGCAGTTGGTGGGAACAAAATTCATTGATGAAATTATTTTGTCGTCAAATGATGAAATATGCATGTCAATTGTTGAGAAATACGCAAAAATAGATGATAGAGTTAAAATAATCCCTCGTCCAGAAGAATTGTGCTTATCAACAACCAATTTGCAAGATTTGATATGCTATGTGCCGACAATTACTCAAGCAGATCATATATTGTGGGGGCATGTCACGACGCCGTTGGCAGGTTCTGAAGAATACGATGCTGGGATTAAATTATATTTGGAAAAACTATCGGAGGGATATGATTCTTTGGTTGGAGTAACAGAATTGAAAAACTTCTTGTTGAATAAAGAAGGACAATTAATTAATAATACAACAAATATCCCATGGCCTCGTACACAGGATTTAGCCCCATTATATGAAATTAATCATACAATGTTTTTAGCAAAACGAGAAGTTTATGTGGAACAAAAAAATAGAATCGGCAAGAAACCACTGCTTTATGTTATGGATAAAACTCATTCGTATGATATTGATTGGCCTGAGGATTTTGAAATAGCAGAAATAATGTATAAAAATTTGTATATCAGTAAATAATATGGCAAAGGTTGTAACATTCGGAGAAATTATGCTCCGTTTAGGTGCACCAAATCATTTGTTATTACAGCAAAGTAATTCATTAGATGTGAGTTTTGCTGGAGCAGAGGCAAATGTTGCATACTCTTTAGCTAATTATGGAGTTGAAACAGATTATGTAACTTGTTTGCCACAGCACCCACTTGCAGAACGCTGTATAAAAGAATTAAGAGGTAATGGAGTTGGAGTTAATCATATAAAACGAATAGGAGATAGAATTGGTATACTCTATTTAGAGCCTGGTTCAAATATGAGACCGTCGAAAGTGTATTATGATAGGGCACATTCTTCTTTTGCAACAATGGAGGAAAATTGTTTTGATTGGGATGAGATTCTAAATGGTGCATCGTGGTTTCATTGGACAGGCATAACACCTGCTTTGTCGGAAAATGCGGCAAAAGAATGCATGAGAGCGATACAGACTGCAAATAAAAAAGGCATAACGGTTTCGTGTGATATTAATTATAGGGGAAATCTATGGAGATATGGCAAAACAGCCACAGATGTTATGCCTCAGTTAGTAGAAGGTTGCGATATAATTCTTGGTAACGAAGAAGATTGTGAAAAAGTTTTTGGAATAAAACCTAATAATTTTGATGTGGAAAAAACAAATGGCACTATTAATCAATCATCTTTTATTTCGGTTTGTCGACAAATGATGCAACGTTTCCCCCGATGTGAAAAAATGGCAGTTACATTACGTGGTGCTATAAATGCGAATCATAATACATGGGGCGGTGTGCTTTATGATGGTAAAACGCTCTATGAGTCTAAAAGATATGACATTACCGACATAGTTGATAGAGTTGGTGGAGGTGATTCTTTTATGGGAGGCCTTATATTCGGATTGTTACATTATCAGGATAACCAAAAAGCATTGGAATTTGCTACGGCGGCAAGTTGTTTAAAACACACTATAAAGGGAGATTATAATTTAGTGTCAGCAAAAGATGTTGAATATCTTGTGGAAGGTGATGTTTCAGGAAGAGTCAAAAGATAATTTATTAGAAAACAGAAATGTGTTTTCAAAATAAAAAGCCGATGGATAAGTATTCTCGATTAGGGAAAAATACTATATTAGTTTTTTTAGGTAATGCAGGGATGAAGTTAATTGGCCTGCTGATGTTACCTTTTTATACTCGATGGTTATCGGTTGACGATTATGGTTTGACTGATATTCTAAATGTATACGTTACGCTTTTAATCGGATTTGTATCATGTTGTATTGGTGAGTCGATTTTTATATTTCCTAAAAATGCTACAGATGATAACAAAAAAGAATATTTCTCTTCTGGTATGTTCTTTATAGTTTTTATGCTATGTATAACAGCGATAATATTTATTCTTTGTTATTTTTGGGGTGATAGGTATGGGGTACAGAATAGTTTCTTTGATAATATATGGTATATATATATAATGATTGTTTGTTCTTTGTTGCAACAAGTCGTTCAACAATTTACTCGAAGTATAGATCGTATGGTTGTCTATAGTTTTACGGGTATCGTTGTGACTATTGGTACAGCCTTGTTTTCATTCTTGTTTATCCCAAAACATGGTGTTTATGGTTATGTTATTAGTCATAGTTTGGCATCCTTTGTAGGAGCTGTATATTCTTTTTGTGCGTCTGGAGCGTTTAGATATTTGCAATTTCATTCTGTTAGTCGAGAGAGATGTTATGAAATGTTAAAATATTCAATCCCGTTAATACCTAATGGTATTATGTGGTGGTTGGTCAGTGCTTTGAATCGTCCTATTATGGAAGCAAATATCGGTCTTGGGGGTATTGGCTTGTATGCTGTTGCAAATAAGTTCCCTGGATTATTAACTATGCTATTTACGGTTTTTGCTACTTCATGGCAGATATCCGTTATGGAAGAGTATGGGAAAAATGGTTTTTCAATATTTTATAACAAAATATTTCGAATCGTGTCTTTGGGGTTATTTGTTATATTTTTGTTTATTACAATATGTAGTCGCTGGTTGGTTATGGTATTTACAACTCCTGATTATTATGAAGCATGGTGTTATATCCCTATACTAACCTTGGGTGCAGTTTTATCGGCGATATCTGGAATGAGCGGTGTAGTGTATTCTGCTGTCAAGCAGAGTAAGTATTATTTCTTTTCCAGTGTTTTTGGAGCTGTAACATCTATTGTGTGTAATATTCTTTTTATTCCGTTGTGGGGAATCTTGGGTGCATCGTTGTCTGTTGTATGTTCTTTTTGTGTTATGGCAATTAGTAGAGTTTGTTATGCTTGGAAATATGTTATGTTACAACAGATTTATAAATATCTTGGAATGTTGATAATGGCAATTTTTGCAATTGTTAGCGCATTTTTTTGTGAAACTGTTATATCTTTCTTAATAGTGAATGCTTTGTTGCTGTTGCTGTTGCTATGGCAAAATAGGGATCAGAGTACCGAAATAATAAAAATAATAAAAAGGGTTAGATTAAAATTATGAAGAAATTAATTAAATCAGTTGTTTCTTTTTTTAAAGATTCGTGTTTGTTTTTAATATTTTTGTTCAAAATTACTAAGAATGGCAATTGGTTTCATCGATTCCCTTTGCAAAAAAAGAACGGGAAAACGATCACATTACTCGCAAATGCTCCATCTTTAAAAGAAGTTTTACCGCGTCTTTCAATAGATGAAGAATTTCAAAATACAGATTTTATTGTACTTAATTTTTTTGCCAATACACCAGAGTTTTTCCAAATAAAACCAACACATTATTGTTTTGCGGATTCAATGTTTTTTAAAAAAACGCATAATTATGAAAAAGTTATGTCATTGTTTGAATTGATAGACAATAAGGTAGATTGGAAAATAAATATATATGTTCCCCAAGATAGAGAAAAAGAATTCCATAAATTTTCTGGCTTGACAAATCCATACTTGCGTATTATTCCTGTTAATTCAACAATATATAAAGGTTATGGACGTTTCCGCTATTGGTTTTATCGTTTTGGCGTATCATCTCCAGTATATTCAACTGTTGCAATTTTGGGAATTTATGTAGGTATTAATTTAGGCTATAAACAAATACGACTTTATGGAGTAGATCATACTTTTTTTAATGGTTTATGTGTTAATAACCTGAATCAGGTTTGTATGGAAGAAGTTCATTTCTATGAAACAGAATCTATAAAAAAACCGATTGTTCGTAACGATAATGATCAAATTTGGAGAATGTCTGATTATATTAATGCTATAGGTATGATGTTTAAGTCTCATGATGATTTAGCTGCTTATGCAAAAAACGTTGGTTCTGATATAGTTAATTGTACGAATTGTTCATTGATTGATAGTTATCCTCGTTTATCTAATATAAATAAAACTAAATAATAATGGGAATAATAATCTTTATTAAATATCTATGTTCCAAAATATGGTTTCATAGTAAAGTCAAAATTCGTCCAATGGCTATAGCATCTATAAGGTCTAAATTTGAAGGTATGTCACAAATTCATTCTAATAGTAGATTTCATGGAGAGTTAGGATATGGTAGTTATATAGGGGCGAATTCTATTTTATCAGCGAAGATAGGAAGATTTACAAGTATAAGTAATAACGTGATTTGCAATCCAGGTATACATGCATATCAAGAACCTTTTGTTTCAACTTCACCGTGTTTTTTTTCTATTAATCCGCATCATCGCCAATGTGGTAGTACATTTGCGACAGAACAAATGTTTCAAGAGGAACGTTTGATTGATAAAAAAAATGGTATAGCAGTTGAAATAGGTAATGATGTGTGGATAGGAGAACGTGTGTTTTTAGTAGGCGGGATTACGATTGGAGATGGTGCTGTAGTGTTAGCAGGAGCAGTAGTGACAAAAAATGTTCCACCGTATGCAATTGTTGGTGGTGTTCCTGCGAAAATTATAAAATATCGATACAATGAAGAAACTATTAATTTTTTGTTGCATGTAAAATGGTGGAATAATTCAGAAGAATGGTTTCGTAATAATTGGCGTCTTATGACAGATATTGAGAAAATGAAGAGGTATTATGATACTAATACATCTTTATTGTAAAATGAGAATTAGTATAGTAATATGAAAAATATAGTTAGGAAGGTGTTTCATATTTATCCAAGATTAAAGAGAATTATTTATAATCAATATAATAAATTGTATTTTTGGTTTAATGGTGTAGTTTATGGGAAAAGGTTGCATGTGTATAATAAAGTATATGTAATTGGACAAGGTGTGGTGAAGATTGGAGATGATTTTAAATTTACTTCGGGTGATAGTATTAATCCTATTTGTAGAAATTTGTGTGGCTCTATTTATACGGTAAATCTAAATTCTCGTATAGAAATTGGGGATAGAGTTGGCATTTCTTCGGCGTGTTTGTGGGCAAAAGAATTAATAAAGATTGGTAATGATGTAAACATAGGAGGCGATTGTCTGATTATGGATAATGATGCTCATCCTCATGATTATTTAAAACGACGTAGATTATTTAAAGAACAAGTTGGAGAAGAAGAATATTTAAAAACAATTCCAACGTTTCCAATTATTATAGACGATGATGTGTGGATAGGAGCCCGATGTCAAATATTGAAAGGGGTCCATATAGGTGCTCGGAGTATTATTGCAGCTGGAAGTGTTGTGACTAAAGATATTCCTGCAGATTGTATCGCAGGGGGAAATCCATGTAAGATGATTCGGATGCTAAATGTAAACGAAAGGACATGTTATACAAAAAAATAATTGATGTAAATGCATCAAATATAAATAATTAAAGGTAATGTTAGAGGTAATAAAAACGGCTGTAATCATAACTGTATATAATCGATGTTCTGTTACATTAAAAGGTTTGTCTTCCCTTTATGAAGCAATTGAAAAATTAGGGGATCGGTATTCTTTTGATATTTATATGACAGATGATGGAAGTGATGACGGAACAAGCGAGATTGTTTCAAAAAAATATCCTCAAATAAAAATACTTTATGGTAACGGAAATCTATTTTGGAGTGGAGGAATGCGAAAAGCATGGCAGGCTGCGATAGATAGTGGTATTAAATATGATTTTTATTTGTGGTTCAATGATGATGTAATTTTGAACGAAGATGCATTGTTAATAATGTTCAGTTCAATGGTACAACTTGGAGGAAAAGTTATTCTTACGGGTGCGTTTTGCGATCATGAAGGGAAAATTTCGTATGGAGGCAAAACAGATGACGACGTATTAATTGAACCAACTGGTAACTGTAAAAAAGTTAGACGATTGAATGGTAATTTAGTTATGATTCCTCAAGAAATATATAATGCAATTGGTAATATTGATTCGGTATATGAACATGGTTGGGGCGATTATGATTATGGCTACAGAGCTCAAATAAAAGGATTTGACGTTTTTCTTTCTCCCAAATATGTGGGTGTAGTTGATCGACACGATGTTGTTGAACGAAAATTTTTCAAGAAACAATATTCTTTGAAAGAACGATGGAAGATGCTTCACAGCCCTAAGGAATCTCCGTTCATTGTATTTCAATTTGAGTGGAAGTATTGTGGTATATATAAAGCTGTAAAAACTTTTATTTGGTTGTATTTTTATACCATATTTCCAAAGTACAAATAAAAAGTTGTTTTTATGCTTACACGCATAATTTATTTTACTCTTTTGGCTATAGAAATATATGTCATGTACAGAACAGGCATAAGATTGCAAAAAACATCTAATGTTTTTTGCAAGGCTGGAATTTTTGCTATATTGACTTACACATTTAATGAAGGACTACGATTTGGTAGGGGGATAGATTATAATATCTATTGGGATTTATATGAATTGATGGAGCAAGGATTTGAGTATGCAGATAATATAGGATTTTATGTATGGAAAAAACTTTTAATTAATTTTTCTGTCCCATGGCAAGGTTGTGCGATGTCAATGAGTTTGTTTTTTATAATAGCTTCTCTTATATTTCTAAAAACATACCGAGAATTTCTTCCTGTTGCATTACCTCTTTGGATTTTTTTGAATCGTAATATTGCCAATAATCTAATGCGTTGGTATTTTGCTTTTTCTTTTATTTTAATTGGTTTATATTTTTTAATAAGAGAAGGGGGTAAAATTGATTTAAAATATATTGTTTTTAGTTTTTTGGGAATTACTATACATTATGGGATTTTGCCGATACCGATTATTTTCTATTGGTTATATCATAGAAACAAGCCAATTATGTCTCCGAGCATAGCAATAATTGTTTTTTTTATGACATCTTTTTTATTCCAAACTAAATATATGTTGACATTTATTGATGTGTTTACTTCATTTACGGAGTTGACCGATAAATTTAGTGGATATGGAGAGGATGCTTCATATTGGTTGACAAAATCAGCAGGAGGAATGCATAATCATTCTTGGCTCGGTATATTGGATACATTTCTCGGCCTTTTTGTTACAATCGTTGCATATAATTCAGTAAGGAAAGATTCTAAAAAAAATTTGTTTCTTTACAATGTGTTTCTAATAGGTTTTGTGTTGCGGCCCGCTGCAATTCAGGTCGAATTGTTACTTCGTTATGATGAGCTTTTTTTCTGTTTTAAAACACTTATTTTTTCTTATGTTTTTTATATATATAAAAAGCACTGGTTTGTCAAAAATGTTAAAATAATAGCGATAATGATTTATATTTGTTTCTTTTTGTGTTTCCTAAATGGGACAAAAGAGGTATATAGAGAAAGAGAATTTAAACTATTATATGTATGGGACAAAGGAACTCATACTCCAGAATCAATGTTGGATTTGTATCGTAATGAAAGATTTAACACAAAAACGGATAATTAAATGTAATTTGTATGCAATTAGTCTCTGCAATTATAACAACTCATAACCGAAAGGAACTATTAAGTCGGGCGATAAATAGTGTCTTGAATCAAACATATAAAAATATAGAATGTATTGTTATAGACGATGCTTCTTCTGACGGAACGAATGAATTGTGTCAAAATAGTAAAATTACATATATTTATATTCCCTCCAATGAGAGTAGAGGGGGAAATTATGCTCGTAATTTGGGAATAAAAGCTGCCAGTGGCAAGTATTGTGCTTTTTTAGATGACGACGATTATTGGTTACCTACCAAAATAGAAAAACAGGTGAGTTTAATAGAACAGATGAATTGTGAAATGGTGTATTGTGGTTGTCGTCAAGAGATAATTAATACAAATATAGTTCGATACCGTGACGTGATGCCAATATCTTATTTATGTGGAGATATGCAAAAGAAAATACTTCAGAATATTTGTACAACAACGACGAATATGTTAGTTAGAAAACAGGCTCTCCTTGATGTTGGACTTTTTGATGAAAATCTTCGTTTTTGGCAAGAATATGAGTTGACAATACGATTAGCACAAAGGAGTCCGTTTTATTTTGTAAATGAACCCCTTTCTGTATATCGTATAGATAAAAAAGACAAAAATAGATTGACTAATAAATATTTGGAATGGCGTGAAGCTGTGAACTATATTCATAAAAAACATGCAGTATTGTATGAAAATCTTTCTATCATTGAAAAATATAATTCTCAGAGTTTGATATGGAATGATGCTAGTAAAAGATGTAGACTGTCAGGATTATATGTACGTGCTGTGTTTTTCTATATATTATCTCTCCCGTGTAGGTTAAAAAACAAATTTAGACGATAGGGAATTAGTGGTGTTTTAATCGGTTAAAATAATATGATAAAAAAGATTTTAATCATAGTTGTAACATATAATCGCATTGCAGATCTAAAAATCTGTATAAATGCATTGAGGCAGCAGAGTTATCAACAATTTGATATTCTTGTAATTAATAATGGGAGTACGGATGGTACACAAGAATGGTTGAAAGAGCAATCTGATGTGTTAGTTGTTCATCAGGATAATCTTGGAGGTGCTGGAGGTTTTTATACTGGAATGAAATATATGTATGAACACAATTATGAATTCCTTGTAATGATGGATGATGATGGCATTCCTGAGCAAAATGAAATAGAAAATCTGTTAAATACATATCAAGAGATAACAGAAAAAGAGCAGAAATATGTGATAGTGAATGCTTTGGTTGTAGATAAGGATGATCATGAACATGTGTCTTTTTTATGGGCTCGAGGCGTGGAACGAAGTAATAAAGTTTCTGAGTTAATAAAAGAATCATATTTTGAAGGAATTCATCCATTTAATGGGACGTTGGTGCCAAGAACTGTGATTGAAAAAATTGGGTTTGTCAAAAAAGAGATGTTCATTTGGGGTGACGAAAAGGAATATATGGCGCGGGCAGTTCATAATGGCGTGAAATTATACACTGCAACTTCTGCCATTCATTATCATCCCAAAGAAAAAGGTCAAAAGGGAAATGTTATACCGTTCATCTCAAAATATCAGATTTTAGTAAAACCAAAATCAAAGTCTCACTATTATTATAGAAACGAAGGATATATATATAATACTTATCCAGAAAAACGTCCACAAAGAACAATGTTCTGGTGTGCACAAGTATTGTATAATATATTGCATCTTAGATTTTGTGAGTTAGTCAAGTTTATGAAATATTTTCATAGAGGTTCTATTAATAACTATAATTGATGAAAGAGATACAAATTGGTTTAAGTCTTCTTAGAATATTTGCAACGGTAGGAGTGATATGGTTGCATACATGTTCTCCATTGATAGATAATCCTGACCTATATCCTTTATCAACATCGCAGCAATTTTTTTTTAAGGTAGGTTATCAACTGATGATGTGGGCTGTACCTGTTTTCTTCATGATAACGGGGGCTTTAATGCTTAATAAATCAAAAGAATATACAGTGGAAAAGTTATTGAAAAAATATGCCTTAAGAATAATTCTTGCACTATTGTTATTTGGCTTTCCTTATGCTATCATAAAAAATATTGGATTGGGACTGACCATGAATTGTGAATTATTGTGGATATCTTTTCTTGATGTATTAACAGGAAATAGTTTTCGTCATCTTTGGTATTTATATGCATTATTGGGAGTGTATTTTATAATGCCTGTTTTGTTTTTATTTATTAAGTCTGCAGAACGCGTTTGGGTAAAATATTTATTGTTTGTATTGTTTGTGTTGGAATTCTTTGTGCCAATGCTGAATAACTTTTTTTCTTTACATATCGCATTTCGGACTCCTTTAACGTATCCAATTTTTTATGTCTTATTTGGGTTTTATATTTTTCATTATAAACCTATATTTTGGAGAAATAAAAGCAGAAACTTGTTTTTTGTTTTGTTAATTATTTTTATGATGGGAATAATAAATAAATTGGAAATTGCTACTTGGTTGTCATGTAATTATAATAGTCCATTAATTGCTTTATTATCAATGTTTATATTCTCAAATTTTTCAGTAAAAGAAGATGCTCATATAAACACAAAAACATTATGGTCTATAGATAGAATGTGTTTTACCGTGTATCTGATTCACCCATTTATTATGCAATTTTCATATAGAGTTTTGCATTTGAATCCTTCTAATTATAGTTTGTATCCTTTGGCGACCATAGTTTTTGCAACAATTTTTGTTTTATTATCTTTTATAGCCTCGTATGTGATACGTTTAATCCCGCCATTGCGGAAATATGTATTGTAGACATTGGAAAAACAATAGAAATGAATATAAAATTACTTATCGCAACCCACAAACAGGCAGAATTGCCTCACGATTCGCTTTATTTCCCTGTGCAAGTCAATAAGGCGAATAATCCCGAGAACTATGGCTATCAGCCAGACAACGATGGGGATAACATATCAGTAAAGAATCCGAATTTCTGTGAATTGACGGCACTATATTGGGGATGGAAGAATTTGCAGTGCGATTATATGGGATTGGCACATTATAGAAGACATTTCGCATTGCATAAAAAGAAAGATAAGATGGCATCAGTTCTTTCATTACAGGAATGTGAAAACCTTTGTTCGCAATATGAGATAATTCTTCCTAAACGAAGGAATTATTTTATTTCAACCTTGTGGAATCATTACAAAGATACGCACGATATTTCACATTTAGAGAAAACACGTGAAATTATTGCCCAAGACTATCCCCAATATGTTCAGGCATTTGATATGGTAATGAAACGTACGTGGGGACACATGTTCAATATGTATATTATGAAGAAATCGTTGTCGGACAAATATTGTGAATGGCTATTCGACATATTGTTCAAGTTGGAAAAACAAATAGATGTTTCTTCGTTGTCGTCATTCGATGCACGTTTGTTCGGTCGAGTGAGCGAACTGCTTTTGGACGTGTGGATAGAACAACATCATATACCATACAAAGAGATTGGATTTGTACAAATAGGAGATGAAAATTGGCCTAAGAAAATACAGTCGTTCATTCAGGCCAAATTTTTCGGAAAAAAATATTCTCAAAGTAGATAAATGAAGTTGAGAGACGAGAGATGAAAGTTGAGAGCGGCTGGCAAGGGGGGGTGTTGGCCGTTTTTTGTTTAGGAACATTTTCTTCAATAAAATATATTTACAGATTGAATTATAAGGGAAAAATCCTGTATTTTTGTGCAAAATAATGAATGGTAATGAAAACAGCCTTTATAACAGGAGTGACCGGTCAGGACGGTTCGTATTTAGCAGAGTTCTTATTGGAGAAAGGATATGACGTACATGGTATGATACGCCGTACGTCGTCGGACTTCCGTGAGCGAATAGCTCATCTTGAGGGAAAACCGCATTTCCATCTTCATTTTGGTCACATGGGTGATTCCATGAGCCTGTTGCAGATAATCAAGAAAGTTCAGCCAGATGAAATATACAACCTTGCGGCACAAAGTCACGTACAGGTAAGTTTCGATTCTCCAGAATTTACGGCAGATGTCGATGCGACTGGTGTGTTGCGTGTGTTGGAAGCGGTTCGTCAGTGCGGATTGGAAAAAACATGCAGAATCTATCAGGCATCCACTTCGGAATTGTATGGCAAGGTGGAGGAAGTTCCACAAAATGAGAACACGCCGTTCCACCCATATAGTCCGTATGCCGTTGCCAAGCAATATGGATTCTGGATTGTGAAAGAATACCGTGAGGCGTACAATATGTATTGCTGCTCAGGTATCTTGTTCAACCACGAGAGCGAACGCCGTGGCGAGACATTCGTCACACGCAAGATAACCCTTGCCGCTGCCCGTATTGCTCAAGGAAAACAGGATAAACTTCTGCTTGGCAACTTGGATTCTCTTCGCGACTGGGGCTATGCCAAGGATTATGTGGAATGTATGTGGTTGATACTGCAACATGACAAACCGGAAGATTTCGTCATCGCAACAGGCGTGCAACATAGTGTACGCGAATTCTGTCTGCTGGCGTTCCATTATGCAGGCATAGAACTTGAATTCAAGGGAGAAGGCATAAACGAGAAAGGGTACGACAAGAAGACTGGGAAATGTATGGTTGAGGTCAGCGAAGACTTTTACCGTCCAACCGATGTGGTAAACCTTTGGGGCGACCCTACAAAAGCCCGTGCCGAACTCGGTTGGAATCCGCAGAAGACCAGTTTCGAAGACCTTGTCCGTATAATGGTGGAACACGATATGGAGAAAGTTGCCGTAGAACGTGCGTCGGACCATATTCGTATGAACTTGGCCGAGTATTTGGAGAAGGGGATTGTGAAGTAGGACGACGGACAACGGACGACGGACAACGGACGACGGACAACGGACATGGGAGAACGGCGATTAGAGAATTTGGAGGTTTGGTGTGATGCTCGTATTTTTGTAGTTGAGGTCTATAAAATGATGGAAACTGTGAAAGACTATGGTTTCAAAGATCAAATTCAACGTGCTGCTGTTTCTATTATGAATAATATTGCCGAAGGTTTTGAGTCGGGGTCCGATGCTGCATTTGTCCGTTATCTTAATATTTCAAAAGGTAGTTGCTCGGAGGTGAAAAGTATGTTGTATCTTTGCGGTGATTTGCAATATTGTAGTACGGAACAACAAAAAAAACTATTACAAATATTGCAGTCTATTTCAAACAGAATTTTTAAGTTAATTGAATATTTAAAGAAATAATAAAAACGGATTCGTGTTGAGGAAATAATATCAGACCGTAGACCTTAGACCATAGTCCTCAGTCCGTAGTCCGTTGTCAATAATTATGGAAAAAAACAGTAAAATATACGTCGCAGGTCACCGAGGAATGGTGGGTTCGGCAATTGTACGTGAATTGACACGTCAGGGATATACCAATATCATAACAAGAACGCATAAGGAGTTGGATTTAACTCGTCAGGATGCAGTAGAGGCATTCTTCGCCGAAGAGAAACCTGAATATGTGTTTCTTGCCGCCGCAAAGGTTGGAGGCATCGTTGCCAATCAGTCGGCATTGGCTGATTTTATGTACGAGAATATGATTCTCGAAATGAACGTGATTCATTCCGCTTGGAAAAATGGCTGTAAGAAATTGGAGTTCCTTGGTTCCAGTTGTATTTATCCTCGTATGGCTCCACAGCCAATGAAGGAATCTTGTCTGTTGACATCTGAGTTAGAGAAGACGAATGAAGCGTATGCTTTGGCAAAAATATCGGGATTGAAATATTGCGAGTTTTTGAACCGTCAGTACGGGACGGATTATATATCGGTTATGCCGACGAATCTCTATGGTCCCAACGACAACTATCATCCAGAGCATTCGCACGTTTTGCCCGCGTTGATTCGTCGTTTCCACGAGGCAAAAGTGGCAGGCTTGCCAAGTGTGACCTGTTGGGGCGACGGTTCACCATTACGTGAATTCTTGTATGTTGACGATTTGGCAAATCTCTGTGTTTTCTTGATGAACAATTATTCAGGGAACGAGACCGTGAATGCCGGAACGGGTAAGGAACTTACAATTAAGGCATTGACCGAGTTGGTTGCAAAAGTTGTCGGTTACGTTGGCGAAATAAAATGGGATACAACACGTCCTAATGGTACTCCACGTAAGTTGTTAGATGTTTCGAAAGCAGAAAAACTCGGTTGGAAATATAAGACGGAATTGGAAGACGGAATCCGACTTTCGTACGAAGATTTCTTGAATAATCCGATGAGAGCGGAGAGGTAGGGGAGTTGAGAGTTGAGAGTTGAGAGTTGAGAGTTGAAAGTTGAGAGCGGTCGGCAAGGGGTTGTCGGCCGTTTAGTTGTTTGTTTTGAAAAAGTTTCGGTAGATGAGATGAATTAGAGAAAATCCTTATATTTGCAACACAATTATGGTAAGAGACTTCGTAACAATAAACAAAGAAAGAATCAATTATTTGTTGTCGTTGCATAAAATGACAACAGATGAGTTTTTGCGTGTTGCCAGTAAAGGATTAAAAAAAGAATTACGTTGGGAGGATGTTTACTGTGACAGTGTATCAATAAATATTCTTAAACGGATAGATTCTGTTTTTAATAAAGGCCTGTTTTATTATGCAGATCCAGTTACTCCTCAAAAGGAAAAAAGTATTAGTGTTTTTTTTAGAAAGGAAAGTTTTGGTTCAGAACTAAATTTGGGTTCAAGAATGAGAGTAAGAGAGTTTGAAGATTTGAAAACTCGTTTGAACACAATTTCCAAACTATCAGAAGTGACATTGAAAAGAAAACTTCCGATATGTGCTGAGCAGACCGACCCTCGTGAGATTGCTTTCTCTATTAGAGATAAGGTAGTTCCTATAATGACGGAAGCGAAACGTGAGTTTCTGAAAAATTTTATCAATAAACTGGGGAAACAAAACATATTAGTATTTGAGTTTGTTGACGTTAGTAATAAAAAAGAGAAAGCCAACGTGGACGGATTCTATTTGGGGCCGAATGCCATTGTTTTGAAAAGACGTCAGGAGTCATTTAGTCGTGAGATATTTACGTTGGCTCATGAATTGGGACACTATTTGTTGAATAAGGAAGAAATAGAGGAAGTGGATATGGCTGCTATTGGGCAACAAAATGTGTCAGTTTCGATTGTAGAAAAATGGTGCAACACGTTTGCTTTTTATCTGCTGCTTGGTGCAGAAAACGCCAAGTTACTTGATGATTGTGTGTACTTTAATGCCAATAATGACTATGGATATGATTTAGTCACACAAATATCAAAGACAACCAATTTGAGTCGTCTTGCTATTTATACAAACTTGTGGCTTCAGAATAAACTTTCTTATAATTCGTATGCGAGTATTAAGGAAGAGTTGGTGAAAGAGTGGGAGGAGAAAAAAACAAGAAAAGCATTGCAAAAGGAGATGGATAAAGCTAATGGGGTACAACTTCAGGGGAGAAATCCTCAGCCAATTCAAGCGGATATCGTAAAAGATATTTACAACGTCGCTCTTTCTTCGGGGGTAATTGGAGAACAAGAATATTGTAAGGCAATGAAGGTTAAACCTTCAGAAATAAATACTTTAAGGTACCTATGAGAACATTAGTAGATACGTCGTCCCTAATTGCTCTCGCCAGATATTACCATCCATTCGATAACATGGATTCTATTGGTGCACACTTACAAAAGGAAATAAAAAAAGGAAGTCTTATTGTTCTTGATAAGGTGATAGAGGAGTGTAAATATGTCTCGCAAGGTCTTGCATATAATTCGTTTGGTTGTTTGAAGGACAAGAAACTGCTTAAATCAACAAATAACCTAATGCCGCCTACAAGGTTCTTTAATATGTTGGACAACAATTTTATAGATAGATCTGTAAAACGTCTGAAGTTTTCTGATGATGAGTCAGGTTACTCGAATGCAAGAAATGATTATCTTAAAACAGTGGATTCTGCTTTAATTGTTTATGCAATGAATTATAACAATGACTTGGATCCAATTCAAATAATGACCGAAGAGAGTTCGAATCAAAATGACGGTAAGTTGTTCAAGAAGATACCCGCAATATGTAAAGAGTTGGATATTCTAACCTTGACGTCAGTTGATTACTTAAAGGCGTGCGAAACACTAACCATTGATGTTCGATAATAAAAAAATATGAAAAAATATGACTATCTCATCGTCGGCTCTGGGTTGTTTGGAGCCACGTTCGCCTATAAGGCACGGCAGGCAGGAAAAACGTGCTTGGTGATTGACAAACGTCCGCAGCTGGGCGGCAATGTGTATTGCGAGAACATTGAAGGAATCAATGTGCATACATACGGTGCGCACATTTTCCACACGTCGAACAAGCACGTATGGAATTTTGTAAATACCATCGTGGAGTTCAATCGCTACACCAACAGTCCCGTGGCAAATTACAAAGGCAAACTGTATAATCTGCCGTTCAATATGAACACATTCTACCAAATGTGGGGCGTAACCACGCCGGAACAGGCACAGGCAAAGATAAACGAGCAGAAGGCCGAGGCAATCAAGGCGCTGAACGGCCGTGAACCTGCAAATCTCGAAGAACAGGCGTTGACGCTTGTGGGCAAGGATATTTTTGAGAAACTCATAAAGGAATATACCGAAAAACAGTGGGGACGTTCGTGCAAGGAATTGCCTGCATTCATCATCAAACGTCTGCCAGTGCGTTTGGTGTACGATAACAATTACTTCAACGACACCTATCAGGGCATTCCCGTTGGCGGTTACAACAAGTTGATAGACGGTTTGCTTGCAGGTGTAGAGTGTAAGACAAACGTGGATTTCTTCAATTCAGAATATAGAGACTGGCAGAAATATGCCGACAAACTTGTTTATACGGGTGCCATAGATGAATATTTCAACTATTCGTTAGGAAAATTGGACTGGCGTACGGTAAGTTTCAAGACAAGGGTGGAGGATATGCCGAATTATCAGGGCAATGCCGTGGTAAACTATACGTCGCACGAACAGCCATATACGCGTGTTATAGAACACAAACATTTTGAGATGTTCGGTCAGGCGGTGTATGATTGTCCTAAGACGGTCGTCAGCGAGGAGTATTCCACGGAATACAAAGACGGCATGGAACCATATTATCCAGTCAACAACGACAGGAACAACGCATTGGCGGAAGAATACCGCCAGCTTGCCGCCCAAGAGAAAGATGTGATTTTTGGCGGTCGTCTGGGGCAGTATAAATACTACGACATGGCACCGATAATAGAACAAGTGCTGAAGTTGTTTGAGAGTTGTTGAGACGAGAGTTGAGAGTTGAGAGTTGAGAGTTGAGAGATGAAAGTTGAGAGTTGAGAGTTGAGAGACAGAGCGGCTGGCAAGGGATTGTCGGCCGTTTTTTTGTTTCTGAAGGATACAAATTCACTTAGTACATCAATCCGAACATCCATAGTGGAATTTTGTTTCCATATCCACTTTCACAGTCATCAATCGCAAGGAAACTATTAGGTATGTCTTTGATTTGTTTAAACGTTTTGTTGCGTCCGCCAACTTCAAAAATGTAAGTTCCATTAATCTTGAAATCACCCTTGTCGGTGTACGATATTTCATGGGACTCTTTAAGTTGGTTGACGAAAAAAGTTTCACGTACAGTGCCAATCTCGGCATGGTTCGACATTGCATACAAGAGATTTGTGTTCTCAAGATAAAGTTTTTCGGGTTTTGACAACTGATTGAGACTCTTTTTTTCACTGTAAAGTAGATTGAGTAACGCAGCTTCTTGCAACAGCATACACATCTTCAATGTCGTCTGACGCGGGGTTTCCAATTGTTGACCGAGGGATGTGAGGTTGAGGGAGAATGGAACAATCTGCGATAAGATAACAAACAAGCGTTTAAGTTTGACGGTTGTTATATGTTCGATATTTTTTATTGAAGGCAAATCATTGTCAATGATGTTTGTAACAACCTGCTGAACCGCTTTGGCATACGAACGGCCAGTTTCCTTGTAAAAGGGATAGTAGCCGTGGTTAAGGTAATCACTGAAAAGGGGTAGTATTTTGGTTTTGGTTGTAATATCAATTGCAATTGATTCGTGTTCTTCAAGTAGGTGGGACAATGTGAGCAATGGAAGTTCGATTTTTTTGTCCAACCTTGCAAACTCTCGGAACGACAATCCCTGAATGTCATAGAAAATACAACGGCGGGAGAGGTCGGCGGTTGACTGATTTAGTTGTAATAGCGATGACCCAGAGAACACAATGTGAAGTGACGGATATTTGTCATATGCATTTTTCAACTCTGTTGACCACGAAAGAAACGGATAACGATGCACCTCGTCAATAAACAAATGGGTTCCACCGTGGCTATAGTGGTAGTCCACCAAATCAATTAGACGGTTGTTGGAGAACCAAAGATCGTCAAGAGTAACATACAATGCCGATGAAGTTTTTGGAAAATGTTCTTTAATGTATTGCAGCATCATTGTAGTTTTACCTACTCCTTTGGCTCCACGGATACAGAGCATGCGTACATTCCAATCGATTGCGTCATATAGATAACGCTTGAAATTGGTGTCTATTCCTCTAACCAATCTTGCTGAACTCGCATACAAATCTTGTATTTCCATATTTTTTCTAATTTGTTTTGTGGCAAATTTAATAATATTATCCAAAGTTCAAAGAAAACGTTATCTCAAAATAACGTTTTTTAAGAAAAATGTTATTTGCAAATAACGTTTTGTAAAAGAGTGTTGTCTAAAAAAGTTGCGAGACGTGGAATTTGTAAAAAAGATTGAACGTAGTCGTGCAAGCAAAGGTAAGAAGATCAACCTTGAAGACTTATGGACGTCTGTGCGAGGTCATTATTAACAAGAGAGAATGATATACAAAACGGTCGGCAAGGGATTGTCGGCCGTTTTTTTGTTTTTGAAGGGTTGGTTGAAATGAAAAAAGATATATCTTTGTGTCCAATAAAAATAACCACTAAACAATGAGTTTGGGTAATACAGTCAACAAAGAAAAAAATGGTGCATTATTGGCTTATGTAGCGGAAAATGTGCCATGCATCAATCTGCGTAAATTGTTGAAAATAATCTATTTATTGGATGAAGATTTTATTGAACGGCGTGGATTTCCATTGACATGGTTTAACTATCTCGCATGGGAAAAAGGTCCTGTTGCTCCTGATGTATATGCGGTAAAACGAGGCGCTTTCCATGAATTTGTTGAATGCAAGAAGAATCAGGATGGTAAGTATATTATAACGCCACTCTTGCAGCATGATTATTTGATTACCAAGCAAATGGAGGTGTTCAGTCTATATGAAAAAGAGATTATTGATGGTGTATTGTCTCAGTATAAAGATAAAACAGCTGATGAATTGACAGAACTGACTCATCAGGAAAATTCTTTATGGTCGAAAATTGTAGATGAACAACAAGTTCATTTTATTGATGGCAAGTCAGACGTTGAAATCCCGTTGGAACGGTTGATAGAGGGGCAGGCAGATAAAAAAGCCGTTTATGAAGATGCCTTGGATTATATGCAATTTTGTAAAGCGTCCTCGTCATGTTAAAGGCAAAAAACATTATTTATGGTTTTTGTACCTACACTAATCCTCCTAAAAATAAGTATCTAATATCTCTATATAGAAGTGAGACTCTGCATATTGTTGCTGTGTTCCCGACATCGCAAAAGAGGTCTGGCGTGTTAAATCCAATTCATGGATGTAATTTGCGTGACAATAAAATAGTATCTTATGTATTTGAAGCAAAGCGTTCCGTTGGAAAACAAGTTGATTGCGATGAAGACTTTAGTTTTCCGTCACAGACCACAATCCCATTTGACTATTGCTTTAGAGAGGGAGAACAGGAAGACCTGCTGAATACATTTGAAAATCCCCACGTTGTAGGAGTGTTGTCTGATGAAGAATATGTTAATTTGATATATGCATTTTATCAAAGCCCATTGACTCCAATGAAATATAAACCGTTGTTTGATAAAATACTACAAGAGTATCTGAGTTGAGAGTTGAGAGTTGAGAGTTGAGAGTTGAGAGACGAGAGTTGAGAGAGGAGAGTTGAGAGTTGAGAGACGAAAGTTGAGAGACGAGAGATTTTAAAAAATAAATAGCAAGGTACTGTTTATTAGAAAGAAAACGTATATTTGTAAAATCTGTATGTAGAGACGCGATTAATCGCGTCTCTACAAAAAATAGAATATGTCTGATATTGCAATAAAAATAGAAAACGTTTCCAAGCAATACCGTTTAGGTCTTGTCTCCACAGGCACGTTGTCGCACGACTTGAACCGTTGGTGGGCTACGAAGGTGATGCGCAAGGAAGACCCCTATCTGAAGATTGGCGAGGTGAACGACCGCACCACAAAGGGTTCCTCCGACTATGTGTGGGCGTTGAAGGACATCAATATGGAGATAAAGCAGGGCGACGTGGTGGGAATCATTGGTAAAAACGGTGCGGGAAAATCCACGCTATTAAAATTGCTCTCGCGGGTGACGGCTCCCACAACGGGCACTATCTCGTACAAAGGCCGTATTGCCTCGTTGCTCGAGGTTGGCACGGGTTTTCATCCCGAACTGACCGGGCGTGAGAATATTTATATGAATGGAGCCATAATGGGCATGAACAAGGCGGAGATAACCCGTAAACTCGATGAGATTGTTGACTTTTCTGGTTGCGAGCGCTATCTTGATACGCCCGTGAAACGCTATTCCAGCGGTATGACCGTGCGTTTGGGCTTTGCCATTGCCGCCCACATAGAACCCGATATTCTTGTGGTTGACGAAGTCCTTGCCGTAGGCGATGCCGAATTCCAGAAAAAAGCTATTGGCAAAATGCAGGACGTGAGCAGAGGCGAGGGAAGGACTGTGCTGTTTGTGAGTCATAATATGGCGGCGGTAAGGGCACTATGTAAAAGTGGATTCGTTTTAAGAAATGGTCAAACTGTATATAATGATACTGCAAATAAGTGCGTAGATTATTATATGTCCTTTAATAAATTAAATGATTGCAATAGTTTTTCTATTATTACAGATAAATATCGTAAGGTTCACAGAAGCAAAGAATTAGAATATGTTAAGGTTCAAATGCTTAATGATGTAAATAATATGGCTTCAAAAGAACCGATTAGATTGAATTTGTGGGTTAAACGAAATGATAAAAAAATAGAGGAATGTCAATTTGGAATTGCAATCAATAATGCAAGAGGTGATGAAGTTGGTGTTTGTTTTTCTAATAATGTACATTTGTTAGGAAAAGAAGAGGTTTTTCAAGTAAATGTTACTTTGCCTTATCATCAGTTAGCAAAAGGAAAATACGAATTGGTTTTGAGCATATGCAATAATAATTTAATTGCAAAAGAGAAAACATTTGATGTTATTTATGCACCGATAACATTTGAAGTGAAATATGTTGATGAAAACCATCAAATACCTTTTGTTTCTTGGGATAAATTATGTAGTATCCAATACGGGTATTCTGAAGTGATTATTAAATAAATAAATAATATATGGAAAATAAAAAAATAGATTTCTTTTTGCATCCAAGAAGGTTTTATTACAGAAAGAAAAAAGATTTTGAAATATGGGTGAGTAATAGAAAACGAATAAAACAAGAAAGAAAAGCAAAACAAAACAATTATATTTTCCCATTGAATGAATGTAAGGCACGGTTTTATCTTCCATACTATAATATTGATTTTATTCAAAAGACAATAGCATCAACAGGTAAATATTTTGAAATAAATAATTTAACTTTTGTAAATAAACAATGGAATTCTGGAATTATTGGGGAAATAATAAAAAACAAAGCCGTTTTGGATATTGGTGCAAATATTGGCAATCATACATTGTACTATGTTTTAGAGTGTGGAGCGAATTCTGTTTATTGCTTTGAACCGGTTAGGGAAACGTTTGATGTTTTGAAAAAGAATGTTGAGATAAATGACATTAAAAATTCAGTTCATTTGTATAATAAAGGAGTCGGCAGTATTTGTGGTAAAGCTCAAGTTGCATTTTTTGATAAGGAAAATATAGGCGGAACGATGATAGAACCAAATAATTCTGGAAATATAGATTTAGTGTCAATTGATGAATTAAATATTACAGAAGATATTGGTTTGGTGAAAATTGATGTTGAAGGGTTTGAATTGGAAGTACTAAAAGGAATGCTTGAAACTTTATCTAAAAACAAACCATATATAACAGTTGAAATTCGTGATAGAAATTTTGAAATTGCGCAATCAATGCTATTGCCGTTAGGCTATAAATATCAAGAAATTGAAGAGCATAAAGATTGGCGAGATTATAATGATTATCTTTTTTACAATTGATAAAGATGAAAATATATCAAACTGTACCGAATCCATATTTAGATGCCAATCAATATGTAATGACATTGATGGATGGTATAGATAATTTGCATAATGATGTAGAGTGGGGCTGGGGTGTAGAAAAGTTTTGGATGAGTGATATTTTTGATTATGATATAATTCATATTCATTGGCCAGAAGCTTTGTTGTGGTATAATCGTACTCCAATGCAAGTGGATAAAAGGTTGCTAAAATTAAAAGGATTTGGAAAGAAGATAGTTTCTACGTGTCATAATATGGAACCTCATTATTGTTCTGATATTAATAGGAATGATATATATGATATCGTTTATCGAAAGTCTGATATGATTTTGCATTTGGAAAATTATAGTAAAGAAATTATGAAGGAGAAATATCCAAATGTAAAACAGATGTTGCTCCCTCATCACACGTACGATACTATATATCATAGCATCCCAAATAGAGAAGAAGCGTGTCGTAAACTATGCTTGAATCCTAAATATAGATATGTAATATGTTTTGGTGCATTTCGCGACGATGAAGAGAGATTGATGGTTAAAAATGTTGCAAATAAATTAAGAAACAAGGGTGTCTTTTTTATTGCACCTGCATATAAATCATTGGAGGAACATAATTATTATGATTGGGTATTGCACAGATGTGAAAAAATAAAATATCATTATTATGATCATATCATTATGAGTGGGAAAACTCAGAATCCAGTAACTGTGAGTATGACTCCGTATTATTATGCAGTTGCTGATATCGCATTAATACAAAGGAAAAAGATTTTGAATTCCGGAAATGTACCTTTGGCATTTTTAATGAAAAAAGTTGTTGTTGGTCCAGATAGTGGTAATGTTGGGCTACTCTTGAAGGAATCGGGGAATCCAACATTTGATGTCAATGATGATAATTCTGTTCTGGAAGCGATAAATAGAGGTTTTGAACTGTCAAAAGAAAATTATGGAGAAAAAAACTATAATTATGCCGTAAGTCATTTTTCTACAGCTATTATATCGGAACAATTATATGATATTTATATCTCATTAAATAAGGATAAAATACGATAAATTTGTTAACTGCAAATGACAGAACCCGCACCCATAGTTCCAGATTATGCCTTAGATAATACGAAAAATTATTATTTCTTTACCTATTATGGCGATGTTTATTATGGTATAAGGGTAAAGAATGAATCTGCAGGATATTATTATATTGTGCCACCACAAAATATCCGCGAATATAATGAGAATAATAACCCTAATGATGATTTTTATAGAAGGATAGGATGGGAAATAAAAGATTGGAATATTATTGTAAGAATATCAGAAGAAATACAATCTGATAGGTCTCAGATACAATATATATCAATAACGAAACCCAGTAAAAAGTTATTTGTTTTTGGAGCTGGAGCGTCCTCGTTTTATTCTACAAAAAAGAAAAGAGGAAAA
>JAEEGL016042391.1_pt1 | contig 43695 bp, 33 predicted proteins | sample 9134231 | NCBI WGS metagenome assembly JAEEGL01 (sample SAMN16246548, study PRJNA631951) | gut metagenome | biome: gut microbiome; feature: rumen; material: fiber-attached | host: Bos | place: Iran: Karaj | collected 2018-10
AGAAAAAATGCTAAAATAAGTAAAATTTAATCTGTAAAAATAATTTGGAGAAACAATGTCAGGACACAGTAAGTGGGCAACCACCAAACGCCAAAAAGCAGTAGTCGACGCTAAGCGTGGCGCACTGTTTACAAAAATCGGAAATCAGATCGCCATCGCCGCTAGAAGTGGCACCGATCCAAACATGAACCCATCTCTCGCAATGGTGCTTGAAAAAGCTCGCCTTGCCAACATGCCAAAAGCCAACATCGATCGCGCAATCGCTCGCGTTGCCGATAAGGCTGCTGCAACTTTGATTGAGGAAGTTTACGAAGGTTATGGTCCTGGTGGCGTTGGTATCATTATCGAAATCGCTACCGACAACAAAAACCGCACCATGCCAGAAGTTCGTCATACGCTCGATAAAAACGGTGGCCGCATGGCTGATCCAGGTTCTGTTATGTTCCAATTCACCCGCAAGGGCGTAATTATGATTTCTGACAAAGGCGAAGACGCTTTGATGGCTGCTCTTGAAGCTGGCGCTGAAGACGCTTCCGAAGAAGAAGATGGCATCGAAATCTACACTGCTGCTTCTGATCTTATGAAAGTTCGTAGTGCCTTGATTGAAGCTGGCCTTACTGTTACTTCTGCTGAACTCCAATATATCGCCAACAACTTCGTACCAGTCGAAGGCGAAAATGCCGAAAAACTCGAGAAATTGCTCGACGCAATTGATGATCTCGATGACGTAGTCGCCGTGCACACAAACGCAGAATAGTTCTTGCCACGAAAATGGCGGCCTCCAAGCGGGCCGCCTTTTTGGGTTTTAAACCCTGAGTTCCCAAATGTTTTTTAGCTTCTTAATAATACTTCTTTATCGTAGCATTCATTGGTGGGCAATACTCTGTCTAGCCACCATCTCGGGAACTTCTGCCGCGGAGCAACATAATATCTTTCTTCCACAGCATCACGCTGTTCTTCCATAGTATTCTCTTGGATATTATCAGCGTTTTGAACATCAATAAGGTTATCTACACTCCCATTCTGTTACCCCCTTTCCCAGATTTGGTATAAGTGTCATACCGATATTTATTATAATATATTTTACACTTCTTGGCAATATTCTACCTCTTAAAATAATGGGTTTTACAGACTCGAGTTTTATGCTATAATAAGTCATGGAAGGGTGGCCGAGTGGTTGATGGCACTGGTCTTGAAAACCAGCAAGTTAATAGCTTCGCAGGTTCGAATCCTGTCCCTTCCGCCAGAAACGAAAGAAGAGAGCTTGCTCTCTTATTTTGTTTCTGAAGGAAGGAGGCGGGATCCCTATCCTGTCCCTTCCGCCTATGTTAAACTATTACCATGAAGTCGATTTACCATTGTGACTACAAGTTTTATCGTTCAGATTTAAAACCGCAAAAGTTTTTGGCGATTTCTGATATTCATTTTGTTGACAAGATTAATGAGAATCATCAACGTGCTTTATCTTTTATTAAACAAGAAGCCCCTGATTATATTCTTATATCTGGTGATACAATTGATAACATTCATGTCGCCGAATCGCCCGATGCCGTGAAATTACTGCGCGATTTTTTTACTAAACTTGGCCAAATCGCGCCAGTATGCCTTTGCCTCGGCAACCATGACTCTTTTCGAAGAATTAAGCCATTTCGCCCAAAAGGTAGCTGGCATAAAATCAATTATATTTCCGAAAAATCTTCACCACTAAAAAATCTTATCAGCGATATTCCAAATATCCATTTGCTCGAAAACGAATCTTATGAAGATGATTCTATCTACGTGTTTGGTTTTTCCCTCCCAGCTGATTATTATGAGAATGCTGAACATCCGGGGCTTGAGAAAAAAGAGGTTCTATTAAACGAGTTAGATAGACTAAAAGATAAGATTACTAATCTTCCCAATAAAAAACCAAGAATTCTATTAGCTCATTCTCCATTTTATTTTGCGGACACCGATGTAAAAGAACGTTTATCTGAGTTCGATTTTATTTTGACTGGACACACTCACAACGGCGTAGTACCACCAGTTCTTCAAGAGATTTGGCGCGGACGCCGCGGGATTCTTTCGCCACATAAAAGGATTCTCTCCAGGCAAATTGCAAGGATTGGGCTTTACAAGAATCAGTTAATTGTGCTCGGAGCCGTTACAACAATAGCGGCATCCGGATTACTGGATAGTGCTTTTCCTACTAATGTGGCAACAATCGAAATAATTAATGATAAATTTAAAAAACCTAGAATAAAAAGACATTACAAAAAAGCATCATGAAAAAGCCAGGCTTAATTGCCTGGCTTAGTTTTATTCAGTTTTAGATGTGTCATTGCGACTACAAATCATACTTGCATAGATTGCAAAACATATTTTCGACCAGAAATCGACATCTTCTTCAGTCATCTCATCGACATTAATGTTTGGATCAACTCTTTTAGCCATACTTTTCGCTAAGCCAGTATTAAAATCTTTAAATAGTCTAGATGTATTACCAACAGCTTCATTCTTTTCGAGCGATTCATTACGTTTGGCTGGCGTCTTCTTTCTGAAAAAACTTTTAATACGCTGTAACATGATTCTACCTCCGATTTATTAATTATGATTCCCCAAGGTATTCTTCCAACGTTAAGCCCTTTTCCATTATTTCTCTAACCACTTCAATATCGTCTAGATATCTTAGGTGCCAGGGCTCATACGCATATCCTGTAACACTATCTTTATCTTTGAGATATCTCAAGATAAAACCATATCGCGCCAACTTCTCATGAATTTTGGCAAAGTCTTCAACATCCGCGATCATGTCGTCATTATCGCGGATTTCTTTTCCGTCCTTTAGGATGAAAATATCCACGGCCAAACCAGTGTGGTGTTCACTGTAGCCGGGTACCGCGAGATATTGCGCGCAATAATCAGGGCCGAGATCTGGATCTGCAGACCAGTAATCCCAGATTTCCTGCTGCTCAGCTACTGAACGGTAAACTGAATCCAATTCAATTTGAATACCATCGTTTTTAAGCAAATCTTCCCTTAAATCTTCATAGGCCTCGTAAGCCTTTTTCTCGATTTTCAATTCCTCGTCCAAAGAATTCTTAACGGTTATTATTTCGACTTTGGATTCCCAATTGTCCGGCAACTTATTCTTTTTGTTCACAATTACTGCGTACGGATTTCCTTCCGTTTTAAACTTAATAGCGGGTGAGCCAACCGGATCTGATGGTTTCTTTTCGGACTCAAATGGGCTTTCCGGTGACGTGGATGGGACCTGCGAATTATTGTTAGATTTATTGCAAGCTCCAAGCATAATAACAAAACACAATGCAACTAAAACTAAAATGATAAAGTTCTTCTTCATAAAAAATCCCCCTCTCAGATTATGTATATTTTTAATGAAAACGATATATCTTTTTATTATAGCATAGAATAGCTATTTTGTCCAGTTTAACAGGGGTGGATGAGGAATTTGTGAGCTTTCCAGTTCATGGTAATCCGGCGCTCTAACAGCTCGCGAAGCGAGCTGTATCGCTGCCGTCTTTCCACAAAATCACACAGCCTACGGCTGTTTTTTGTTGCAAAGCAACAAAAAAAGAAGCGAAGCTTCTTGTGATTTTGTGGTAGTACCGACTGGGATCGAACCAGTGACCTTGGGCTTATGAGTCCCACGCTCTAACCATCTGAGCTACGGTACCATGTTTTATTATTATACCACACTTCCATGCTATAATAAAGATATGAAGAAGAAAAACGGTTTTACAATTCTAGAAATCATCATCGTAGCTGTCTTTGCTACTCTGCTATTTATCTTGTTCTTTATTCAAAAATCAAACATGGATGCGATGGATCGCGATGAAAAACGTAAAACCGCGATTAATGCAATGTATTATGCTCTTGAAGAGAGTTTCTATGCACAGAATAAATACTATCCAGAAACTATTTCCGAAGAAAATATTAAAGTAATTGATCCTGCTCTTTGGACCGACCCATTAGGATTCAACCTTGGCGATTCCCTTGGTTCTTACTTCTACGAACCTTCAAACTGTGAAGAAGGTAAGTGTAAAGAATATACATTGCGCGCCGAACTCGAAAAAGAATCAGTTTATATCAAAAGAAATCGAAATTAATACATAAAAATATCCCCCTTCGTGGGGGATATTTTTATTAAGCGTTTTCCTTTTCGGTTGATTCTTCCTCTGGTTTGTGGTGACCATGATGGCTAACACCGACATTCTTCTTAATCTTGGAGACAAGGTAAGCGATTTGTTTGAGCTCTTCTGGAGAAATATCTGAATACGGGAAGGTATAAGTAGTCTCATCGCCAATAGTAGAAAGACGCAAAGTGCCATACTTAAAGACCTTTTGGAAAATATTCTTCTGATGATAGCTTGCATCCTCGATTGAGCTAAGGTCGATAATGTTTACCGATGAAGAAACAAGTGAAGTCATTGAAAATTGCATGACGCGGCGATTAGTAATAAAGAGCTTGTTGCCGCGATAAATGCGGAGGCTAATAATAGCCGCAATAAAGATAACAGCAATAATCGTCGTAAAGACTACGGCGAGGAAGTTGCGGCCCATTGAATCAGTGGAAAGTACACCGGAAGCCATAGTAATAATAAAAACAATAAGAATTAATGCGAATGCGGCAATTGTGCCAACCATAATGGCAGTAAGACAAATTTTGGCGCGTGAGAACGCAAGTTCAACATATTCGCCTTCCTCGAGTTTTAGGTGTGGGAAGTCTTTTTTGCTTCTCGCGTGACGAACATTTTTCAAAGCTTCGTTCATAATAGCTCCTTACTTTTCTAAATTATATCATTATTTTGCATTTTTGCCAAATGTTTTTTACCCTTTTCGGTAACCAAACGGCCACGTGGAGTGCGCTCGAGAAGGCCCAATTGCAAGAGGTAAGGCTCGTAATAATCCTCAATAGTCGTGGTTTCATCGCCGGTAAGAGCAGCAATAGTGGTGAGGCCGACAGGGCGGTCACCATAGTTTTCAATCATGAGGCGGAGCATGTTGCGGTCGGCCGGGTCGAGACCGAGATAATCAATCTCCATAAGCTCGAGGGATTTTTCGGCCACTTTTTCATCAATAATGCCGTCGCCATTCACATCGGCATAATCACGGACGCGCTTAAAGATGCGGTTAGCAATACGCGGGGTAAGGCGTGAACGAGTAGCGAGAAGTTTGGTAGCGCTCGGCTCAATCTTAGTGTTTAAGATATTGGCCGTACGATTAATGATTTGCTCGATTTCCGGCTCCTTGTAATATTCAAGACGATGAATAATGCCGAAACGATCGCGAAGCGGGCCGGCAAGCGAGCCGGTACGAGTAGTAGCACCGATAACAGTAAACTTGGGGAGGTCGAGACGCACGGAACGAGCAGCTGGACCTTTGCCAATGACGATATCAAGCTTATAGTCTTCCATCGCGGAATACAAAACTTCTTCTACGGTGCGGCGAAGACGGTGAATTTCATCGATAAAGAGTACGTCGCCATCTTTGAGATTTGTGAGAATACTAGCAAGATCACCGGCACGTTCAATGGCTGGACCAGAGGTAATGCGAATGCTGGCGCCAAGCTCGTGAGCAATAACATTAGCCATGGTGGTCTTCCCGAGTCCCGGAGGACCGTAAAGTAGGACGTGATCCAAAGTCATGCCGTCGTCACGCTTTTTGACTGCTTCGATAGCGAGTTTCAAATTATTCTTAAGATGTTCCTGGCCAATATATTCATTAAAATTGGTTGGGCGGAGGCTAATTTCAATCTTGGATTCCTCAGTATCAGAAAGCGAAGCCGTAGGCTCAACAATACGATCTGGCGCGGATCCTGGCGCGTCTGCAAAAATGGAATCCTGTTGCCTCTCTATTGCCATATCTATATATTAGCACGAAAAGAGGGGTTCGGGGAGACTAAAGCACTCCAAGAATACCACGAAGAGCGTAGGCAGTATCTTCATGAGAACGGACGGTAATCGTATCGATTCCCATCTGGACGACTGGATAATCATTGCCGCCAGGTTGCGTCATGTCGCCAAAGTAAAGAATCTCGGACTTTTCAACTTTGAGCTCGTCGAGGAGGTGAGTCATGCCGAATTCCTTATTCATACCTGGGGTAATGGCATTAATAGAGGTAGTGCCACCAACTTCGTAGTCGAATTCTGGAGCGAGCTCCTTGCAGCGCGCGACGATAGCCATGCGTTTTTTACAGTCTGGATCCCAAGCATACTTGTCTTCAGTGCTAGCTTTTTGACCAAGAGCGGAGAAAGTAACTTGCGAGAGGCGGTTTTCAATGATTTCATCGCCTGGTTTGAGCTTGTCTTCTTCCCAGTAATTAAGTTCTTTAGCAGCCTGCTCGATGGTCTTGGTGATTTTTTCGACTTGTTCATCGGTAAGTGGATAGCTGTAGACCTGCTCCCAATCTTCTTTTTCGACATTGTAGCGATAGTACTGTGTGCCCTGAGCCACAAAGAGGTGAAGATGGGCGAGTTTTTCCTTGGTAACACCGCGTTCGGCGAGTCGATTGACGATCTGAATCAAAAACTGATCGAATTTCTGACCAGAGATTGGACAGATTTCGTATGGACCGAGACAACCAATGAGGAGATCTGCAATCTCATCTGGAATTGGAGTCTTGGCGATATTTAATGTTTGATCTATATCGAAGGCAAGTACTTTTTTCATAATACTTTTATTATATAATATAAGTATGAATAAGATAATGATTGTGGGCAATGTCTTAAAAGACGTTTATCTTAATCTTGATGGGCGTTCCGAGAAATACGTGACCGATGAAGATGGTGTTAGGCAATTACAGATTGGTTTTAATGCAAGCCAACATCATTTTTTCCGTCGTAATAGTAGTCTCGGTGGTGCCGCGGTTTCACTTGAAGTTTTAACTAAGCTTGGAGTATCGGCCTGGATTTCTGGTTCTTCCCTTGAATTCTCGGGCGATGGCGTGAATTTTTCTGAAGCTCCTGGCGCATACCGTTATATTCTGGTTTCCGACGAAGAAGCCGCCTATCTTACTCCTAGTTCAACTCGTATTTCAGATTTTATAGAACCAGAAAAACCGGTAGATTATATCTATATTGACCGCTCCGTAGAGCTTAATGACAGCGTGACGCGTCGTATTGAAAAATATCTCGATGAACATCCGAAGGTAAAGCTGGCGATTTTCCCAAAGGCTTCAGAAGAAATCTTTGAACGAAAGTTGATTATGCGTGCTGACCTCGTGATGTGTGACCGACGAATAGTCGGTGTCCCGGAAGAACGTTTTATCCTTGTGACGGAAAACAAATTAAGTTATTTGAATACCTCTGAACCAGTTAATATCAAGCGCGCAGATTTGTCGACTCATCTTTCCCTGTATTCTGTAGGCGCTGCAACGATTTTGGCTGGTTTTGTGATGGGTAGGCAACCAGCGCAATGTTTGAAGTTAGCGCGCGCCAATATGGAGAATTCTAAGATTGATATGGCGCTTAGTTTAAAGAGTTTAACCGAGATCGTCGCTTCTTATCACGATCACGTTGATGACGAGCTTGAACTGATGGCGGCCACACTTACGCTAGGCGGCGCCACAATTATCAATGTCGATTCTGAGGCAGAAATTAATAGCGATTCCCTAATTAGCGGCGTAGCACTAGGCGAGACGATGCTCGAAAAGTTTACTGATGATGGCTATAGCTACGTAGATTACTTTACTAACCGCCGCATGGTGCCGGGATTACATTTTGAAAAATTCTCTTTAAATTCTAATCTTAAACCTTATTATGAAATGGGCATACGCTTCGTGAAGTGGGGTGTGGGTTTTACACATACACTCGAAGAGTCCAAGATTAATACACTCATTCAAAAAGTTGCACTAGCTACCAGAGCCAAGCTCGTACCAGTGATTAACATTTCTTCCGAATTATCCGCCGAAGATACAGTTTCTTACCTCGGCGAATTACTACGCTCACGCGTTGATGGATTCCGCGTGGCGATTATAATGATTGACGGAAAACTATTTCTAATTAATTAAACGTGTTTAACTTTAACCATTGCGACACGTAGTACTGCGCCGTCGTAGTAGTAGCCTGGGCGAAGGGTTTCTGAAATAACTTCTTTGTCACCATCAGAATCTTCAACCATAACAGCTTCGTGAAGTTCTGGATTAAACTCGGTACCCGGTTCAGATTTGATAAGCTCAAGGCCAAGTGAAGTCATAGTTTTTTCGATAGACTTAGCAAGTGGAGCAAGCTCGGCATAAGACTTTATGGCTCGATCGAGGTCGTCAAGAAGTGGCAGCATCTTGTAAACCGTAGCAAGTTTAGCGGTATTTTCGGCGTTTTTCTTCTGAATTTCAACCTGTTTACGATAGTTCTCGAAGTCGGCACGAGTACGTTGAAGATCGTTGGTGAGCTCGGCAACCTTAGCTAGAGCTTGGTCGTTTTGATGACGGTGACCAAACTTTGGTTGAGTCTGTGGCTGCGCCTGAGCTTGAGGTTGGCCAGCTTGTGGTTGAGCTGGTTGGCCTTGTGGTTGACCTTGGCGTGGCTGAGCTTGAGATTTGAATTGATTATCTTTGTGTCCGATCATAACATTTCCTCCAACATATTACCGGCATGGCGCACGAGCGACATCACGCGAGAATAATTCTGACGTGTTGGACCGAGGACACCAATATAACTTTTATCTGAGAACGGCGAGCGGAATTTAGAAACAATAAGTGAAACTTCAGAATTCTTGCCGATTGGGTTCTCGTGGCCAATGAAAATATTTAGCGGCTCACCTGGAGCAGCTTCACGGAGCCATGGCTCGAGGTTATCAAGTAGTTTAGCAACGGATTGCACACGAGCAGTATCCATGAATTCTGGCTGATTGAACAGGCTAGAGATGCCCGAAAGATAAAGCTGATTACCAATTGTAGCAAGGCCTAGATTTCCAGTAAGCTCAACGAGTGAATCAACGGCACCACGAATGGCGGCGTCGGCACGAGATTGAGATGTAACGCGTACTTCGAGAGCATGAGCACCACGATCATTTTCGATTGGATTATTGTCTTCGGAAGATTCAAGATTATTCACATAAAAACGGTAGCCGGCATCAGTAGGAACGCGACCAGCAGAAGTATGCGGCTGCGCAATTAAACCGAGGGCTTCGAGACGAGCCATTTCGGCGCGGATTGTAGCTGGAGAGACTTCAAATAGTTTGGCTAGAGTAACACTGCCGACAGGCGAGGCTGTTTCGGCGTATTCCTCTATAATTGAACAGAGAATTTCTCTTTGGCGTTCAGTTATATTCATGTCTACATTATACAAAATTAGCAGTTAAAATGCAAGAGTGCCAATTTGCCCACTTTCGGGGGTAGACAAGTGTGTTTTTTTCTGTTAAAATGTGGTAATCGCTAACTTGGAACTTAGCACAATTTTACGCCATAATCAGCTTGCCGCTGGTTCTGATTGATCTTTGACATTTAGGAGGAAAAGTACATGAATTTGAACGAAACAAAGGATTTTTCAATTAATGCAGGTAAGGCCGAGTTTATAGTTTGTATCGGATGGAGAGAGCGTAGTAGCGGAGAAGGTCGTGAATACATTATGCTCAACCATGATATGAGTATGAAACTCTTAACAGATAAAGGCGATGGCACAGGTGTTAATATTAGACCTGAGTGTTCATCTAAATATAGTCATGCAGAAGTCAAGGAGATGAAAAAGACTTTTAATAGTTATATCAAGGACATCAAAAGTCACTCGAAGGTTGCTGCAGCAGTATAAAAAACTATAAATGATAAGTTGGGTTCCAAGTGGGAGCGTGATGCGACGGTGTTTGTCGCGCACTTTATATAAAGCCCTGGACGGAGTTTGTCCAGGGCCTTTTTGCTCAGTGATATAATTGTTATATGGAAGAAAAAATTGAAACTATCAAAAACTGGCTCGGAACTGGTTCGATTAATATTTTTGGCTTACCTATGTCCGGTAAGGATACACAAGGCGTTAAACTTGCGGAGGCGCTTGGCGCTAGATTACTTTCGTCCGGCATGATTATACGCGAAATGGAAAAAGAGACGAAGCAAGACTATTCTTCAAATGGAGCCTTGATTCCAACTGATGTCTTTTACGAATGGGTACTTCCCTATTTTGGCCGCGAAGATTTGAGAGAATCTCCACTCGTCCTTTCTTCTATCGGGCGTTGGTTTGGCGAAGAGGACTCAGTAATGAACGCTGCCGCAAATGCAGGACACAAGATTTCAGCTGTCGTCGTACTTAATGTTTCCGAGGATGACGTACGGGAACGCTTTGCTGCCGCCAAGAAGCTTGGCGATCGCGGCGATCGCGCCGATGATAGCAATGAAGAGATTTTTGAAAAAAGGCTCGAGGAATTTCGTACAAAAACTGCGCCAGTACTCATGCATTATCAAACGCTCGGCTTGCTTGTTCCGGTAAATGGCGATCAAAGCCGCGAAGACGTGTTTGCAGAAATGGTTGATAAACTTTATACGAAGGCACTTGGACACTAGTTTTGCTCCGTTTTTTCTCTTATCTTATTGTGGAAAAGTCTGTGGAAAACTTTTCCACTTTTTCTTTTGATTTCGTGTCGAAATTCGAACAAAACAAACCCAATTACTAAGACTATTAGGGCAATAATGGCAGTAAATGCAATAAAACTCGATGTTCCTTGCCCGCTATTCTGATATTGTAACGGGTACTCTGCGCCCGTATTTGTGACGATTTTCTTGCACCGATTAGTGAGTGGATTTAGGTAATAACCTTCTTTACAGGTCTTCTCTTCCGTTGTAGTTGATTCTGTTATTTTCTTGCATCGGCCAGTTTCTGGATTTCTATAATAGCCCTCCTTGCAAGTATTTTCTATAACCGTTGTTGGCTTGACGCAATTGCCGGTTTCCTCATTCAAGACCTTCCCCTCTTCACAAGGCTTATATTCTTGATAGATATTTGCGGCACCAGGGGTGGGCGTAAAAGTATTTTTCCAAATCGATTCTCCATTTGCATCGTAACCAATCTTGGCGTAAGATGTAGCTTTCTTCTGTCCGTTATAATAATCTAGTTTTGAAATAGTTTCTCCAAAAGCATTAGTAAGTTCGATTGTGCTCTTCGTGGTCGGATTCTTGGTGATTGAAAAATCATAAAGAAGCCGCACGAAATACCCTTCCGGCTCCACTATTCCCTCTAGTGGGTAGGATTTGTTCTTGTAGTGAAGCTGACAATTGTTCAATAAAATCTGTTCCGACGTCGGATTATAGAATTCAATAAACTGCTCCGACTGCGTAGTCTCGTAGTAGGATAAAATCTCTGAAAACTCAAGATTTACACAGGATTTTTCGGAGGTTTCATAGGCGCCCAAATCGTCATTTTCCTCTGGTTTTTCCTCGTAGATCGTAATACCTGGGGAGTCTTTATTATAATCTGGCGTGTAGTTTTCTAGGTGGATATATTCATGGGTAAACCCATCCCACAACGCATCATCTTGAGCAAGAGGAGTTATTTGATGAACGAGTGTTGTGGGTAGGTTAGATTTGAAAGCACTAGCGCAGCCATCTTTTCCAGTCCAACAAACACTATCGATGATTTCATCGCCGCGTTTTAATACCAATGGTCCAGCTCGCTGCGCTAAGCTTTTTGAATAAGAAAGATCGGCCAGTTCGCCATCTATTGAACTGGCCAAACGAAGGAGGATATTCTCGCCAGTCATCCAACTGTTTGTGGGAAACTCTAGGAGGTCTACTGAGTTTCCACTAGTGTTAGTGTAGCCGAGGATGATTCCAGCGAGCGAAATTGGAGTAGTGTCGTCGGGATTAATCCTGCTAATTTCGATCAGTTCCCCGACGTTGGACTGACCATCTATGGTAAAACCTGGGTTAATAGCATGAATATATATTTGCGGCAATCGTGATTCTTCTAGCGATTCTTGATTGATTAATTCTGACTTGTCGTTCATGCCTCAAAAACTATCATAATGCCATAGTTTTACAACCCCCACCATGGTATAATTTAAGCATGAACTTTTTGACCTCTTTGGGAATATGTATACTGGCTACGCTTATTCTGGCTTTTTTGCAAGTCAAGACAGGCATATTCGCAATGCTTTACCATTTCGCTTCCGGTAAAAAAGGAAAAAGGTATGCGGATGCCTTGACATTTTATTACGTAGTTGGCATCCTTGGCATAACCGCACCGCTAGCTAGTGCCTTTTTGAGCGTTCCTGATACAGAGCTAGTTAGAACTATTTTGTCCGGAGTTTGTTTTGCCTTGGCATTTTTAGTTTTGGTATTCTACTATCGTTACAAAAAAGGCTCTCAATTATACTTAAGTCGCAAAACCGTAGCTGTATTAAATGCTGGCGCAAAAAGAGCACACGCCTCCGATGCATTTATGCTTGGAGTAGCTTCCGGATTGATTGAGTTTGTTTTTACGATTCCGCTATACATGATCATCTGCGTGGAGGTCGGTAGTTTTGAGCGATTGGATTTGCAAATTGCCTTAATTACACTAGCCGTCTTGGCTGGCGTAGTGCCGGTTTTCTTATATCACGCCTTCTTCTTTCGTGGGCTCAATCTTGCTGACATTGGAAAGATTAGAGAGAAAAATAAGAATTTTTATCGCTATCTAATGTTCGTTTGTTATATTCTAATTGGTTTTGCGCTGATTAATTTTGGAGGACTCATCTAATGAACAAGAAGAATACCCCAACCACACCCCCATCAAAAAAAGGCGCAAAAAAAATTAAACAGCTTTGTTTCTCCGAAAAGGACCTAGAACGCGAATTAAAGATACATGCAAAAGCAATCAACTTACCATCCGGAGCAGCAGACGACTTTATAAAACTTACTTTAAAATCAGTTACTAAGCGATTATCACAAGGCGATTACCCGCCAGCTACAGTAAGAAACGTCGTAGCGATTGAACTTAAAAAGTATAGTCCAGATCTCGCTTATGTATATAAAAACCATGATAAAATCATATAGAAAAGAGGGTTATGAAAAAGAAAACTGACTTTGATTACATAGTAATTGGTGGCGGAGTCGCTGGTAGGACCGTAGCCCTTAATCTTGCGCGCGCAAAAGAAAAAGTTGCTTTGATTTCTCGTGGCAAAATTGGCGGTACCGAAGTTAATAAAATCGACCTGCCATATGGGGTTAGTCTAGATTTTGCGCATTTATACGGACGCGTTCAGCATGGTGAAAAAATGGGTTACACTGGTCTTAATTTCCGTTTTGATTTTCCAAAACTTATTGCATGGCAAGATAAAATCACTAAAAAAGTGAGCGACGAATATAAGGCAAAAGTTGAAGAAGCCGGCATCACTTATATCACCGGTGAAGCTAAGTTTAAAGATAAGAATACTGTTACTGTAGGCGAAAAAGAATATCGCGCTTCCAAGTTTGTGATTGCTACCGGATCAGAGTTAAAAGATACTGGAATTGCTGGTTTGGATGAAGTTGATTATTTAACTCCACAAACCGCGATGAGATTAATTCGTATGCCACGTGCTGTAGCTGTAGTTGGTGGTGGTGCTGCTGGTTGTGAGATTGGTGAATACTATGCAGAACTTGGCGCAAAGGTTCTAGTTCTTGAAATGACTGGTAGAGTTTTACCACGCGAAGACGAAGAAGTGGGTAAAACTTTAGCTGAATTCATGAATAAAGAACGTGGAATGATGGTGCTTCCCGATTGTCGCGTTACCAAGCTCGAGAAAGATGCAATTTCTCGCCGTGTGATTTTCGTTAATAATGGCCGCGAGCGTATGGTGCGCGTAGATGCAATCATTCTGACTACTGGTTCTATGCCTTCTACGAATCTTGGACTTGAAAATGCTGGCGTAACTTACAAAAAATCTGGTATTGTTGTAGATCGTAATTTTCAAACATCTGCAAAAAATATCTTTGCAATTGGCGATTGTATTGGTGGCGATTCTTCTACTGAACGCGCTGAATATCAGGCTAATTTTCTATCCAACTTATTAACCTCCCGCGCAAAGGCTACCGTTAATTATAATGGTTTTGCGCGCGTAGTACGCACTTATCCAGAAGTAGCATGCGTTGGATATAACGAAGATGATATGATCAAACGCGACCACGTTTTTCATAAAGCCGTAGTAAATCTTGGCGACACAATTGCCGGCAAAGCTGCCAGCTTTGATAAAGGTTTCGTAAAATTGATTGTAGACAATAACGGTCGCATTATTGGTGGTAGTGTAGTTGCACCAAATGCTGAATCTTTGATTTCTGAAATTGCAATGGCCGTGCGCTATCATGCTACCGTGCTCGAACTTGCCACTTTGCCACATCCGGCCAATAACTACAGTGCCGCAATTAGACTAGCAGCAAGAGAAATTGCGCTCAAGAAACGTTGGAAATAATCATATAGTCTTTCAAAAAAGCACGGCGCTCGTCCGTGTTTTTTTGATTATGTCCTTAAGCCAAAATTAGCGCTATAGTCGGGGGGGCGACTTTAGCGCTAATTTTGGTTGCGGGGGTTCGATTTGAACGAACGACCTTTTGGTTATGAGCCAAACGAGCTACCAGGCTGCTCTACCCCGCGACGTATGTTCATTATAACGCTTAAGGGCTTTTTTGTCAAGGAAATACACCGATCAAAATAGAGCAGGGTTTTCCTGCTCTATCGTTATAGTTAATCAACTATATTTATTTCGATACACAGCGAACCTGAGCGGCAGTATTACGGGCCATTGGGTAGGCGTAGTTAACGGCATTCGCACCGAGCCAGAATCCTCTTGCATTGCGATTACTGATGCGGTTCGAGGACCAGAAGAAACCTGCTTCACTAACATGTTCAGGATCGGAGTATTCCTCTCCTTGCGGCTCGGTATAATAGCCACCAAGATTCATCATGAGTGAATAGCTCCTTCTATATCCAGTCGTATCTGTATTTGTATGGTAAGTAGCGTAGTTCGAGCTTGAGATATATGAATAATACATATCGGTCGTTGGTAATTGCCATCCGGCTGGGCAAATTGAAGAGCCGTCGGTATTATTAACTGTAGCGTAATCGTATGTATAATAATAACCCATTGTTGCAGCATTTAATTCATATGCTTCGCTATAACCTTTCTCGTCAACATACGCAACCGCCTCTTCTCGTTCCTCAATAATCGTTGCATATTGACCGTAGAGTTTATTATGTGGCGTTGCTATATAATAGCTATTTGCGCCGCTTGCGGAAAATGGAGTTGCGGTAGGGACATCCGACGTATATGGATCCAAGATTGCGCCATCTTCGTGCTCATAGCGAAGGCTCGAGATCATCCAAACGCGACCGTCGTTTGCTTTATAAACACTGTATACTGGACGGTCTTCCTTGCCATCATCACGCTCATCTACTACATCGCTAGCAAACACACCACTACCGGTATTTGAAATAATCTCTGAAGTCAAGCCCTGCAATGAGCCAAGGTTTACTACTGTTGCTACGCGTTTAGGATTATAAGAGCCATTAACAACACAGCGCACACCCATGGCCTGATTCCTTGGCGACACCGTTACCTCGGCAACTTGATCATTAATAGTAAGACTGAACGACTTATGCATCTGTGCGAGCGTTGAGCCCCAATAACCGGAAACCGTACTGACCAATGTAGGTTCATTTGTACTCGTATCCCATACGCCATTAAGATTTGAGGCAAAATCGTCATTGAATAGCTCTAATTGATTTTCATAAGAAATCATACTCAATGATCCGAGGGTACTATAGTCAGGAAGGCTCCAGCCTTTTGGACAGATTGTATTCATACTACCTGCTGGATTATTATAAAAGTTCATAGTCGCTAACCTATCGCCCTTAACTAGTGATTTAAGTCCGCGACCAAAGCCTGCAGTAGCGGCCTCATATGTGTAATACGTACCATTTTCATTAACAATTGGAGCAATACTTGCGCTTATCTCTGAAGAAACATCCGACGTCGATGGAGACAAAGTCACGCCTTCACCAGTAATGAACGTAAGATCCTGAATCATCCAACAATGGTTATCTTTTAGCTTTGCAATTCGATAGAGCTTATTATCGCGAACGTCTCTTAATGTGGTCGTGATTAAAGTGCCGCCATATGCAGGAAGAAGGTTGCAAACTTGCTCGGTCATATCCTGCATTGCATAATACTCGCCCTCTTTACTCTTGCCAACCATTTCAAAGGCTTCATCAAAGGTCTCAATACGATGCCAGACCGCATAAAGCTGAACCGAAGTAGAATCGAAGGTGTAGTATGTACCTGGGAAGTAGGTTGCAGTTTCGGCATTTTGATCCATGGACCAGCCAAGGAATTTATGGCCAGGATATGAGAGATCTTGGTTTGGAATCATAATGGATTTTTCATTATCATCCGTAAATAATGCGTAAATATTGGCTGGGGCAGTCGCTTCAGTATCATTTGCTTCGAAGGTCATGGAGAATGGATAGGTTTCCTCCGCAACACAGCGAACAAAACCAAGCGATGTGTCGTTGTGAGAATAAGAATTCTTGAGGGTTTGGACAAGAGGTTCAATACTATTATCATTGATATAATTAATCGGTTCCTCGGTATCAGTGTAGAACAATGGTTGATTTATAAAGTAGCGGCGTTTTGCGGCGTCGGTATAGTTACCCTCAGGAAGAAGTTTTGAGTATTCATTGTTACTACTATTTGCAACATGTGGAAGGCGCCAGCCTTTTGGACAAACTGATTCCTGAACAACAGATTGCTTAGCACTCGTGGTGTTATTGCTAGTAGACCCATAGCCGGTAATGATTGCGTAATATCCATATCCATCGCCAGACAAAGTTTCATTCGAAGTAAAGCTGAATGTAACTGTATCTCCACTGATGACATATTGTTCGTGCCCCATATTTGACAGTGAGTTATCGTTAATTACATAGTTTCCATATTGAGGCCCGCCAAGCTTACCGGACAATGAGTTGCCATAATTATTTCTTGCAGTATAAGAACCTTGCGAACCACTCCAAACGCTTACCCAATCATTATCGGTAGACTCGGTGCTGTAGAAAACATCTACGAGCAGTTTATTGGCCCCTGAAATAGTAACCACGTGCGCCTTATTGGAGTCGCCTCTCGTCGAACCAATAATATTAGAGTTGCCCCAATTATCACCATAGTCCGCAACTTTTTTACCAGTCTGATCGAGATTGCTGGTATATGAATACTTTGTACCGATTTTTTTATTGGAAGAGGTAGGGAGTTTTTCGCCAGTAACAATAGCATAGTAACCATAATAGTCATCATAATAATTGGTACCATCATTATATGTCTTAAAGATAAATGACGCACAAGTGCTTGGCACTAGAATTCTCTTATAGTTCACATTCGTAATGGTATTTCCATTTACAACATAGGTACCATTACCAGAGCCGCTTAGTGCTCTAGCTCCATATACCGATTTATCAATAAGACTACTGAATTCCGAGTCGTCGTAATAGCGATACTCTCCGCTAAGTATCGAAACACCTCCGCCATTATATATACTATAGTATAAATCTACGACAAGATAAGAGGCATTGCTCATACAGATAACATGTGGGCGAGAATCATTCTCTTTGCCGGTTCCAGTGATATTATTGTTGCCCCAACCAGCGCCATGTCCAGTATTCCTTCTACCGCTTTCATCAACGTTCTGAGTGCGAGAAATGGCGGTTGGTTTACTGTCTACTTGTGGCTCTTTTGGAGGGTTGTAGTTTTCTATATTTCCATCTCCATAAACGGCACCCGAAATTGTTGCGTAATATCCAATATCATAATAGGCACTACTGCTGTACGCATTACTTCCGTAAGCGTAGAATGAAGCTGTGTCACCGGTAATTGTATATGTTTTTTTGCAAGCATTATTAATGGTGTTTCCATTTACATAATAAGTATTATAACAATAGCCATATAATAAGTCTGAGACCGTTGCGCCATCGCGGTCATATATGCGCACGTATCCATAGCTAGAACTACTATAATTACTTCCGTAATAGATGGTGACATCTATTTTTTTTGCACCAGGAATCGTTACAATATGGTTAGAAGAATCAGCTGTCGTTCTATCCGTTCCTCGAATTAAACTATTCGACCATTTCGTACCTGCTAGATTTGAAGACATATGACCAGTGTCATCAAAATTATACGTATGTGAATACTTGGTTACAATTTGCCCAGAGTATTGATCTGGGTCCTCATCTTCTTCAACCGTCTGTTGTTCGTTCGTTGTAGATGTTGAATTATTTGAGTTAGATGTAGTCGTATTGAAAATAACATTCGTTTTACCAGCCAAGACAGTGGCAGCTGGATATATATAAGATGAGCCTACGAGATAATGTACAAGCGGATCACTAATTGAAGACGCAACAGTGTTAATGTCAACGGATCCATAAAAATCATTAGCCATAATATCACCGAAGTTTTGATAGTATGTTTGCTCCTCCGCAAAGTCTGCGGAAGAGATTGTTCTAGATGCCGCCACACTAGAAGTGGATGGATCAAGGGTAGCTCCAGATTCAGGTAATTCATAGTTTAGATTTTGAGTCATCCAGCATTTGCCGTCTTGAAGTTTAGAAACGAAGTATATTTTATTGTCGCGCAAATCAATAAGTTGCGTTGTATTTGCTTCAAATTCCGAGATGAGCTTTGGTACAGCCGCACATATTTCACTAGTCATATCTTGCATAGCATAATAGCCGTTCGTTTTTTCTTTGCCAGCAGCCTCAAAAGCGTCGTCAAAGTAATTATGTAAATCGCTCCAAATTGCATAAAGCGTATGCTGTCCGGTAGCAATAAACTTATCACCCGGCTGGTAATCGCCATCTGATGCGTTAGCATTCTCTGACCACCCTTTAAATGTGCTACCTTCACGAGACGGGACAGCTTTATTTATCGTGAAGGTGTGAGCATTGGCGCTTTCCCAGCCACCAAAGAATTGTTCTTCTGGAGGGTTGGATCCACCATTAGCATTAAAGGCAACCGAATAGCGTTGCGGTGCACGATAGACACAACGAATAGATTTCATAACATTACTGCCACCGGTAATATTCGTATATTCATCAGCGGCCGTCGACGTATTTGTTTTGACTACTCCAGTTGGAGAGATTGCTATTGATGAAAAATCTGCACCCCAATATCCACCCGCGCCAATAAATAATGGTGCAACATCAAGAGTGATAGTACCGTTTCCCTTTGACGTGTTTCCATACAATCCTGTTATTGCATTATTATAATCTGCATAGTTCATTAGACTCCACCCTTTAGGACATATAGAATCAGACGGTTCCATTGATTCAGTAATACCATCCGTAAGCGTTGCGGATATGGAATAAGTTGAACCTTTTAGCGAATGTTCGTCTGTAACATCGTTTTCATCAATATGATATTGGAAAAAACTCGTAGGATTATCTTTATATTCACTCTCAACTCGCATTGCTTGCGCACGAATAATGGCATAATAGCCATTGTTATTATTACTGTTATAAATATAACTACTCTGAGTAGCGGAAATGGCGAATGTTACCGAATCACCGGTAATACTTATGATTTGCTTGCATAGATAGCTATTTGAATGGCCATTTATGACATATGTCGTACTACATCCAGATGTATAGTGTGCTTTCATTTCTACAGTGTAGTGGTCTGGATCATATGATGGATAACTGCCCTCCCAAACACCAATATGTCCATAGTATGGCCAGTTTACACCATAATATATTTCCACTTCCAATGATTCTGCACCAGGAATAGTTACAACATGCGCTTCTCTGCTCCCCGATTGACGATCAGACCCCCTTAATAAGCCATTCTGCCATACATAATTCTGCATGGTCGAATTTTTCTGCCCATCTTCGCTAAAGTTAAAAGTATATGAATATTTAGTGACATTTTCATATGTATATACCGCATCATCGGCTTTTGCGATTGTCTTTTCTGATTGAACATCGGTAGTTTCCGGCACTAGTGTGGTGCCTTCCGTCGACAATTCATAATCAAGGTTTTGAGTCATATAGAGGTCGCCATTTTTGAGTTTTGTGACATAATACTTTTTATTATCACGGGAGTCAATAAATTGGTATTGCTGTTCGGTAAGAACACTATCATAAACTTCCCTATCAATTTCCTGCATTACATCATAAGGATCTACGATTTTGAGTTTATCTGAAGAAGTAAATGTCTTACCGTACTGAGGTATTTCTAGTGCAACATCATATTCACCATTCTCTAGCCCTTCTGGAATTTCACAGGTAAGGACAAGTGGATTGTCTGTAACCTTCGTAACGTTACTACAGGTTTGGTTATTGACAGTAGCAAGAAGGATGCCTAAATCTGAGGCAATTCTTGTTTCCGATGTAATTGTAATGGTTGTACCCGGTTCATAATTGTTGCGAATGCGGCGTGGAAAGATTGAGATTCCATCCGTAATCTCACTAGACATATCCGTGACAGCAGAATACTTAACCCAAGTTTTATACTTACCATGACGAAGACGAGAGTTGGCCTTGGTGCCATAATATATATCGATTGAATCATTTTCAATAGCAGCATCGGCTTCGTGGATAAGTTGACCATTACCAGCGGTTGGAACGGCGGCAAATTTTGCCGAAGTGCTAGGGTTAGATGTATCATAGGATTCATCAAAACTACTGACACCGGCAATTGCATAGCCCCAGGTAGCTGGCGTATCTTGTGAAGTAAACAAGGCTTCTGGAGTAATAAATGTACCTGTAGTTGGTTGCATCTTCGAGTCATCGCGGACGGTATTTTTTTCTTCACCATCAAGAAGGAACGAATTATCATTATCAGCAGATGAAATATAGAGCTGATAACCGGTTGGCGCATTTGTACTACCAACAATGGTTGTCTTAGCGACATTTAATGCTCCACCCTGAGATTCCTGAATGGTTGGATTAATATTAAAGTTAATATCACCATTCATTCCAAGAGTAAGAGTATATTCATCACCATTAACTTCGGCAGAAGCACGGTTAGTAGAATCAGCAAACGGAAAAACAGTCAAAAGGCACAAAATAGCAAACATAGCGTTTGCTGCAAAAATTATGGTGCGAAAATATCGTAACCTATTAATACAAAAAACAGGTGTTTTCACTTTTTGTATTTCCCTTTTAACGTTTACTCTATATTTTTGTTAGAAGGCCAAAGATAATTTTTACACTCTAAGTAAATAATAACATAAGCAAAAACACGATGCAAGTATTTTTATATAAAAAATAAGCCTTTTTGGCTTATTTCTTTTTTGCAGTAGACTTTTTTGACGAAGGTTTTTTGCTTTTTTCTGGTTTTTTTTCGATCTCTTTTGGTTCCTCTTTAGATTCTTTTGGTTCTGCCTCCATTTGGTTTGCCTCGGGTTCTTCTGCGTTTTTAGTATCACTCTTGGATTTGGAATGTTTCTTGAGGAAGGCAATGAGTTTTTCGCGTTTCCAAGCGATAATAGCAAGGAGAGTAACAACAATACCACAGACGATAATAACTGGAACAAGGTTGGACTCGCTGAGACCCATACCAACATAGTTCATGACAATAACTGACGGCAGGCGACCGAGCGTGACGAGAGTCATAAGTTTTCCAAGTGGGACATTGGTGAGACCAGCCATATAACCAACCATATCATCTGGGAGGCCTGGGAGTAGGAAGATAAGGAATAGGATGATTGCGGCATTATCACCAAGAGCAAAGTCGAATTTATCAATGGCTTCTTTTTTGAAGATTTTTTCAAGCAATGGACGACCGAATTTACGTGCAAGTAAGATGACAACGAGGTAGCCAATGGTACCACCGATCATACTCCAGAGAATTCCCCACCAGCCGAAGAGTAGGCCACCAATGCCACCAACTACTTGGCCTGGAATTGGAGCGACGATAGTTTGGACAATTGTGAGCAGGACAAAGAGAATCGGGGCGGCTGGACCGAGACTTTCGAGTTTTCCTTGGACCCATTCACTATTACCGAAACGACTAAAGATTGGACCAGATGTGGCGAGGTCCCAGAAAATGTAGCCACACAAAAGAAGAATGCCAAGAACAATCAGGATGAGTTTAACCCATGTTGATTTTTTGACATTCTTCTTAATGATTGGCATAGTACTACCTATTATTTGGCGTATTCAACAGCGCGAGTTTCGCGGATAACGTTGACTTTGATGACGCCAGGATAGCTCATAGTTGCTTCGATCTTGTTGGCAATATCACGAGCAAGCTTGAGGGCGGAAAGATCATCAATAGACTTTGGCTCGACGATGACGCGGATTTCACGACCAGCGGAAATAGCGTAGGCTTTGTCGATACCTGGGAAGCTAGTGGCGATGTTTTCGAGATCTTTCATACGTTCAGCGAAGTTCTCAGCAGAGATGTTGCGGGCGCCTGGGCGAGCTGCAGAAATCGCATCAACGATTTTGACGATGACGGCTTCACGAGAAGTTGGCTCGATGTCGTCGTGGTGAGCAGCGATAGCGTGAACGATTTCGTCTGGCATGCCATATTTCTTGGCGAGCTCAGCACCAATTTCGGCGTGCTTACCTTCGATCTTGTGAGTAACGGCTTTACCGATGTCGTGGAGAAGGGTTGCGGTCTTAGCAATGCGCTTATCGGCACCAACTTCTTCGGCGATCATACCAGCCATGTGGGCCATCTCAATAGAGTGAAGGAGAACGTTTTGACCATATGAAGTGCGGAATTTGAGCTCACCGAGGAGGTGCAAGATTTCGCGTGGGATGCCAACGACGCCAACTTCACGAGCAGCATCTTCACCGGCACGAACAACTTCCTTTTCGATTTCCTTTTCGGCTTTTGCAACGGATTCCTCGATGGAAGCTGGATTAATGCGGCCATCCTTCATGAGGCGTTCCATAGCATAGCGAGCAACTTGGCGGCGGATTGGGTCAAAGGAGCTCAAAACCACCATACCTGGAGTATCATCAACCATGATATCTACACCGGTAGCGCGCTGAAGAGCTTGAATGTTGCGACCTTCCTTACCGATGATGCGGCCTTTCATGTCGTCATCAGGGAGCTTGAGTGCAGTAATAGTGCGGTCTGCAGTAACCTCAGAAGACATGCGTTCCATAGCAGTGAGAAGCATGGCCTGAGCGGTTTCTTCGATATCGTGTTTGATTTCCTTTTGCTCTTTGTTGATGAGACCAACGAGATCTTGTTTGATGTCGTTTTCGGTCATTTGCATGAGCTTGTCGCGAGCGTCTTGCTTGGAGAGGCCAGCAATTTTTTCGAGCTTTTCGTGCTGCTTAGTACGAATGTCGCGGATTTCATTTTTGAGATCTTCGAGCTCTTTTTCTTCCTTGTTGAGCTTTTCAGATTTCTTCTCGAGTTGGTCGAGTTTGCTATCGAGAGTAGTTTCGCGCTCAGCGAGACGGTTCTCGGTTTTCTTCCATTCTTTGCGGCGTTCGTTTTCTTCGGCTTGGTTCTTTTCAGAAACAGCTGCGGCTTCTTTTTTGGCGTTTAAAACGATTTCGGAAGCTTCGTTTTTAGCCTTACGAATGAGATCGTCTGCCTTATTCTTGCCGCCATTTTCCTTTTTCTTGTTGTAGGCATAAATTGAACCGGCACCAGCAAAAATACCAACAACGGCAGTGATAATTGGAATTACGATTTCCATATTTCCTTTCTAATTGTTTTGTCGGTATTTTTCTCTATACCGACGGGGTAACAAATAAATATAAATTAATAAATTTCCACTTTTAATTATACCACGAATTAGCCCCAGAAAGAGCGTTTTTTGGCGCCGCGGAATTCTTCGAGGAGCTCCTTTTGGCGTTTGGAGAGATTCTTTGGAGTTTCAACAATAACAGTGACAATGTGTGGACCGCGATCACCATCGGCGCGGAATGGAACGCCATGACCAGAAAGCTTGAATGGAGTGCCAGACTGAGTGCCGGCTGGAACTTTCATAGTAATGTTGCCATCGACAGTTTCGACTTCAATTTCACAGCCGAGAGCAGCATCAACCATACTGATTTTTTCTTCGGAGAGAATAATATTGCCTTCACGAGTGAGATGCTTGTGTGGTTTGACACGAATGCGGACGTAGAGATCACCTTTTTCGCCGCCTTCTGGAGCTTCACCACCTTTGTCGCGCAAACGAATAGACATGCCATCATCGATACCGGCAGGAACTTTAAGCTTGATAGACTCGCCATTTACATCGATTTGTTTAGTGGTACCAAAAATGGCTTCTTCAAAAGTAAGAGTAATGCTAGTTTGCAAATCGGCACCGCGACGTGGACGACGAGCTCCACCACCAAAGCCGAAGAGGTTAGAAAGAATATCGTCAAAACCACCAGCTCCGCTAAAGTCAAAATTGAAGGATTGGCCGTTAAAGTTGCCAAATGGGCTACCACCATTACCAAATGGGTTACCACCAGCATTACCACCAACACCAGCGTGGCCGAATTGATCGTAACGAGCACGCTTCTGTTTATCGCTTAAAACATCATGAGCTTCGTTAATCTCTTTGAATTTTTCCTCAGCTTCTTTGTCGCCTGGGTTTTTGTCTGGATGGTATTTAATGGCCAACTTGCGGTAGGCTTTTTTAATTTCATCATCGGATGCGTTTTTGGAAACGCCTAAGACTTCGTAATAATCACGTTTTGCCATATAGATTATTATAGCACTTTGGCACTTGGCGTGCAAGAGTGCCAGATTTTAGAGATTCGTAAATTCCTCCAAGGTCATTGCATCTTTGACATCATATTTATCGATCTTAATGCGGCGAAGCTGAGTAAGGTAACCGCCTACGCCAAGTTTTTCACCAATATCTTCACCAAGCGTACGAATATAGGTTCCGCTAGAAACGTGACAGCGGATTTTGAGTTCTGGCCATTCGTAGCTCATGATTTCAATTTCATAAATCGTAACCTGACGAGTTGGCGTTTCGAATTCTTTGCCGGCGCGAGCAAGTTTGTAGGCGCGTTCGCCGTCGATTTTAACCGCGGAATATTGTGGAACTTTTTGGTTGATGATGCCTACAAATCTTTCTACAGCAGCTTCAACTTCGTCATAGCTTGGCCTACTCATAAAGACCGCATCATTAAACATACTTGACGAATCGCCAAAACCGGTTTCTTCAAAGCCGTCTGATTCTTCTGATTCGGAGCCAAGTCCAGAACCAAGCTGGTCATATGGGGTAATTTCGCCTTCTGGGTCACCAGTGGAAGAAACTTTGCCAAGACAAATGGTAGCCTCATAGATTTTGTCTTTTTTGAGAAATTCATTGGAACGTTTGGTGGCTTTTCCGGTCAACAAAATCATCAGGCCCGTAGCAAACGGATCCAAAGTACCAGTGTGTCCCACCTTGACTTTATGGCCAGCACGCTTGGTGAGCTCATGGCGAACTTTTGCAACTACGCCAAATGAACTAATTCCGGCCGGCTTGTCAAAAAGTAGGATTTCTCCATCTGTGCCACCCTGACCATTTTCCATACCTTCATTATAACATATGATATAATTAGGTTATGTTAATCTCTGGGACAAAACTGATCAATATGCCAGTCATGAGTTTGCAAACTGGCAGTGCCATTGGTTGGGTAAAGAAGGCTTATCTTAATTCTGATAATCTCAAAATTGCCGTGCTTGAGCTTCAAGGCCCCCTGATTGGAAAGTCTTCCGAAAAATATTTAGATGTTAAAAGCATTCGTGAATACTCCGAATATGGTTTTATTGTTGATTCCGCCGAAGATTTATTTGACATTGTGGACGTGCAAAAACTACGCCGCATCGTAGATTTAGATTACGACATTATTGGTCTTAAAGTTATTTCTCGCAACAAGCATCATCTCGGCAAGATTGAAGATTACACTGTTACGAGTGACGATTTAATGCTTCAGCAGCTCCTTGTTAAGCGTCCTTCCTGGAAAAGCTTTTTAGATTCCGAACTCTTAATCCCACGCAAAGAAATTGTAGAAGTGAATAGCAAGTCAGTCGTTGTTAAAGACGACGAAAAAACAATTCGCACGAAGGCCGAAGAGGATTTTGTACCGAATTACGTTAATCCTTTCCGCAAGAGTCCTGCTGAATCAGAGTTCGCACCAGCTCGTAGTCAAAACCCTGACGAAGAAGATAATTAGTTAACCTATCATCGTCATAACGTTTTCGTTTTTTGGCGATGATTTTTTTAATTTCTTCTTCGTCATTACGAATGTCTTGAGATAATACTTGATCAATAATATTTTGGTCGATGCCTTTTTTCATTAATTCAAGGCGAAGACGCTTGGTGCTGATTCCCTTATTCGTAAAACGATTCTCAACGTAGTATCTTGCGTAGGCCTCATCATCGAGATAATGTTTGTTGATCATGGTTTGAATAATGTGGTCAATATCATTTTTATCCAAAGTCAGGATATCCTCATTAACACTAACTATGCGTTTTTTGGAATATGCACCTTTATTTGCGTGAGGATTAATTGCGCCATTTTGGATTTCATTTTTAATCCTCTGCTTCGAGGAGTTCTCACGTTGCTTTTTATTAAGGTAATCATATGTTTCACGGATAGAATGCGGGCGAGATAAAACCCATTCGAGCGTGCGCTGATAGACCTTGCCATACGCAGAGGCACGTTGGTATTTTTCAATATCTTCAGGCGTGAGTTCGGTACCAATCTTAAGCTTAAAATCTACGAGCTGTGCAATGTCGAGCGAAAAACTATACTCGTCATTTACAAAAACATTGACGCGGTTTTCATTTTTGACGGCCTGTTTAATATCGGTAATACGTAAACCGTCGTAAGTTTTTGCGACGCGAAAAGTTTTGGCGCGCTTTGCATTTTGACTTCGCGCGCGTGATTCAGTTTCAAGCTCAGGCTCTGCGGTGGCAGAGCCTTTTAGATTAATGATTTTCATTTAATTATTCGTTGGCAGCTTTTTCGCGAACTTGAGTTTCAATTTCTTCCATGAGCTCTGGCTGTTCTTTGAAGAGTTTCTTGACAGCTTCGCGGCCTTGGCCAAGAGTTTCACCTTTGTATTTGATGAAGGCGCCAGCCTTGTCGAGAATGCCGTATTGAACACCAAGATCAAGAACGTCGCCAGTTTTGGAGATGCCTTCGTTGTACATAATATCGAATTCAGCAGTGCGGAATGGTGCAGCAATCTTGTTCTTTACAACTTTAATCTTAGTGCGGTTACCAGCAATGTTGTCGCCGTCTTTGATTTGGCCGATGCGGCGAATATCAATACGGACCGATGCGTAGAATTTAAGAGCGTTACCACCGGTAGTGGTTTCTGGGTTGCCGAACATAACACCAATCTTCATACGGATTTGATTGATGAAGATAACAGTAGCTTTGGACTTACTGATAATACCAGTTAATTTACGCATAGCCTGAGACATCAAGCGAGCCTGGAGGCCCATTTGAGAATCACCCATGTCGCCATCAATTTCGGCTTGTGGAACGAGCGCAGCTACGGAGTCTACTACGATGAGGTCGACGGCATTGGAGCGAACGAGGGTTTCGCAGATTTCGAGGGCTTGCTCACCGTTGTCTGGCTGAGAAATCAAGAGGTTAGCAGTATCGACGCCAATTTTCTTGGCGTATGCTGGATCGAGGGCGTGCTCCGCATCGATGAAGGCAGCTTGGCCACCCTGCTTTTGAATTTCTGCAATTGCATGAAGCGCAAGGGTAGTTTTACCAGAAGATTCTGGGCCATAGATTTCAATAATGCGACCTTTTGGATAACCGCCGCCAAGTGCGAGATCAAGAGATAATGAACCGGATGGCAAAAGTTCGACATCCATTTTTGGGTTTTCGCCGAGTTTCATGATAGAACCGTCGCCGAATTGTTTGGTAATTTGGGAAATCGCAAGCTTCAAAGCTTCGGACTTACCGTCATTTTTTTGTTCTTCCACCGCATCTGATTTTTTCGTCATAGTATTACCTTTTTTAGAGTTAGTATTATTATAGCATGGCTGTTTGATAAATTAAGATAGCTGTGCTATATTAGGTTCGGGAACTAGCTTCTAGGAAACTAGCTCTCGGGTTGTGATCTAACTAGCCTACACTAGTTAGATTTTTTCTTTGGTTTGGTTTTGCGTCCGTTCCGGAAGATACATAGTAAATTAATTACTACGGTCATTTCATCTCCTTTCTGGCGACCTGGTCCCCTAGAAGAATCGTTTACTGGCCACCTCACACAACACGAACATTTTTTACACGCTCCTGACATTGGCCCACTAAAGCTCCAAAGAACAACCCGAGAAAATCTAAACATGGAGCAAATATTTCTACAACCCCCACCGTAGCTACCCCTGTAATAATTTGTCAACCCCAGGCACCAGATTAGCAAAAAGCTCCGCTTATTCCGTCAACCCCTACCGGGGAAAATATGTTATAATATAGAAATGAAAATCAGAGAAAATGTACCAATTTCTGAACTCACTACCATGCGCTTGGGTGGCCCAGCGAAGTTTGTGATTGAGATTGAATCGCAAGATGAGGTAGTTGAGGCTTTTGATTTTATTCATGATAAGAATTTGCCATTTTATATCCTTGGCGATGGCGCCAATACAATTGGTCATGACGAAGGTTTTGATGGCGTTATCGTAATGAACAAAATCAAAGGCGTGACGGTCTCTGATAATATGGTCTATGCTTTTGGCGGTGAGGAGTGGGACAAGGTTGTAGAAAAAGCCTGCGAAAACGATCTTACTGGCATTGAGGCACTTAGTAATATTCCTGGTACTGCTGGCGCTGCTCCAGTACAAAACATCGGTGCCTATGGACAGGATGTTTCTAAAGTACTCAAAACCGTAGAAGTCTATGATACTTTGATTGATGAATTTAAGACGCTTACAAACGAAGATTTGAAGTTTTCTTATCGCAAGAGTATTCTAAATTCCGAAGAAGCAGGTCGCTATTTTGTGATTGCGATTGCGCTCGAACTTAAGAAAGGCCAGATGGAGCGTCCATTCTATAATTCCCTTGAACGTTATATTGAGGCTAATAATGAGACTGATTTTTCACCAAAGTCGATTCGCAGAATGGTGGGCGCAATCCGTGCTGATAAGTTACCGGATCCAAAAGAACGCGCTAGTGCCGGCTCATTCTTTAAGAACGTTTATCTTTCTGACGAAGAATCTGCTGAAGCGGAGGCAAAAGGTTTGCCAGTATATCATGGTAAAGATGGCAACAAGATAAATTCTGGTTGGCTGATTGAGCATGCTGGGCTCTCCGGCAAAACTTTGCACGGCATGACCGTAAACGACAAAGCCGCGTTAGTTTTGATTAATGATTCTGCAAAATCCTATTCCGATCTTGCTGCCGCACGTGCAGAAATCGTGAAGACTGTTAAGGAAAAATATGGCTACGAGATTCAGCAAGAGCCAGTAGAAATCCCAGTGAACGGATTGGGGGCCTAAATGAAGATCCTAAATGGCAAAGAGCTTGCAGGTTTCGTAAAGGAACGCCAGTTCCATTATGTGCGTAGCCTTCAGAAAAAACCACGCCTCGTAATTATTCGCGATAGTGATAATCCTGTGATTGTAAAATATGTGAATCTTAAGAAGCAATACGGTGAAGATATCGGCGTAAGAGTAGACGACGTTTTTGTGACACCAGATAAAATCAAGGATGCGATTCTCACCGCAAATAGTGACACGGATGTAAACGGAATCATCCTGCAACTTCCAATTCTCGAAAAAGAAAAGACTGATGAGTTAACCGCTTTGATTGCGCCGGAAAAAGACGTAGACGGATTATCTGGCAAAGGTATTTTTGATTCCGCTACGGCGACAGCAATTAACTGGCTACTTGGCGGTTATAATATTGAACTCGCAAATAAAAAGATTGCTATCGTAGGCCGCGGCAAGCTCGTGGGCGCACCACTTGAAAAAATGTGGACCAACTCCGGTTTCGACGTGACAGTTTTCCGTCACGGCGATGATTTATCTCAATTACGCGACTATGATATTATTGTTTCCGCAACTGGTGTTCCCCACCTGATTAAAAATGAACACGTTCGTGGCGGATCCGTGATTATTGATGCTGGTACCGCTAGCGAAGACGGCGTATTGGTGGGCGATGTAGACGACGAAGTCCGCGAACGCACCGACCTTGCCGCTATCACTCCGCGTATCGGTGGCGTTGGACCACTGACAGTGGGATGCCTTTTTGAACATGTGATTAATGCCTAGTTTATAGCTTTTATCTATCCATATTAATATTTATAAAAATATCCCCAGGGTTGGGGATATTTTTATAAATATTACCTAGCTCTAGTATGCGGCATCATCTGCACCAAAGCCGCCCTCTTCGCTATAGTTAAAGCCGCCATTGCCTTTATTGCCGCCACCATTGTTACTGCCACCATTATTGCCGTTGCCACTTGAACTGCCGTTTGTTTTATAGAGCCTGTTTAATTCCTTTAGGACTTCAGGGTCGTATTTGCGGACACTTTCAGGCGTAATGCTATTAACAAGACTTTCAATCTTTGCCCTTAGTTCGTTGCTACTTGCAGCCATCGCATTAAGATTTTTCAATTGATCCATATTCTTAATATTTGCGAGCTGTTCGCCAGTGATTGAAACATTCTTAAACTTATCCGATTTAGTCTTCCCAATAATCTTCCCCATATTTTCCTGCGCATTAGGCTTATTGACAGTAAGCACATTGTGAAGTATCTGAGCACCAGACATAATCTGCTGTTCCTCAATATTGTTATCTTCAATAACTGTAGCAGTATATTTAATAGTATCGGAGTCCATATCCGTGACACCATCGTTTTTCTTTCCTGACAGTGCTGCCATCGAGAGCATTTCTGCATCACCTTTGCTATTCGTTTTAATTTCAGTACCGGTAATAAACTGTTTATATGAATATTTGCCACTGGATTTTGCAATAGCCGATTTGAAGAGTTTAGCACCTTCAACCTTATTTGGATCCATATTGCGTACAAGGTCCTGTATTTGCGATACGTCCTCGCATTTTTCGGTAAATTCCTGAAGCAATCTTTGACCTTCGTCCTCCTGATTATTCGCAAACAACGTTGTAAGCATAGCCGATGCTTCTTGAAGACTGTTTGCATTGGTCGGATCGAACTTCGTCTCAATTGTTGCTGCTCTTTCAAGAAGATTCTGTGTAGTCATATTCGAGAAGTCGGTATGATACGCCTTATATTGCTCATTTGCAGCATTCTGTTTATATGCTGCTTGAGCAGACTTGAAGTCGCTTTGTTGTGGTGCGGTATGCCCAGATGCAAGCGTGTTGTAGTTTTTATTCGCCTCACTATTTATATAATTCTGCCTGTACTCCTCGTGTTTATTAACACCGTCCTCGACAAACTTACCATCTTCATCCATATCCTCAGAGAAGGCACGTGCAATGTTGGTTTGATTTTCTCTATCAACACCACTCTTGAAGGATGCAGCCCTGAATAGGCTTTGGGCATGGGCGGCTTGATTGATTTTATCCTCAGCATCCTTGTGCCCTGAAACAGCATCGAACGCTCTTACACCTCTAGCATACTGTTGAGCGCGGGCATCGCTTGTTGCATAGGTACCATCTGCATTTTTCGCAACAGTTCCATCTTCGTTGTACGTTGTGCCACCATAGGACGTAGCTAGCTTATCCATCTGAGCTTCTCGTTCAGTATTATTTTTTAGCCTATTGGCACTTTCATACATAGCAGCATTGGTTGCAATTGCACTAAGATCACCCATTTGTTTCTCACGATCAAGACTATTCTTTAGATTAGTCGCCTTAGCATAGTCGGCCGCATTATCTGCAATCGCTTTAATATCTTGCATTTGCTTATTGCGTTCAAGTTCATTTTTGAGATTAGTGACCTTCTCATAGTTTTCAGCATTTCTGCCAATGGCGGCCATATTTTCACGATTCTTAATATTATTAAGATCATTTTCAAGACGTAGGCCGGCAACAAAGTCTGCGTTATTATAATTCATAGCCTCATTAACGCTCCTCCTAGTCTGCTCACTTGCAGCAGCCATTTGAGCTTTTGCATAATCGTTTGCATCAGCGCGTCCCCATGTGTCCATAAGTTTTGCATCATTTATTGCTACGCCAGCTCGATTTTCAAGACGTCTTGCCTCTACACGATCGGCCCTATTAGCCAACTCATTTGCCATATAATTCTTCTCGCGATCCTCAATGGCTTTATTGGCAGCAGCCAGGCGTTCTTCTTGTTCTACGGAAAGCGAACGCCCTCGAGCTTTACGCCTATCGAGCCTTCTCTTAGTAGATTGTTCGTATCTATTCTTAGCTTTAGCTTTTGAACCGGCAAGCATATCTTGATAGCGGCGAGAATTTCTAATACCATTCTTGGCACCATTGGAGGCCTTGCGACCCATGCCTTTGCCGAGAGCGCCGAGACGTGCGCCAACGTTTCCGATTCCGGCAAGAGATTTTCTTAATAATGACGGGATAAAGAAGTATGGGATAACTTCTACTACACTACCGGCAAGCTTCATTGTATTGATGCCAGTTGACGCAAGGACGGAGGCAGCGAGATGGCCGCCACCAATTACGAATGAGCTGACTGGATACAAAACTAACAACGCTTTCATGAGACTTAGCCATTTTTTAAATAGTGGCTCCGTATTCGGCAAAACATTACATACTATCGCCAATGGCGCAATTGTAATACAGATGACAATTGCTGCTTCGCGAATAATCAACGTAATATATAGGGTAGCAATTGCAACAACAATAACAATGACAATCCCCAGCACGAACAAACCTAGCGCACCGACCAACGAACCTGCGCCGTCCCCATGCCTTATCGACATAATGAGCGCAAAGAGTCCGCCAGCGGCACCGCCAATAAGTGCAATATTGATGAACGTACTGACACCACCAGTGCCATCTGATTGTGCATAGCCTTCAATCTCCCATGGAATTTTGGACGCTATATCGCCAAGGAAGTTTCCAATTGCGGAGCCAATCGTATTGCTTAAATCTACCGCTATTTGACAAATAATAAAGCTAAGGTTTACGAGCAGGACACAAACAATAAGTTTTGGAAGCATCTTTTTGATGCCATAATTATTGATGCCAAAACCAGAAACTTGAGAAACAATGATTACTAGGAAAATAACAATGAATGCGAGGTTTGCAATATTGCGTATTAAGCCCCAAGCGATATGTACGCCAGAATCTTCTTGTGTGCTCGTGTAGCCAAATAGCGCATTCGCAGGAAGCTTAAGATGATACGTTTCAATATGATCCCACATCGTTTCACCAATTGCAGATGCCGCAGAAACAAGTGGACAGACAATCCAGCCAAGGGAGGCACTGTTACTATAACAAGAGTCTGGCTTATAATTGCCTCCTTGATAGCCCATATCGTCACCAGTTATACCTAGTTGAAAATCAATTGGAGTAAGCAAATCGGGCGGAATATCATCGTCATCGCGTTCAATTGATGGTGTTGTCCATATATTATCTGGGTGGCTTGCTTCGACTGTAGGATTCGTGCATGATGTCCCTTCTCCGATTTCCGGCACGGCATAGCCTTTTCGCTTGAGTGTTTTACTGGCATTATCAATATACGCACATGCCTTACATACCCCAACATCTTTATCCGCAGTTCCTTTCTCGATTTGGCCCGAAAGGTAGTTACCATTCTCGTCATAGTGTGGTATTTCGTAGGATGCCCCAGGCTCCCTATAAACATAGCTCGTCCAATCAATTCTACTGGTAGCAGCAGCGCCGAATGAGCTTGTTACGGTTTTAACAAGTTCATTTCTTTTAGCCATTATCTCCTGACTATAACCATATCCACTACCCTGATGCCATTCTTGCATATTTAAACCATTGGCTTCGTATGCTGCATCGAGCCATTTTTCAAACATTTCCGTGCATGCCGTTTTAAGATTTTTTGCTTTTTCCTTATTTTCTTCCGCTGCAATTTTTTCAAGAATCTCTTTTTCTTTTTTCTTGTAATTTGTTTCTATGGCATCCTCAAACGCATCTATAAAACAACGATTATCGAGTTCGCCACGTTTAACCACATAAACGCGCACGCCGAATGTAAACGTAATATCCCTATCGGCAGAGAGAGCATTGTATGATTGTAAATCCAAATCCTCATAGTAGATTATTGGATGCGCCGACTCATAATTATCAACAGCTTCATTAAAAGCATCTAACAACTGCTTCTTCTTTGTATTTTCCCGGAAGTATTCCCCCAAAATATCTTGATTATAGAACTCTGGATATATACTTTTTTTCCAACTATCTTTCCAGGTATTATATTTATTAACACAGTCTTGTTTATAGGTCTCACTACGAGTCTTGAACTCGTCTTTGAGCTGCTGAGATTTTCTTTCAGTAATTGCGCTTTTTGCTGCCTGAACATAGCTATTCAGATCGTTTGCAATGTCGTCTCCGTCATGGTCGCTAATATCGGGAACCTTAACTATGTCCCCATTTGTTTTTGCATAGTACGCCGTATAATCAAGAGTGTCATGTTTATAACTAGGAACATAACAATCTTCTTCTTCACCAGTATTTGGATTAATTGTTCGTTGTGTTACATATCCAGAATTCTGAGCATATGTCAAATCGAATCCTTCGTCATTACTGCACGTAAATCCTTCATTTTCAGTCATATAGCCATCAGCGGTATGCCACGCAATCCAATACTTCTCTGCGTTTGATGGAGCCCCAAAGAGATCCAAATTCGGGAACTCTGTTTTGAGCCAGTTGCTAAGAGTTTCGAAGTTCACATTGACCCTCATCGACACCTCATCGTTAGCGTAGTAACTTTGAAGATCCTCATCGCTAATCTTATTCCCAACAAGATTACCACCTTGTGCTTTATAATAAAACTCAAATTGTGGCTTTAAAAAGTCTAATCTAACACTATCCCAATACCCTGCATTATATGTCCCTCCATCGTTGAGGAATTTCAGTGCGTTAAGGGACCATTTGAATACGCTGCCAGTCGTACATTGTACCCATCCGCTGTCGCTTTCGACTTTTGTGCCGGCAAGTTTCGCAATCACCCATGCTGCGATATTTTCAATCTCATTATTATTATAGATGCTAGAAGTAATCCTATTAAGATTAGTTGGATACTTACCTTCTAGTATTGCTTTTTTATTACTGGGGTCGGAACTATACCCTGTGTTACCCAAATAGTTTTTATCGCTAGCTGTATAACCGCTTATACATCCATACATTCTTCCCACTATTATCTTCGCCAACGCGCTTCTCTCCTCATCAATATACGTCCTCGCCCATGTCTTATTCTTCAACAATATGGCCGCATTAAGAGCGCTTATCGCTAAAACAAAAACAATTGCAAGAATAAAATGCTTTTTAGCATTGTGAAGTAGACTCATACTTTTATATTAGCATAAGAGTTTTATTTTGTGTGCAAATTTTACAACGAAAAAGCGCTATTCTACGCACATTTTTGACGCAGAAAAATAGACAACAAAAATCCCCCAGCATCTATATAGACGTGGGGGATTCTTGCTAGAATGTTTTTCCTAAACCACCTAGGTAAAACACGTGAAGCGGTCTAGAAATTACATCAACTTTTTGCGGCTAGCAATGTAAAGAAGAGCAGCGGTGACTGCACCAGCGCCGAGGGCAACTGGAAGGATGTCACTTGCACCAGTCTTTGGAAGTTCACCTGGTTTTGGAGTTGGTTTTTCAACACAGGTACCTTCTTTAACTCTCACAACCGTATTATCCTTAGCAACTTCACCATTAACGGTAGAGCTTGCCCAGTTTACGAGTTGATCGATAGCACCACAACCAGTAAGATCTTTGTTAACAACCTTAACTGTGAAGCGGATAGTAGCATCGGTATCAGCTTTGTAGCTACCAATATTAATACCAGTAGTTACGATATCGTCACTATTTACTTCGCCCCAGTTTGGATAGGCTGCGTTGTAAATCTTAGTAGTACCTTTAACGTATTCAACGTTGGTAGGAAGAACATCACGAATCATGACGTTGTCTACTTGATCGTTAGAAAGGTTTTGGAAGTAAATTTGATATTCAACTTCGTCACCAACCTTAGCGTCAGTAGTATCGGCCCACTCTTTGGTACCCTTAACACGAACTTGTTGTTTAACTTTGGTGCTAAGAGCGTTAACAACCTTAACTTCGATGGTAACTACACCATCAAATTCATAACAGCCAGGGATTTCACCGTTGAGACCATTGAAACCAATGGTAGCACCAGTAGTAATCACTGAATCTGAAAGAGCGAAAGTGCCATTTGCGTTTTCATATTTGGCAGAACCTTTTACATATTCAATGTAGAAGTTGTTGTCAGATTTGAGCTCAACCTCATCCCAGTAACGGGTTGGGTAAGCGTTAGAAGAATCAATATAACCAATAATGTTGTGGGATTTAGCAACTGTAGTTGGGAGTGAGAAAGTAGTTTTCACACCTTTTGCAATTGCGGCCTCACCCTTAGGGCTGTTGTTGTGAACATAAAGACGGATCTTGTAAGTTTCACCATCTTTTACGTCGATAGAATTACCGAGCCAGTCGGTAGAATTGAGTGCACGAGCGCCGACAAAGTTCTTTTCGTCGCCGATTTTACCATTTGAAATAGAGTTGAAGGTGATAGTATCCTTAAGCTCACCAGCATTGATTTGTTCAATGGTGTAGCTAGGACGACCACCGGCAATATTGTCACCCCAAGCGTTTGCATTGCTTGGAGTAGCGATAGCGAAGCTAAATGCAGTAAGAGCACCAGCAACGCCAAGAATAGAAGTAGAAATTTTCATAATGATTCCTTTCTAATTAAAAATAATAGTTTGGTTATACTTGGTTATTGATTCTCGTTTTTCGCAAATTTGTCGCTTACGTTAAAGTTGCTTATAACGGTTTATGGTTGCTAGCCGAATTGTTAATTTTCGTCTTAACCATCAACCGAATCATCTCAGTTTCAAAAATCTGTAAGTTGGATGAAGTCCGGCGGCGGAAAGCCGCCGGACAAAAATAAGGTACTAGTCCTAATGGACTCCATCCATCTTATATGCTTGTATATATAAAAATGATTTCGGAAATCTTAATCGGTTGGCATCCCCAGTTTTTTGTCAACCGGATTATCCTCATCATTCTTAATCTTCTCCCCGTCGATCAGCGGAGGTGTCGTAGTCGGTGTGCCATAATCGATGGGGGCTATGCCCATTTCTGTAGGATTATCTCCGTTGTCATCGATTTTGCCTTCAATCGGATACGTCTTTTCCGGATCTTCACAATCAGGAACCTGAGTTACTATAGGAGTTACCTGAGTTGTGGGTTCGGGCTCATTTTCTTTTATCTTAGCCTCATACTGCTCGATCGTAGTGAAGTCTGTAGAGTCTTTATCCTCTTCTTTGGTAGACTTTTCTACCGGCGTTACCATACCGCCCGTAAACTCTCCCGGACCGGGATCGTCTGTATTGGGACCAACATCCGTACCCTGGGTACCCTTGGTTTTATCCTTGGGCTTGTCAGTAGGGGTAGGTGAAGGTGTGGGGCTAGGAGTAAGCGAAGGAGTAGGTGTTACTATAACAGGAGTCGGCTGCGGAGTAGGTGTTACCTTTTCCTCTACAGGAGTAGGCGAAGGTGTGGGAGTTGATTTAATCTTTTCCGTCTTCGGCTTTTCTGTAGGCGTACCTGTTATTTTGTCCTTCTTGGGTGCTTCCGTAATTTTCTGTGTAGGAACCTTCGTCGGTTCCGTGGTGGTCTTTGCTTTTTCAGTAGGCTTGGGCTTATAAATCTTTATGGTAACAAAAGCCTTGTCGAAGTAGTCGAAGTACAATGAGCACTTCTCGCCGTTCTTTTTGTAATAATCCAAACGGAGATATTTCCAGTACTTCTTGTCTTCAGTTTCCTTCTTCAGCTTTATCTCAATACCATTGAGATCATAACCGGTACCAGCAAAATAATCCTTTGCATTGATACGTACCACCTGCTCGTTTTCGATACCTTCCACTATAGCCGCCTCGTTGTAGTTATTGAGGACTGTAAGTGCCATGAGGGTGTAAATATTCCTCTCCGGTGAGAAGTCGCCATAGATGTTAATCATGCGCTTGATCATAATATGATCCTTCTCGATGAATCTTTCAAAGTATGATGGTACAAACGCGTACTCTTTGAAAAATTCTGAATTCTGGAGGCCGATCATTACATTGGCTTCCAATACCGGATTAACCTTCATTTCATCAAGCAGCTCTGTGGCTGCAGCTTTGGCTTTTTCCTTAGTATCAGCTATATCGGTATCCGTGAAAGGCTTCGAGGGAGCATCAACAAACATGCGTCCCTCTCCCTGTGGGAGGGTATTTAAATCGATCTGGTTGTTAACCAGTCCCCACTTGGTGAGTTCCTCGTTCAATAACTTCTCGTCAACAGTTAATCTCTGAAGTTCGTCATTGTCGGGAACTGTGTTATTAGGTTTCTCTACTACTGTTTCTGATGAGGGCTCCTCCCCGGTAGGAGTAGGAGCCTCGGTGGTGGTTTTAGTGGTGTCACCTGCTTGTGCATCAGTCTTTGAGGTATCCCATGTGCAGAAGACAAATAGACAGCAGAGTACTGCTGTAACCGCAGCGACCGCTACGATTTTGGTTACCCAATCATAAGTTCCGCGGAAGGTTACCCAAAGGACTCCGAGTAATGCGAGAAGTGGAAATAGCCAAGCAAAACCAGCTACAACGCTTCCGAACCAGCTATAGAATGTAAATTCTACGCCTGCTGCATTAAGAAGTCTAACTAGTGACGCAATTAGATGGAAAGAAATTATAACAGTAAGGACTAAGTGACCAAGCGTCCTCATAGTAAACTTGCCATCAGGCTTCCAGTTGGCCCAAGCAACATTTGCAAATAATTCAGCTACATAAATCAAACTGAAAAGAATGCAAACTATTAAGATATTTTCTGCCATGGGACCGATTAAGCAAATAAGGAAGTTAATGGCTGCTACTATTACTACAGCAAGATCGACTGCGCCTTTGTAGGTAAGGTCAACATTAGCTAACTTAGGGCTAGAAAACTTTACCATTCTCTTTCCATAGTTTTTTCTGTGCTTAAAGAAGCGGCCAGAAGTAAACAGGCCTACAAAAATGAAGCCGGCAGCGCCGAGCAACATTCCGAAGCTTCCAAGCCACGTGATGAATGCTGAGATAAGTTTTAGTATTATCATAACTATATCCTCCTGAATTTTTGTTTTTTCGCGGAGGCCATGCCCCCACGTGTGCGTATGACTATGGGGGTTGTCATGTTTTCAGTTACGAAAATGCATATAAGCCAGGTTCTATATTTTGAACCTGGGATGATTCGGTTGTTAATGGTCGTCCGACCTCTGATAAACTCTTTGGTTTGACTATATACATTGTATCACACTTTGCTGATTTTGTCAATGGTAATACAATCTGTTTTGCTTATGGTAAAGTTTATTATATAATGTTTATGCTTTTGAGTATTTATCTGGGGTAGCGAGCGATCTTTTAGCATGAAAAAACCACGCCGTTTGACGTGGATTTTTTCCGATAATGTGCTGGGATGTGCGTCCCAATAGTACGATTTAAAAATGCTTAAATATGAAATTTTGCAAATGTTACCTTTGTAGTAGGATAAAGCTCACCGTCAAATTCGCTTGAGTAATAATAAGTAAATTCACTTTCCTTGAATTTGTCAGGGAATTCCTTAATTAATGCCTTAGCGAAATCCTTATTGAAAGGTCTACCATTGTAAAACAGATAAGCCGGAGCAGGATTGCCCTTTTCATCCTTACCAGAAATAGGCTCGGGATCAGCAAAAGGTGTAACCTTTGCTACGGGTGCTGAAGTAGGTGCTGCTGCAAGTTTTGCATTTAAGCTAGCGATTTCTCCGTTTGCTTTCTTTAACTCAGCTTCCGCCTTGTCAGCACGTGAAGACTCGATCTTAACCTTAGCTTCTGCCTTGTCAGCACGTTCTGCCTCAGTTACGGCCTTAGCCTTTGCCTCTGCTAATTCTACAGGATCTGCCTTTTCAGATGCGGCCTTAGCTTCAAGTTCCTTAACCTTAGCTTCTGCTTTATCAGCACGTTCCTTTTCAGATGTGGCCTTAGCTTCTGCCTTATTGGCACGTTCTGCCTCAGATGTAGCTTTAGCTTCTGCTTTATTGGCACGATCTGTTTCGGATGCTAACTTGGTTTCTGCCTTGTTGGCACGATCCGTTTCGGAAAGTACCTTAGCTTCTGCTTTATCAGCACGTTCCTTTTCAGATGTGGCCTTAGCTTTTGCCTCTGTTAATTCTACAGGATCCGCCTGAGCGGATGCGACCTTAGCTTCAAGTTCCTTAATCTTAGCCTCAAGTTCCTTGATCTTAGTCTTAAGTTCCTTGATTTTCTCGTCGCGATCTTCAACCTGATCCTCTGCAGCGCTAAGCTTAGACTTTGTTTCTTTAAGTTCTGTCTTAACTGCATCAAGCTGATCGTTAAGGTTATCGATTACGTACTCCAGTTTAACTCTGGGGTCTTTGTAACCATCAATCAAACGCTGAACTCTGTTGCGAGTCTGCTCATTACAGAACTTCAGTGCCTCTTCCTTCTCATCGGAATCATTAATAAGATCCTCGATGTTTTCCGTGTAACCATCTGCTACTTCTTTCTCAAGATCTTCGATCTTCATAGGCTCACCGCCTATTAAAACATACAAACCGGTCTTGAGCTTCTCAACATCTTCTTTACGTCTGCTCATAAGATTTCCTCCTTAAAATGTGTGTTGTGTTTTTTTGATTCCTCTTGGAGCCCCCCTGAAAAATTACGGGCTAGTGCCCGGACGTACGCCGGGCGAGCATTTCTATGTTAACGTACTGGCGTGATTATAGCACATGCGGCTATTTTTGTCAATAGTTATGCAATGTTTTTGAATATTGTGCAGGTTTATGTCGTGGTGCGAGTGGAGGGAGACTGCGCTCCCTCGACCTCACCCCAATAGAAATAAAAAATAGAGAGCAAGCTCTCATTTTTTATTTCTCTGGTGCGAGTGGAGGGAGTCGAACCCTCATCCCAAGTTTGGAAAACTTGTATACTAACCGCTGTACTACACTCGCTTATTTTAATTGTAACATGCTGGGGCGGGAAACAGGAATCGAACCTGCGACCTTCTGGACCACAATCAGACGCTCTAACCAACTGAGCTATTCCCGCCAGATAGAGTTATTATAACATAATATTGGGATTCGTGGGGAAAATTAGCGGTGGATGCCTGGGTTTTGGCGCATCGGCGGACGAGACATTTGGGGGCGCGCAGAGGCAGCTGGGCGAGCTGCACCAGGGGCGGAGGCGATTCTTGAGGTCGGAATATCGCCAGGTTTGACAGTAGCTGGACGGGATACTGGAGAGAAAGCGGAACCAGCTAGTTTTGAACTGTTGAAGTTTTTGATAAACTGGCGGTTTTGATCTTGATTACGGCGCGCTTCGAAAGACTCTATAGAGGCAGCACCCATACTACCGCCATTTTGGGCTTGGCCATAGGCGGAAGAGTGAAAGACTTCACTCTTATTTTCGTCTTTCATGACATATTTCGAGAAAATATCTACCATTTTACTCCTTGTTTATTTTGGCAAAAGCAAGAATGCGGCCGTACCGATGGCGGCGCCGAAGACAATAGTGAGAATAACGGTAACAATAATACCAACGTGAGCGTCTTTCTCTGGTTTTTCGATAATGGTAGCTGGGTCGGATGGCTCATCTTTGGAAATTTTGGTAAGATTTGGCTTCCTAGTAGCAACGCTATTGGATAATGGACGCTTTTCGACAGAGGCGGTGCGGATAAATGGACTCTTGCCAGCCTTGAGGAATTCGTTGAGTTTGCTCGAACGCCTTTCAGAGGCTTCTTTTCTTTCTTGTTGAGTTTGGAGATTCTGTGCTTCTGCCTGTTTTTCGATGAGAGTTTCAAGATCATCACCGGCCAAATCACCTTCTGGGTTTTCGTCAAATTCTTCCTTACTCGGTTTTTCCGTATCTCGGCGACTCATGGATCTAAACAATGACCTCTTTTTGGTTTCTGGTTGAGCATTTACCGGTTGGTAATCCTCAATAACACCGAAGAGAGAGTCGATATCATCGAGATTATCAAATATATCATCATAGTTTTCCACCGAGTTTTTCGCAGGGTTTTCCACAGGTTTTTCCACAGGTGGCTTAGTAGTTGGTCTTGCGGCTGGTGCTGCAACTGGTTTCATAGTAGTAGTGGAGGCAGGTTTTACAGTAGTAGTGGAGGCGGGTTTTACAGAGGTGCGAACAGGCCTAGTCATATCCATGACTGGCTTCCTAATACGTACTGCTGGAGCTGGAGCTGGAGCTGGAGTGGATGCTGCGCGCGGAGCGGCAGTGGCAGTATGAGACACTGGTGCGCCAAGAGGTTTTTTGCGAATTGGACCAAAGTCTGGCTTATAATGTGGGCGAACTGAGATAGGCTGCGGAGTAGAAACCGGCTTGGTAGCAGGAGCCGTTTTTGGGGCAGAAGTTGGATTTGCAGCTGGCTTAATAGTAGCTCTTCTAACAGCGGGTGCGGCTGGCTTTTTCTCTGGTACAGAAATAAAGGTAGTCGGCTCTTCTTTGGTAGTCTGACCTCGCTTAGGTTTTTGGACAAAATCAATATATCTTTTCATTTTGTACTCTGGAGATATTATAGCAACGATAATAGATTACTACAAGATAGGTGAACGCTAGTTTTTGCGTTTTCTCGCAACGTAGATTCCGCCTAAGACTACGATCGTAGCAATAGAAACGCTTGGTGCTGCAATGCCAACGATGGTTTGAAGAGCACCAGTGTTTGGAACTTCGAGCTCTCTTAGCATTTCTTCTTCCTCCTCCTTGGTCATGGAAGCTAATGTTGTAGTGCGGATAGCCGTGGTGTAGCTATCTGGATAATGAATAGCTACGAGTGGATTGTTGCTAGATGGCATCTGGATGAATTCAAAGTCTGTTGCTTGGTAGTTTTGGTTAGCAAGACTAATTGTATCGAATGGCTTTGGAGCATCATAGACAGTCCACATCAGTTCTTCATCAGTGCCTAAGTTTCCTGCTGCACCCTTACCTTCTTCAAAGACAATGTTTGGATTGGAAGCTCTAGTGAAGGCTTTAGTATAGGTTTGCCAGTCATCAGATTCAAGGATTACACCATCACGCCTCAATGCGTAAAGAATTAATCCGTCCTTATCAAAGTCTACATTGTTTCCTTCTTCGTCTTGTTCGAGGATGACGTAGGTTTTGTTACTTGTGAGATAAAGGACTTCGTCCAGTGGGTAGAATTTGCCATCATAAGTAGAGCGAGAGTCATCGTTGGCGTAGTTCTCTGCCGGGGCGTCTGAGTAGGCAAAGATGTTGGTTGCTTCTGGGACAGTAAGTTCTGAGTCGTTCTCATTGATCGTTGTATTACCCCAAACAAAGAGTTTCGTGAGTTTATTGTCGTTAAGGAAGGCACCGTCCTCAACCTTAGAGAGCAGATAGCTAAGTTCTACAGTAGCGAGCTCTGGATCGTCTGCGAAGGTGTAGGCTGGGATAGTAGCGCCATTAGTGTTTAATTCCGGATTAGCAGCATCAGTCTGAATACTGAAGGTGCTTGGGATAGAGGCGTAGGCGAGTTTTGGCATATTGGAAAATACATGTGGTTCTACCGCATTGAAGTTAGCGGCGGTGAGATCAAAATCGGAATTGTGATTACCAATAGTTTCTACTGCAGTGTTATTGAATGCGTATTCTTTGAGAGCTACATCCTTCCCTACCAAACCATCACCAAAGACAAACTTCTTTAGTTTA
>JAEEGL014346234.1_pt1 | contig 43693 bp, 30 predicted proteins | sample 9134231 | NCBI WGS metagenome assembly JAEEGL01 (sample SAMN16246548, study PRJNA631951) | gut metagenome | biome: gut microbiome; feature: rumen; material: fiber-attached | host: Bos | place: Iran: Karaj | collected 2018-10
TGGATGGAGAACTCGTAGGTTCTGCAGGCACGGAGAGTCAGGCCTTCCAGCTCCTGAAGGACAACATTATCAACTTCAAGAACGGAACCGTCTACTCGGAGAAAGCCTTGTTCCTGGTCCAGAACTACAGCAACCTGACTCTGGAGGGAATGACCCTTACTCTGAATAACGACAATTATGCCTACGGCTACACCTTGTCAAACAACAATGGAACAATTGTCATCGACGGCTCTACCATCAACGCCAACCCCAAGGGAGCTTTCGCATTCGACGTATGCCGCTACAGCAACTATCCGTCAGTGGACGTGACCGTGAAGGGTGAGAGCGTCATCAACGGCAACGTTGAGGTTTCCGCTTCCGGCAACGATGCAAAAGACGGGCTGCGGCTGATGTTTGAGAACGGGACACTGAACGGACAGATCGTTCTGGACGCAAGCGCCAAGGCCATTATCGAGGCCACACCCGAAAAGGCTCAGATAATGAAGAATGATGACTTGAATATCGCAGCACCAGAGGGTTACACATGGAAGAGCAACGGGGACGGCACCAGCAGCACACTCGCTCCCGCTGAATATGTCGCACAGATTGGTGATGTGAAGTATGAGACACTGGCTGCAGCCGTTGCAGCTGTTCCTGCTGATGGCACAGAAACAACCATCACGATGATTGCAAATGAGACAATCAATGTTGTCGGCAGCGCCATTACCATTCCTACGACCAAAAATGTAGTTCTTGACCTGAACGGTTATCAGGTAGTTGGAACCGCTGAAGGAGGAAGCACTTCTGCCCTTATTACAAACAAGGGAACCTTGACCATCAAGGACAGTTCTGACACGAACGCAGATGGAACGGGAACAGGTAAACTGATTTCCGGCGCAACGACAACTTGGATTTATAATGGAGATGGAAATTACGCAGGCAGTTATGCGAGCAACACCATTACCAATAGTGGCAACCTGACTATCGAAAGTGGCTATATCGAGAACTTGTCAACTGGTTCCGCCACCTATGCTGTTGACAACAACTCTTCCGGTGGTAACGCAATACTCAATATGGAGGGCGGCCTTCTCAAGGCACATTCCGTAGCAGTGCGTGAATTTGCAAACAGCACCACATTGGAGAATACCATCAACGTATCTGGAGGCAAAATGGAAGCCGGTTATTCCGCTATTTGGATTCAGTTGCCAGGAAGTGATGCTACTAAGGCCATGAAGGCTGCACTGAATGTAACAGGCGGCACATTGGAAGGCGGTTCATACGCATTCTATGACTATTCCTCTGGCAATGCCTTTACTAACACACAGTATAATCTCGATGGCGGCACCTATAATGGAGTAGTTTTCAGCTATGGCGCCAATATATCAATCACCGACGGCACATATAATGGTGCGGTTGCTATCAAGCAAACAAAACCATCGGATGTTTCTGTATCGGGTGGTAAATTTGCTGATGACGTTTACACCTATGGTGACAATGCCTCTACAGGTTTCATCACAGGTGGCGTATATGCTATTACAACGTACGAAGATGGAGGAACAACCTATGATTGCGACTGGACACAATTACTGGCTGAGGGTTACACCATGACTGAGAACACCGACGAAGCAACAATGGAGACTTATCCTTGGACAGTGAAGAAATCTGAAGATGATGTTGTCGCACTTGTACATGGCGAACCCTATCCATATCCAGAAGGCAAAGAGTGCACCACAGTGACTTATAAACGTACATTCGCTGATGATGTAGTAGGCAATTACAGATCATGGTATGTACCTTTTAATTACACTATAACATCTGATGACTTGACCAAGTTTAAGTTCTACAAGATTCACATGATTGCCGGTGCAGAGGAAGTTGGTGTTGTAGATGATCCTTCTCAAGTATTCATCTATATTACCGAATTAAGTGCTGGAACTGTACTAACAGCCAACAGGCCATACGTTATTGTTTCTAAGGAAGAACAGACTGATTATATTTTCACTGCTGAAGTGGATCGTGTTTATGCAGAGAACAACAACAGCAGGTTGAATTTGGAAACAACCGAATATGAATATGACTTCTATGGAACATACAGAGAATTCGGCGCTACTGGTGGAAATGAATGGCTTGCCTTAAGTAAGAAAGGACAAATATCATGGAATAAATCTGCAAGTGCAAAATTGCAATCTTATGTATGGTATATCAAGGTTACGCCAAGGACAGAAAACGATGATTACACCAATCTCAATTTTGTCTTTGTTGAAAGTGATGAAACCAACGAGATTTCGACCTATTCAATTGATGCTGATGACAATATTGAAGGCATCTACACCACCGGTGGCATAAAGGTTGAGAATCCTGTAAAGGGTATCAACATCATCCGATACAAAAATGGTCAGACTAAAAAAGTTTATATTAAATAACCAATAAAATGAAAAAGAGATATCAAGAACCAGAAGTTTTTGTACTTACAAGTTGTTATTATTTGGATGTTATTACCCCAGGATCTCCTACAGACGATTTTGCGAATAAGACCCAAATTGAGTACGAGGATGACGAAGCGAATTCCACTATCTGGGATACTGAGGAATCTGAGAACTAAATAATCTCTACTGATTTCATTTCCCCTTCCCTATGCGACAAGCATTGGGAGGGGGAATTTGAAAAACCTAATGAAAAAGAACTAGAAGTGTATTTATTAAATTATTTATGTCTTTTAAATGTTCTTATGATAATATATTATAAACAATCACCCAAAATGCCATAACAATGACTATAGGAGAAAGAATAAAAGCCGAACTTACGTCAAGAGGTAAAAATGCGAAATGGCTTTCAGAACAGATTCCATGCGAACGCACCAACGCCTATAAAATACTGAAGCGCAAAGACATAGACTGCGCTTTACTACAACGTATAAGTATAATTCTTCATCACGATTTCTTTAAGGAATTATCAGAAGAGACATTCGGAGTAAGCAAAACAGAAGAGGAAACACAAAAAGAAGTAGAGGAGAAGTAAGGAGAAGATGAACATTTTGAGAAAAGATACAAAAAATAAGTGTTTATCTCAAAAATTCAACCGTAATACTATATTAATCCGAATATTTAGATTGTTATGTCTGTCATTATGTGCAATAATGACAGGCATGGCGTCTGCACAAAATATAGTCAAGGTTGGTGAAACGGAATATTCGATGCTACAAGAAGCATTCAATGCAGCGGAAGAAGGTCAGACTGTAACCTTGTTAAATGATTACGATGCTTCTGCAGTAGAGAGTGCACATGGCATTAATCAATTCGTCATCAACAAAAGCATCATTTTTGACGGAAATGGTCATACACTTACGACCAAGGACCATGGTATAGGTATAGGCGATGTCAATGGGGACTTGAATACCAATATCAATGTAACGGTAAATGATGTGACCATAATGAACACCACAGGCACAAGATGTATTGAAACATGTGGAAAAGTGGGAAGTCTGGCTTTGAACGGTGTGACACTTGTCTGCCAAGGCACCACCACAACAGAATTTGCTCAACCACTCACAATCGGTGGGATTCAGTCTGATACGGCAACCGTCGATATCACAAGCAGCACGATAGAAGCATACGATACAGGTATGCCCTACTATGCCATAACCATTCATAATCCTGTGAAAATGACTATAACAAATAGTACTCTTAAGGGTTGGGCATGTATCAATGCAAAAGGACAAGGCACGACCACTGGCTCAGCAGGTTCAGAAATCAACATTGACGGAAGCAATCTGTATTCAAGGAGTATAGATAATCAGGTCAAAGTGCTGCTTATAGGCTCATCCCATGGCATGAACTGCATCGCACAATTGCCTTGGATTGCCTACAAGAGCGGATTCACAAACATTGTTGTAGGCAATGTATATAAAGGCTCGTTGTCTTTGCAACAGGTGGCAGATGCCATTCGAGACAACACACCCATTGGTGGAGGTTTCAAGGTATTCAAAGAAGGTGCATGGACGAGAGAAACTACAACACTTTTTGACAATGTCGTAAGCTACACAGACTGGGACTACATCATCCTACAACGATCTGCAAGCGAAGATGAGACATGGACGGCAGGACAGTCATCATCATTTGATACGGTTATAAAGCAGATTGAGAATGTGGCAACAGGCAAACCTACAATATTATTTAATTCGGGATTAGCCGACCCAAGAACTGCCACATCTGATCAAATAAAAGACACAAAGAAAATCATGACCAGTGCTAAAGCAATGAGAGATGAATACGATGTAGACATTATCCCGGTTGCAGAGGCGATACAGAAAGCACGGCTAACAACATTGGGCAATATTGGAGCATTCAGAAACCATATGCTTTGTTACGATGGACAGCACCTCGACTTTGGCATTGGCTGTTATGTTGCGTCCGCGACAATATTCCAGACCATTTTCTCGCGTCTCGGTTTTAACCTTGAAGATGCGGATGGCTACGGCACATACGATGAAATGAAGACCTTTGTGGGTACACTTGTCGACACAGGCGGTCACTCAGTTGCTTATACCGAGCCAACCTCAGAAACCATGAAGATTGCAAAAGACTGTGTCATATCCGCCTGCAGTGATACGGATGCAGAAATAAACACAAATGAAGAAGATGCGTCAGAACCACTGACCGATGAACCGTCAGCAGATGAAAACACAATCACCTCCCCTATTATATACAATGGTGAGTCTAATGTATTTGGCATATTTAAGATAGAAGACAATAACGTAGCAATCAATGTCAAAAACACCAACTTAACCATTGAAAACACAGGCGACCAGTACCAAGCTATCGTAGCTCAGGAAATGGATAACACTCTATCAGGTTGCTCTGTCGCATTAGGCGACGACAACAACATTGAATATATACAACCAAAGGTATACACTCTTTGCAACAATCAAGGTTTAACTGATTTAAACATCACAGGTGGTACTTTTAATGTAAAAATGGAAAATGAAATCTTGCCTAAAGGTTACAAATGGATAGACAATGGGAATAATACATGGACGGCCACCCAAATCACTTATACTGCCAAAATAGGTGATGTGAAGTATGAGACATTTGACGCAGCGATTGAGGCTGTCGCAGATGGGGACACTGTCATATTGATGACCGATATCGAACTTAAAGAAGACCTTGAATGTTCACTTGAAACAGGGGTGTTTACCCTCCTACTGGGTGACTACAACTTAACAAGCGGGAATCACTGTCTGGCAATCAATCCCGGTTTGACCATCATCACAAACAAAGAAGTGAGTATCTTCTCGCCAGCTGTAGAAGGATATGAGGTGGTATGCACACAAACAGAAAGCGGACATGCCTATACTCTCGTTGAAATCAATGATGAAGTTGTCGCGCTTGTGCATGGTGAACCCTACCCTTATCCTGAGGGCAAGGAATGCACTACAGTGACTTACAAGCGTACATTCGCTGATAACGTAGTAGGAAATTACAGATCATGGTATGTACCTTTCAATTACACTTTAACATCTGATGACTTGACCAAGTTTAAGTTCTACAAGATTCATTTGATTGCAGGTGCAGAGAAAGTTGGTGTTGTAGATGATCCTTCCCAAGTATTCATCTATATTACCGAATTAAGTGCTGGAACTGTATTATCAGCCAACAGACCATACGTTATTGTTACCAAGGAAACTCAGACGGAATATATCTTCACTGCTGAAGTGGACCGTGTATATGCAGAGAGCAACAGCAGCAGATTAAGTTTGAAGACAACCGAATATGGTTTTGACATCTTTGGAACATACAGAGAATTCGGCGCTACTGGTGGATATGAATGGCTTGCTTTAAGTAAAAAAGGACAAATATCCTGGAATCTAAATGAAAATGCAAAATTGCAATCCTATGTATGGTATATCAAAGTTACACCAAGGACAGAGAACGATGATTACAGCAATTTGAATCTGGCTTTTGTTGAGGAAAATGAAACCAATGGGATTTCGACCTATGCAATTGATGCCGACAATAATATTGAAGGCATCTACACAACTGATGGCATAAAGGTTGAGACCCCGGTAAAGGGTATCAACATCATCCGATATAAAAATGGTAATATTAAAAAGTATGTTTTTACCCAAGTCGGTCATTAGGCATGGAGGTGAGAAACAATAAACTCACATTATTCTATAGTTCTCATAACATGCCTAATGACCGGATAGGGTTTAAAAGGAGAAAGTATTATTTCACCAATATCATGCCACCCATTGGCTGAAGGGTGACTTTCACCATTCCCTTTTTATTGACTTTCAGAGAGCGCAGTTCCGATTCCGGGAGTGCGTTCTCTGTTTTAGCAGCAGGACGGTCGATATAAAGAGCCGCGGTCTGTCCTGCCAGCATAGGGAGATTAAGGTTCAATGTAAGAGGTTTATCTGTGCCATTGATTCCCCCCACATACCACGTATCACCATGGCGACGGGCAATCACTGCATAGCGTGTCGGATAGCCGTCGATAAAACGAGTTTCATCCCAAGTAGTAGGCAAAGCCCTCAGGAAATCGAGTTCATGCTGCGGAAGCTCACCAAGATTGTTTGGTTGCATAGCAACACAATTTACAGCACTCTGCAGCACGATGCCTGTGGCCATCTCAAATGTATCGGAAGAACGGCGGTAATGACTGCTCTTGTTGTCACGGCTCATACGCCTGTTCATGATGATACCACCCCAGTCAAAAGCCCCGAGAGCATTGCGTGAGAAAGGATGCATTGTGAGCTCAAAGCCCTCCTTATCGCAGTGGTATTGCGTGAAAAAGAGATTTTCGGAGGCGAGGGCAGCCTCGCTTGCCACATAGTTAGGGTACATTCGCTCCCAACCACGGGGGATGGTGCAGCCATGGAAGATGACCTGCAGTCCATAACGGTTGGCATCGACCAGAATATCCTCATATAGGCGCATTGTCTCCTGCTTGTCGCTTCCAAAGAAATCGACCTTGATACCTGCCACGCCGATGCTACGGAGCCATTTCATCTCGCGGTCGCGCGCATAAGAAGTAGACATGCAGTCGCGCGGTGTCTGCGGAGCATCGTTCCAATAGCCATTAGAGTTATACCAAAGCATAAGCCTCACACCTTTACTCTGAGCATACTGTGAGAGTTGTGCCATGCGTTTACGTCCGATGTTCTTGTCCCACCAATTGTCGACCAGACAGAATTCGAAGCCCATTTCCGCAGCAAGGTCAATAAACTTCACCTGATCTTCGTAATTGATTGAATTGTCCTGCCAGATGAGCCAACTCCAAGTGTAACGACCGGGATTGAAAGGAGCGGCAGGCTCATAAAGCGGCTCCACCACATCGTATGGAATGGTGGTTTCGACAATGGGTTTCAGGTCACTTCCTACGGTAATGGTGCGCCAAGGAGTGGAGCCTGGAAGAGGAATACCGGGTTCGACCGAGCCGATTCCATTGAATTCGCCCTTCTCTGGAAATGCGATGGAATAACCCTTCACGGAGTCGAAATCGCTAAGACGCGACGCACAATAAGCACTCGACACACCTGTTTCCGATACCAATGCCCATCCGTCATTTCCAAGGCGGAAGAGACATGGGAAGGTGAAGCCAAGTTTGAACTTCGATTGCACCGTCATGGGCGCATCAGCAACATACGCTTCCTCATAAGAAGGTTTAGTACGCTCCCATCCTGTGAAAGGTCCAATTTGCGGGCACAGGAATGTAGTGGTACCGTCTGGGAAACGGAAAGATGTAGCCTCCTTTTTGATGATGGCACATTTGGGATTATCGTTTTTCAGTCGCGAGAGCGAATAGCGGAAGGCAACATCGTTGTTGGAGACAAGGAATGTCACAGTGATGGCAGCACCATCAGCATGAGAGAAAATCACGTCCATCTGTTTTGCGTCGTAATGAATCTGCGAAGCCTTGACCTGCGGCATGGAATAATCTTTCCGCACATCTGAAAACTTGACATCCTTCACTTGCAAATCCTTCGTAAAATCGCCAATGTCAGTTATTACGCCCAAAGCAGACTCCAACAGTACAGGCTTTCCATCATAAGTAACAGAATAAAACGGAATACCGTTATCGGCATGCACGTTTACCACCAGTTTTTCATCAGGCGAAGATACTCTGGCATCCGGACTGGCAACCTGGGCAGCGACTCCACATACAGAGAGGAGTGAAATGGCTGCTGTAAGAATTGTTTTCTTCATCATTTCAGTGAAATTCTTTTATTAAATCATATAGAGTTTAAGGTTGAAAGAGCATCACAATGAAATATCGTACACACCTGAGGTATAATCCTGTGAACCAATTGTAGCCTTAACACCTACAGGTATTTCAAGATGGAGCGCGCGACCACTGCGATTCACCACCAACTGACCATAGGGAGTGTTTTGAGCGACATGCACCCATTCCAGCCCCTTGGGCACTTGCGGCGCAATCCTGACATGGCGGTAGCCTGGTTCAACCGGCACGATGCCACCCAATGCCTGATAGAACCAACTGCCGATGCCATTGAAACAATTGTGCAGGCGGCTTCGCTCCCCGTCCCAATGCTCCCAAGTGGCAGTAGCCCCTTCGTCGAGCATGTGAAGGAATCCTGGATAGCCATGTTTTTTGAGCATGGAATACATCCATTCGCACTCTCCCTCACGTGTGGCCCACTCTGTGATGACAGGAATACCGACGAGTCCCGTCATGAGACGGCCTCCATAGAGTGAATCCGTAATCTGGAAAAGTGCGTCGCGCACCGCATCCCGTTCCTTTGCGGGGACGATGCCAATAAGCAACGGATAGGTCATGTCTATCTGACTGGCAGAGCCATAGGTATGTGTTTCAGGGTGAAAAAAGACATCATTGATACGTCCTGCCAATTTTTCAAACCTTTGACGGAACCCGACGGCATCGTCTTCCTTTCCCAAGTGACGTGCTGTAGCCTCCAGACAAAGGTATGTCTGGCACATGGCACAATTGTTCACCAAATCTATACTGACGGAATCCTGCACATCAACACCCTTAGGAGCTGCCCAGTCGCCGAGATACCATGAACGGTAGTCGGTATCGGGCCATTTCCTGAGAAGACCGTCAATGGTATACTTATCCACGTACTTCAACCATTGCTGCGCATAGGGATAGCAACGACGCAAAAGCCTGTCATCGGCATAGCACATAAAGGTGCGCCATGGTGCCTGAGCGATAAAACTACACCAATAAGGTCCACCACCCGCCGAATATGGACTGGGAGCCGTGTGCGGCAATCCCCCATCAGGATGCACGACATCGTTCCATGCCTGAAGCCAGTTGACATAGAGTGGTGCCACATCATACAAGATTTGCAAAGAGAGAGTGGACGCATTCCCGTCACCACCATATCCCATCCTCTCGATGTTAGCACAGTCGACCATATAGCCGTTGAAAGAAAGATTATCGAGAGTGTATGCCACCATATCGTGAATACGATTCAAATCATCGTCAGAACATCTGAACGACGCAGCAGAAGCGAAGTCAGTGCGCATACGAAGTGCGCGCATGTCTTCCAACTTCGGCGCAACGGGTAGACTATCAAGCCGAATGTAGCGGAAGACATGGTGATTGAAGTGGTTGACAAATCTGTCACCCTGATTGGCACCAGAAGAAATGTAATAGTTGGCGCTTCCCAGTTCCAGCGTGCCATCAGCATCCTGGAAATCGCTGAAAGAAGCCTTTGTGACATGCCCAGCAGGCAACTGAGGCAGCCTTATGTCGGTCAAGGCATTGACAATTCTTCCAAAGTCGACCAACCAACTGTCATTGCCAAGACTTTTAACGCGAACAGGACACAATGTCTCCTGCACCCGACAAGGCTCACACATCTGCTGGCTGGCTGCGATTCCATCCACCTTAACCACATCGACCTTTTGCCATGAGAGCGCGTCCAGATGCGTTTTATCGAATGCAACAGGAAAGACACGAGCATCCATCTCCTCACCTCCAAAATGATGGGGACGCCATGTGTCATAGTCACGGTAACCACTCCAAGCACCCATCCATGAAGCATCGGTCCACGTCAGAGGGACCAAACCGTCGGGCGAAATTAAATCTAATTCAGCCTTGACGAGCGGACCGTCATAAACTGAGCCAAAAGTCAGTTGTTTGTACCACCCGGAGCTTGTCCAAAGTACGATTTCATTTTTCCCTTTTTTTAAAAGAGATGTCACATCGTATGCCACAATGAGCGAGCGACGGTTTAGTTGGCTGACAGCCGGTGCCAAGACCGCATCAGTCACCTTCCGCCCATTGACATAGGCTTCATGATAGCCTAAGGAATTGACATAGAGTATGGCGGGAGAACCTTTCTTTTTCAGCGAGAATGTCTTTCGAAGCAACGGTGCCCTACCCTCGCCCGGAACAGCACCGATAAAATCGCCCTTGATATAATCAGAGCCGATGACTCCAACCCCGAAGGTCTGTACATCGCTCCAAGCGGAAGCGACACCATCAGAATCCCATACACGTACCCGCCACACATACAGAGAACGCGGGGAAAGCGGTCTGCCCTGATAAGGAATCATCACCTGTTGGCAGGAGATTACCTTGCCGCTATTCCACAAATCTGCCTTTCCTGACAAGAGCAATTTCCTGGAGGAGGCCACCTGAATCTCAAAGGCTGACTGCCGGGCGGCATTACTTTGAATCCGCCAACTGAAATGTGGAGAAGGAGAATCGATGGCTATCGGCTCCAACAACTGCTCACACCGCAGGAAATATACATGGATTTGCGCTGACACATGTCCAAAGGTGCATAGGCAAAGGAATAAAAAAGCAAGATGTTTCATGGTAAAGCAAAGATAGTGCAAACCGAAGGAAAAGCAAAACAATTAACACATTTTTACCAAAGGAAAGAGGGAACCTTCGTCATGAAGATTCCCTCTTTCAATAAGATGAATTTACTTCGATTGCTTATTCATACTTGTAGCCCCAGATGGTGACACCCGTCTCTTTCCGCAAAGCGGTGAAGGTTGGGGCTTTCTCGTTCTTAGGCTCTAAGGTCTGTTCTACCATCACACCCTTGTATTCGTTGCCGATGTTAATCGTGATGTAGGAAGTACCTTCCTTAATCTTCCATGAGCCATTGTACTCATTTCCGGAAATAGTACCGTCGGCATTGAGGGTGATATCAACAGGCTTGGCATAAGCTTTCTTGGTGTGGTCGAGTTTATAGTCGTGTACCAAAAGCTTGTATTTACCAGGAATCTTGTCCGTGGCAACCTTCTGCTTCTTAGCAATATCGGCACTCCTCACAGTCTCGCCAGTATACTCAAACGGGGCAGCAACCAACCAAGCGTCCTCATTTTGGAACACCTGGTGAACACGCACCTGATGGCCCTCGCCCCAATTCTGGAAGCGGGTGTGATAAACCAAATAGGTACGCCCGTCTTCAGCAGCAATAATGCTGTTGTGGCCCTGCGAACGCTCTCCGGATGCCTCATTGGCTCCACCTGTCAGCAAATTACCCCAGTTGGAGTAAGCGCCGAAGATGTTGACACCACGATTGCCATCGTTCTCTCTTGGACCGAAATTGAGCAAGTAAGAGCTGAAAACAGCGTTCTGATTCTTGCTGTCAAAATAAGGTCCGTCGGGTTTGGAAGAGCGGAACACACGCATCTGGTAGCCGCCGTTGTTGTAATCATTGGCAACGCCACCTGCTGCCAAACCTCCATAGGTCATGAACAAGAAGTAGTAACCGCCAATGTACTCAATGTAAGAGGCCTCACCCGAAACATAGTAACCACCGGCGATTTTCTTGCCGAAGTAAGGATCTATGGTAATTCCGTCGCCGCTGCCGGTGAGTGTGTACGTCACATCATAGTCACGCAGGCCAGTCTCCTCGTCCAGTTCAAGCATCCAGATGCCACCGCTCCATGAGCCGTATGACATCCAGAGTTTGCCTTCCTCATCGTAGAAGACGCATGGGTCAATACAGTTGGGATAACGGTTACCCCACTTGTTGCCAATGGCATAGCGTGCGGGCAATGAGGCCTGCGTACCCAGCACAATCTCGAGATCAGTGTCTTTATAAGCATTTCCAGAATGGAAACCACTGATGACCACAGGAGCCTGATAACGATAAGGACCGGCAATCTTGTCAGCGGTCAGCATGATAATGCTCGAATACCAGTTATCGCCATTGATGCTGAGGTACATACACCACTTCTGCATCTTCTTATTGAAGATAACGTCGGGAGCCCACATATTACCGTCGACATTGTATCCGGCATTGCCGCGTTTCGACCATGCCTGCGCATCGAAAGCCCAGTTGAAATCGGCTCCCCCTTTCTTCACCTTTGTCACCTGCGGCGTGGTGAAGGCCTGATTGTTAGCAGCATTTGAACTGGTAGCCGTTGCCCAAGGAGCAGTAAAATTAATCCATGACATCATATTGGTGGAATGGGCAGATGCACGGTGAGAGCCAAAGATGTAGTAATTGCTGGATGTGGGATCCCACACCACGCTTGGGTCGTGCACACTCACGCGTCTCAGGGCTTCAGGTCCCTCTTTCTGCTCTTCATCCTCATCGACAGTGGTTTCAGCAGCAGTGGTAAAGGTTACGTCCTTTGAGTACTTCACATCGGCACTGGTTTGCACATAGGTTCTCACATGATAAGCGGTGTTGGCATTCAGACCAGTCAGCGTAACGCTCATGTTGGGTGAATTCCCTGCCACCTTTAGGTCGTTGATGGTGGGATTGGCCGATGTACCATAGCAGAACCCGCGGCCGATAATGGCAGGACCCGTTGCCGAAGCCTCAACAACAGCAGTGGTTGAAGTGATTGACGACACCTTAGGGTCGGTGACAGTAATGTTGGATGAACTGCCGCCGCCACCATCATCATCATCAGAATCGTCACTGCCGCAGGCCACCATAAGGAGGCCTACGGACAGCAGACAGAAGATTTTAGCTAAATTTCTCATTATTCAGAATTACTCAAATACCAAGTGACTACCATCAATGGTGAAGCGGAAGAAGAGATTATTTGCGTCGACGGGGCTGATGCCAATATAATCCTGCTTGTAGGTTACACCGTCATTGCCAACCATCACACATTTCACATCGGCAGAGCCGTTCTTATTACTGGTGACAGAAACAGTAACCATTGCATCGTCCATAGCAGCAAGCCATGAAGCCCAGTCGGTCTGGCCACCGCTCGGTGTGCAAGCAGCGTAGCTGTCGCCCCAACCATAGTTATCAGCACGCACCACAGCATATTCAGAGTTGTCCTCACGGGTCAACACCACGCAGAAGTTATTCCAGTTGGCTGCACCATTGGTGTAGTTTCTGAAACGTCTTGAATAGGTCTTGCCAGAGGGTACTTGAATCATAGATGAATGAGCGCCCCAGAAAGGAGTAGAATTGTCATCGGCACCGACAACATCATCAAACTCTATGTGGCTACCATCCACAGTGAAGCGGAAGTAGAAGTCGTTCGGGTCAACGGTATTGATACCAATGTAGTTCTGCTCGTAGGTAACGCCATCATTGCCCACCATGACAGCCTTGATATCAGCTGTTCCATTACCATTGTTCGTAACATAGGTGGTAACCTTTGCGCCGTCCATAGCCTTGAGCCATGTAGCCCAGTCACCTTGAGTGCCACTTGGTGTGCATGCACCGTAGCCATCGCCCCAACCATAGTTGTCGGCACGTACCACAGCATACTCCGAATTGTCAGCCCTACAGAGAACAACACAGAAGTTGTTCCAGTTGCTGGCACCACTGGTGTAGTTGGTGAAGCTGCTTACGAAGGTCTCGCCCGGAGCCACCTTGATATTATCGGAATGGGCACCCCAGAACGGTGTAGAGTTATCAGAGTTACCAATGCAGGTGTACATCTTGTCGACCACCTCGAAGGTAGCGTATGCCATAACAGGCTGAGCGCAATACTCACCCTTGTAGGTCTTGTTGTAGATAGCCACCAAGGTCTTAGTGCCCAGTGAGCCCATGTTGGGGATTGACTGGAACTGCAAGTCATTAGCAGTGACAGTCTTGGAAACAGCCTGTTCGAACTCAACGGTAGCAGTAACATTGGCCATGGCATCAGCAAGTTCAGTACCCAGGAGCACCTTGTGAGGAACACCATTCAAAGTCATAGAAACAGGTTGTTTGTCCTCAGCAGAAGTGAAACCGCCAATCGGTTCAATATTGGACTGAAGGAAGTTGATGTAGGAACCCTCGGGAACCATGAAGCAACGGATGTTGTTGTTGGAAGCATCAGCATTGAGGTTGGGAAGTGCCGACTTAGCTTTATACGTCTTGGTAACGGTACCGTTGGTCATTCTGACTGTGAAAGCATTAGGATTGGTGCGGTCTACTGTTAGCACAACCCTGCCACCCAGTTTGTCTACGCCATTGTCGGTGTCGGTGTTGAATGTGAGGGTACTCTCCACACAGCTACGGTCGATATAATCACCCCACTCAGAGTTTCCGCTGGGCTGGTTGTCAAAACGGATGGCACCATACTCCTTATAATTGGCAGCACCACGGTCCTCATCATTGCAGATTATAAGGGCGAAGTTCTTATAAGTATTGGAAGCACTTGGGTTGATGCTGAGGTTGAAGACAGCAAACCACACATCGCCGTCAGGAATCTGATAATACTTTGAAAAAGCTGCCCACCAGCCAGTGGAGAAGTCAGTACTTCCGATAGTATAAACGTCTTCCTCCATGCCTTCGATGATTTCCTCACCACCACCCTTGTTGGCATTGGCGATGGAATCGGCCATGGCTGAAATCCAATCGGGAGAGTTCACATCATAGAGGTCACCTCCCTCGCAACCGGTAAGGGTAATCATGCCAAGAGCTACAGCACACAATCCGGAAGCTATATTCTTAAGATATCTCATAGTGTTTCTTTGATTAAATGGTTAGTTATCTTATTTTACCACCGGGCGTACTTTCCAACCTTTCTCATTGAAATAAGCAGAATTGTCGGTTCCCTCGTTGGCCGAGTTGCCCTTCAGGTTAGGATTATCATTGAGAGTACCCTGATAGATGGGCAGGAACTCATGTCCAGGGAGATAAGTGTCGTATGAACTCTTCAGCTCGCTATCAATAGCAATGTCAGCATAATTGACAGTTTCTTTTACACGTGTTCTGTCGGTAGTACGACGGAATGTGCCATGCTGCTTGAGCTGGAGCAAGCGGTCGCTGCTATAGAAGAATCCCCAACGTACAAGGTCGAAACCACGTCCGAACTCGCATCCGAACTCCTTGGGACGCTCAACATTGGCAATCTGCTCGAAGAGTTTGTCGGCAGTGTTGAAGTCAGAAAGTTTGAGGTCGGTCAATCCGGCACGCTGGCGCACCTGGTTGATCCAGTCGATAGCCTGCTGAGTAGGACCATTGACCTCATTCTCACACTCTGCAGCGCGGAGAAGCACATCGGAATAACGCATCATGCGAAGGTTTATACCACAGTGCAGACCTGTGACCACTTTCTCGTAGATACCGGTGCGGAAATTAGTGTTTTTAGCTATAGGCAGACCTCCGTAGTTGTTATTTGTAACCACATTCTCACCAGCGGTCATCTCAGTGCCGTAGCACACATTGCCATATTCGAAGCCATCCCACTCAGGCTCATAAGTACCGATTGTCCAATAGAGACGCGGGTCGAGACTACCGGTAACAGTGCGCTCAGATTTGAAGAGGTTATAGAGCCAAGGTGAGGCCGAGAGGTCGGCCCATCCACCGAAGTCGCCAGGACCGAAATTGCTCTCAATAGCATGTCCCTGAGTAGCGTTAGCACTGGTGTTGACCGGTGTCCACTCATCGTCGGTACCCTGTGAGCCATAGTCGAGGAACTGCACCTCAAAGAGGCTCTCGTCGTTGTTCTCAAATTGCGCACCTTCACGGAAGTTGTCACCGAAGTTGGCCATGAGCTTGTAGTCGCCGTACTGCTTATTGATGATAGCCTTGAGCACGGTGAGCGCCTCGCTGTACTTATGGCGAACCATAAGCGTGCGTGCATAGTAGCCGGCAGCGGCACCACAGGTGGCACGTCCTTTAGCCCACTCGCCACCCTCATTACGTGAAGGCAAGAGGGTCATAGCATCAGAGAAATCTTTCTCAACCTGGTCGAGCACCTCATCATAAGTACTGTTGGGCATATAGAGACCGTCGAGAGTAGAATAGCTGTTGTAATCAGTGATAAGCGGCGGATTCTGATAGTAACCGGCGAGGTTGTAGTAAGCTAATCCACGTATGAATTGAGCCTGTCCCTTAATGTGTTTGAACTGGTCAGTGAGAGCGGCATTGTCCTCACCGCACTTGGTAATAATATAGTTGCACACGTTGATAGTATAATACCAGTCGCGCCATGACCACTGTCCAATTTCGTCGGTGATAGGCTCATTGAGATCGTCGAAGGGCATATACCAAACCTGTGAGGAGTTCCATACCTCATCACCACGGCAAACGTCGATATTATATCCTACACGAGCGTAGGTACCCTCCATACGTATGTGGTTGTAGCAAGCAATCACACACTCCTCGAGTTCCTCGGCCACATTGCCGAATGTACCCGTAGTCTGCTGGTTGGGGTTCGTAAGATCCAGCTTATCTTCGCACGATGAAAGCGTGCCAAGGCCCACTAAAAGAGCCAGCGATAATTTATATAATTTCATATTGTAGTATGCTTGTTTTTAAAAAGGTTCTCTTATATCTTTTGTCGTAGCGATTAGAATGAGAAGAGAATACCAGCCATGAAGCTCTGTGCGCTCGGGAATGAGCAGAAGTTGTAGCCCGGTGTGAATGTACCGCCGGCATAGTCAACATTGTAGCCATGATAGCCAGTGAAAGTGTAGAGATTCTGTGCTGAGACATACATGCGTACACCTTCCACATATCCGTGGAACCACTTGTCGGGGAAGTTATAGCCCAGCTCAACATTTGCGATTTTCCAGTAAGCCGCATTCTGGATTTTGCGGCTGCTGAAGAGGTCGTTCCATGCGAGGGTAGCATTGTTGGAAACATACGTACGGGGAACACTTGACAGATAAGTGAGACCGTCCTCAGAGAAGCGGTTGGCATCGAGCATAGCCACATCCTTGTTGCCATATCCGTAGCATGAGTTAAGGCTATTGTAGATATCATCGGAGACATGGTAGTTGAGAGCACCGAAGGTAGAGATACTGAGATCCCAGTTCTTATATGACAGGTGAGTGCTCAGACCGAAGTTGATTTTGGGAAGGCCGCTACCAAGTACAGTCTGATCGTAAGCGTCGATAATTCCATCGGGAGTACCCTCAGGACCGCTGATATCCTCATAGAGACAGTCACCCACATTGGCACCCTGCTGCACAGCATGGTCGATGAGATCGTTTTCCGTACGAGCTATACCCTGGTATTTCCATCCATAGAACTGTCCAACTTCCTCACCCACGAAAGTGGCATAGGCGCCAGTGATGTAAGAGTTGGTTCCGAAACCAAGAGAGGTCACCTTATTATTAAGTGTACTCAGGTTGGCACTGATTTCATGCTTGAGAGGATGATCGAAGTTGCGGTATGTGACAGAGAACTCGAAACCACTGTTCTCCATCTCGGCAGCATTCATAGTAACAGAAGTGTTGGCCACACCAGCACTTGCAGGCACAGGCACGCTGTAGAGAAGGTCGGTAGAAATGTTCTTGTACCACTCAGCGGTGAACTCGATACGGTTGTTGAACATAGCGAGGTCGATACCCACGTTGGCTGTCTTCTTCTTCTCCCAAGCAATGTTCTGGTTGACGAAGGTAGAGATAGCAGAACCAGTGACGACATTGCCACCAAAGCTATATGTCATGTTGTTGCGGTTCATGGTAGCGAGGTACTGATACTCACCGATGTTTTCGTTACCGAGAACACCATAGCTACCGCGAATCTTGAACATATTAATAATGTTATGGTCGATGGGGAAGAATTTCTCCTTATCGAAGCGCCAACCTGCAGAGACTGATGGGAAGGTATCCCATCGAATGTCTTTGGTAAGACGAGAGCTACCATCACGACGAACGATAGCAGAGAGAAGATACTTACCATCGAAATCGTAGTTAAGACGAGCGATATAGGAAGCGAGCGTATGCTTGAACTCAGATGAAGAAGCATCTCTTGTTCCTGCATTGTTTACTTGGAGGAAGTAAGGCTCCGGGAAGTTGACACCCCAAGCAGAAAGGTTGTCGGTGGTCTCCTCCTCATAGGTCTGACCGACCACAAGATTGATATGATTGAGTCCGATAGTACCGTCGTATGTGAGGGTATTCTCAATCAGAGCATCTGCATAATTGCGTGTAGTCTTTGTGAGTTTCTCATTGCTCTTGTCAAGGTATACACGGTTGCTCTGAATCCATGCCGAAACCCAAGTCTTGTCTTTTGCGTAAGTCTTACTGTAAGAAAGGTTGAGTCTGTAGTTAAGGTGATGATTCTTGCTCTCAAAACCAAACATCTTGAAAATGTCGACATCGGCAGAACCAGTGGCCACAAGGCGGTCGACAATGGTATTACGGGTGAGCAAGTTGTTCACGAGGAGCGGGTTGGAGGCAGAGATATCACCATGAACTGTGTCATAGTAAACACCGTAGCCATAAGCATCATAATTGAAACTGCTTGCAGAGCCCACTTTGTCGTCGAGCACCCATGTAGAATCGTCATAAGCCTTGATTGTGGGCTGCATAAGGAGTGTACCACGGAGCACGTTGGTCACGTCGCCATAAAGACCCTGCACATACTCAGAAGCATTGGAGAGACCCATACCATCCTGACTTGAGTGAGAATAAACGAGACTGGTACGGAATTTAATGAACTTGGTCTCCATGGTGTTGTTGACACGTGCGGTAAAACGCTCGTAGTTAGGACCAGCACCTTCGAGAGTACCTTTCTGATTGAAGTAGTCGAGACCTACGTTGTAAGTATTACTTGCGCTACCACCACTGAAATTGACGTTGTGGTTCTGACGTATACCCGTCTTGAACACCTCGTCGAACCAGTCGGTATTGGTATTGTCCTGGAATACATAACTACCATCGGCATAGCTGTATCCACCGGGCAGAGGAGTACCAGAGTTCTCGCAAGCCTGGCCAAGATAGTTGCTATACTGATTTGCGTCCATTACGTCATAAACACCTTTAGAGATAAGGTCTACACCGAAATAGCCTTTATAGTCCACTTTAAGCGGCTGGTCTTTTTTACCATTCTTGGTGGTGATAATGACCACACCGTTAGCAGCACGAGAACCGTAGATAGCACCTGCAGAAGCATCCTTGAGCACTTGAATGGTAGCGATATCGTTTGGTGAGAAGTCGCGTATGGTAGTACCCATAGGTACGCCGTCGATCACGTAAAGCGGAGCTGTGCTACCGAAAGAGCCAATACCACGAATGCGCACTGCCGGGTCGGCACCAGGCTGACCATCGGAAGTGATCTGCACACCAGCCACCTTACCCTCAAGCATGGTTGAGATGTTGGAGTTGGACACACGTTTCATTTCATCGGCATTGACCACCGAAACAGAACCGGTAAGGTCAGCTTTCTTTTGTGTACCATAACCCACGACGACCACTTGCTCAAGCACTTTGTCGTCGGATTCAAGCTGGATTGTACCAAGGATTGCACGGCCCTGGACGGCAATTTCCTGATCCTGATAACCCACATAGCTCACTACAAGGATAGCGTCGGCCGGAGCATCAAAAGAGAAGTTACCATCAAGGTCAGTAACAGTACCCGTACTGGCACCCTTGACCTGAATCGTAGCTCCAATGAGCGGCTCCTGATTTTGGTCAACAATCTGGCCGCTTACCTTAATAGTCTGATTCTGTGCTATCGCAGCCTGTGCGGGAACTGTAGAAGCAACAATTCCACCCACGATGCCCAAGAAAAGCACCACAGAGAATTTAATTTGTTTAAGCATTGTAAATTGTTTAAAAGTTAGAATAATGTTGTAATTAGATAATTTTTGCGCAAATATAAAATAAAGAGGTAAAAATGTGGTGGACAATTCCGCCAATTAGGTGGACAAATCGATTTTTCGTCCAATTTTCAACCTTTTTAGCCACTTTTCAACGTATTTTTGTCCACCTCGTCCATATTTTCCACATAATTGCTCGGACTACATCCATAAAGGTTTGTAAAACATCTAGTAAAATATTTGGGATCGTTGAATCCTACTTTGTAAGCGATTTCAGCGATATTGCGGTGAGCCACATTCTCAATCAGTAATTTCCGTGCCACATTCAATCTATAATTGCGTATAAACTGTCCTGTACTAAGCCCGGTCTCCTCGTGCAGCCGCTTTGACACCTGGGTACGACTCATTCCCACCGCATCGGCAAACTGTTCTATCCCGAACTCACTATTCATATAGTTTTGCTCCATGACAGAAGCAGCCCTTTGCATAAAAGACATTTTATTCCGCAAAATGTCTTCATTATCAGCCTCCATACTTCTATGGACACTCTGCTGAACAGTCATGTGCGAATCGATAATATTATGAATGTGCGAAAGTAGTTGCTCCGGGGCATCCGTCTCATCGAGCACCTGCCTTATAGGCATAAGCAGTTTTTCAGCCTCTTCCTGTTTTAGTTTTTTTATGTAGCGCCGATAGGCTCTCGACAAGAGGTATCCAATCCCTACCAGCACAAGAAGGACGAACCACCACGTCTTCCAGAAGAACGGAGCCACCTTAACCTCAATACTGATGATTTGAGATTCGCTGTTCTCGTTGTTCAAGTATCTTACCTCAAAGATATATTTGCCCGCTTTCAAGCTTGTGTATCTCACCGAATGTTCGCCTCTTTTCAATGGAATCCATTCATCCTCGAAGCCCTTCATCCTGTAGGCACAATGCTCGTGCTCCCCTCCTGTAAATGTGAGAGTGGAAAAGTCGATGACCATTGATTTGTTCGACTCATGCAGTCTGATACATTTAGCCTGTGCGATATCCGCGTCAAGAATATTTCTGTTGAGCGAGGAAATAACCTGGTTGTCTACGACGAGCCTTGTGAACGAAAGCCGGACAGGATAGCGCAAATTATCGTTCTCGCCCCTGATTTCAGAGAGTCCTTCCATACTGCCCAGATATATGGCACCATCAGGTCCCCTGACTGCCGAGTTCCAGTAAAACTGCTGACAGAGAAGTCCGTCTCTTTCATAGTAATTATTAAAGGTACGCGTACGAGGGTCGTAGACCGACAATCCATTATCAGTTGTAATCCAGAGTCTACCCTGGACATCCTCCACCATACCTTTGACAGAATTGTTGGCGAGTCCGTCGTCAGTTGTCAGTGCCTCGAACGACTCCTTTTTTGTGTTCTCATCAATAACCCTCTTGTAAAGGCCATAACCATTGGACCCAAGCCACAGAGAACCATCCTTCGACTCACAGAAACAACTGATTTTGTCGACCACATGCGATTCGGGTTGGTCAAGTTTGTTGAAGATCCGTCGCATTTGAAACACATGCTTCCCCTCTTTGTCAGAATTGAGGTCTATGTCACACACGCCGAGTATGCACCCCATCCAAAGATGTCGGTTTTTGTCGATGACAGCACCTATACACCCCCTTACATAGCGGTTGCCCTGAAAAGGCTCAATCAGACGTTGGTTGTCAATATCGTAATAGAACACACCATCATTGGCCCCAATCCACAACGCATTGTCTTTTTCGTCGTAGGCCAGAGAACCGATATAATTAACGAGGTGAGCCATTTCGTTAGGGAAGTCGACATGGTGTACCACATTGTGCGAACGCATTTCGATAAAGTTGAGTCCACCACCCCATGTGCCGATCCATAATCGTCCTTTCGAATCCGGTTCGAGCATTGAAACAGAATTGTGGGAGAGTCCGGAATTGTTCATTGTAAAATGAGAGAATCCGCCATCAGAGGTTTTACGGTTGAGTCCACCTTCCACCGTTCCTATCCACAATGTGCCCTCTGGTTCGATATAAATAGCATTGACAGGATTGGGAGAAATGGAATTGGGATTGTCGGAATGAATATAATTGCGCGAAAGGAAAGGTTGTGGTGACAGTTTGACAATTCCAGCAGTCTCGGTACCAATCCAAATCTGGCCATCACGTACGAGAAGACAATGCACGAAATCACTGGGCATAGGCAAGGGCATCGATTCCGTGTTCCAACGTTCGAAAGTCCCGTTTCGAGGATCCATGGCACACAGTCCTTTCAATGACCCCACGATAAGATGTCCTTCAGGAGAAAGCGCCAAAGAAGTAGTGAAATCGTGCGGAATCGACTGCGGTTGAGATGTGTGACGATATGCGGTAAGCGAACTGTTGTACAAATCGTAGGCATACAAACCCTCATTTGAAGAAATCCAAACAGTGTTCTCTTTTTTAAGCAAATCGGTAATAAAATAACCTTCCAGTTGCTGCATTGCGGGCGCGATATCCTTTCTCAATAGTTTATCACCAGACTCACCCAATCGGTAAAGACCATTTTCGATGGTTATCCATACCGTGCCGTTGCGTTCTATGTCTTTGATGGTTATATCGGGAGTGTTGGCAATGTATCGGCATGCACTAACATGGCTGACATCACCATTCTCACTGAATGCAAAGCGGAAGATGCTGTCGCCAGTGACCTGCCACAGGAAGCCTTTGGTATCACAATACACCTTTATAGACCGTTTGTTCAAGAACCTTGCGATATTCGTCTTACCAAAATTGGGCACCACATAGTTCATCGTCTTGAGACTGACAACAACAGTGCCCTCATCGTATGCCACCCACAAACGTTGGAACGCATCCTCTGCAACGGCCCTGCACGAGTTGCTGGACAAGGCATTTTTGCTGAAAACGACAGGATTCATGAAAGAATAGCCATCATATCTTGACAGTCCTCCTCCTGATGTTGAGACCCAAACAAAACCCTTTGAATCAGCAAAAATCTGATTCACATTGTTGTGCGGCAGTCCCGTTCTCAAATCGTGTGTTTCCATATTATACCGCGCAGTAACACCATTTTGTGCCACTACCGGTAGCAAACACACCATAATCAAGCTGAACACAGCAAGTAGATAGTTTTTCAAGGTATCAACGTATTTAACGTAATATTTGCAAAGTTACAAAGAAGTGTTCAAAAAACCAAAAAAGAGAAATTGTTTTTCAAATCTGCGAATTGATAATTAACAATATGCCAACCAACAAGTGAAAAGAAATGCGATTTCTGCATAATAAATTTAAAAAAATAGAGGGAGAATTTGCGTTCTGACCAAACTCAAACATAAAAAAGGGCATTTCATACAACGGACAACAAATAAATTGGATTGATGTATGAACACATCGTATATTTGCTATCGAAAGAAACGAGTATTTTTTTATCATATTTTTAACAACTATCAAATTATGAAAAAAGTATTAGCTACCCTTATTTTCGTGCTCATGAGCGCAATGGTACAGATGCCCGTCAGTGCAACGACAGGAAACAAAAACGATGTGAATGATGTTATCCCCCAAAACATTATTGTAAAGCAAACCACCCATTTCAACGACGGCCGCACCCTTGTAATTTACTACAAGAAACAAGGCATGCAATGTGAGGTCTATTCGCCCTGTGACAAGAAAAACTACTCCATGAAAGATGCCTCGAAGATTGAGTCGACAAACTTTGAGGTTGTTGACAAAACAGAAGGGAAACTCTACAGGAAAGCCACATTGAAGGAAATAATGAATCTCGCAAGGCAACTGATGAATTAACGACTTTGGCATATCCAAGTCACAATTAAAGACATTATCGCTGTGCACCACTGTCAAGACGATGGTGCACAGCAATTAAAACATACAACACACAAGAAAGATGACAAGAAAGAAGAAAAGCATCGCCTCAGTCATAATCCTTTTGCTGGCAATTGTGGGATTGTATTTATACAGAAACCACCAACTTCCTGAATTACCAGACAGGACCGTGTACAAAAGTTTGGCAGAAAGGTCAGAAAAGGCATTGGATTTTGCCAAGCGACACGGTATGAACGAGCATTATGCACTATTCGTAGACTACGGCATTGCCTCAGGTACGCCACGTCTCTTTATATGGGACTTTAAGAAAAAAGAGGTTATTGGAAGTTGTCACGTAATGCATGGAACGGGAGGTGGCAGTACTGCGGAACAGCCTCAATTCAGCAACAAGCCAGGCAGCAATTGCTCCGCCCTTGGAAGATTTCTTGTGACAAAGGACCATGGAACAGAATTGAAGAAAAGTTTCCGTCTCAAAGGCATGGACATAGACAACCAGTCGGCCTACGCACGCGGTCTGATGATACATCCTGCCAAATGGGTAAACATATATCGTTATAAAAAAAACATCCCGCTGAACGAAGTAGCCTGCAGGGGATGCGTAACCGTTTCCAGCCGCGGCATGGACAAGATAAGTTCGATTGTAAACAAAGAGGAACGTCCCTTGCTGCTTTGGAATTATTACGACCGTCAGAAAACACAATAAAACAAGGAGCCATGCGTTATAGAAACATCTATGGAATGGTTTCGCATCAAAACTTCTACTCTACTGATGAGAGTAGCAGTAGACGAAATAGTCTACGTGAAAGCCGACGGTAACTACTGCGACATTGTCCTTATCAATGGACGAAGCCGCAAGATGACATTCCAACTACACTATTTTGAAGACAACTTCAAGCTACTTCAAAATGCCCATATGTTTATCCGTGTGGGACGTAGTCTTATTGTCAACCGACAATATGTGCAGGTTATTGACCTGAACGAACAGACTATTGTTTTCGGGGGTAAACACCTTCAGAAGATACCGACGGCTGATGATCTTAAACCGAGAAACCTGAACACCTCAGTGGGTGATATATATACCCTCAAAGTCTCCCGTGACGCATTAAAAGCATTGAAAGAACAATTGGAAAACGTGAAAGGAGCCAATGCGACATGAGCAATATAGATAAAATCATACAAGAAACCGAGATTCCGGAATTCATCATAGAACGCGATAATGATGAACAGCCTCAATCTACAGAGGCTCGCAGACCCAATCTATCGAGACGCAAACGCTGGATGCTCAGGTTACTGAAAGCTATCTGCATACTCGGCTTGTTCTTGCTGGCATTGTTTGCCTATCGTACATGGTGTTATTTCTATCGTATCGGAGTGCCCGTGTCAACCACTTCCAAAGAGAACATTGAGAAACTGAAGAATCCCGCAAAAAATGAAGCTTCGGAGGTTATTATGACCAGCGACAGCATATTGGGCGTTGCCCTCGATTTCTATGCCATGCATGGAGTGAGAGCGGGTATTGAGTTTGAGGAACCCGACACCGCCGACACTTCAGTTTTTCTATATTGTCGCTCAGCCGACCACAATGCAGACGGCACCTATCTTGGTTCGCTTGTTGTGAACGGTGAAAAGAAGGGCACCGACCGCACGCGTCTAGGCTATATGGCAATGGTTGGGGACAATTTTGTCATCGGCATTTCGAGAAGCGAGAAGGTGAAGAACTATGTGGCAGACAACAAAGGATGCTTTTTCCGTCAGTTCATCCTCGTGAGCGACCGAACCATACCCCAGCATTTTCAGCTCCATGGCAAGGTGGAGCGCCGCGGTATAGGGCGCATTGGCGACCAAATCTATTTCATCGCCACCCGTCATCCGGAAACCCTTTGGGACTTTGCCGACGCCTTGCGCGAATACGGTTTTATTGACGCCATCTACATAACAGGAGGTTATGACTACTGTTTCTACCGTTCGCATGACGGCGAGCGCCATGACATCGGCTCAACAGAAGATTACCCGCACAAGAAATGGAAGGGCATAATACCCTGGCTTGTATTTAGAAAAAGCTGAAGATATTTAATTAGGTGAAATGCCCATCCGGGGACAAATACCCAAAAGCCAGGGAACAATAGGGTCACTACAAGCTAATTAAGAAACCAAGAGAATGGACAATACAGATATAATAGACAAATATTTGGCATGCCCCTATTGGATAATCGACATATTGCCGAAACAAGTTCCCGCCAACGGTCGAGGACAATATTTCCGAATAGAAAACCATTTGCTTCAGCCCGCTCACAAAGAGGTCTTGAGCAAAAAGTTTTTCCAAATCCTCATCAAGCTCAACTGCTATGACGACATCGAAGTGTTGCATACTGCCACGGGATGGACATTCAATCCCCCACCTCAAACACTGGAGGAATGGATTGCCGAGAGCATGCTGAAAAACCAAATGCTCTATCTGCTGTTCAAAGGTTCCGACTCTATGATAACCATCAGCGGTGACGACACCTACATGACCCTTTACAATGCGTCGAAAGAGATGCTCCACTTAACATGTATGATAGCCCAGAGCGTGGGAATGTTTGTGTGGGCCCCACAACAGGGATAAGCGATGAGACGACAAAACACATGTAAGAGTTTCGATATCATGTATCAATTCTACGATAAGTAATAAGTTATGAAAATAAAGGTACGTATAAAGCATTTTAAAATACGAAAATGCTTAGGAAAAGAATCTGTTGTTTCTAACTTAAAAGATAACGATGAATGTGATATATGTAATTTATTGTGGTCATATACTTTCAAAATTCCTTATTTGTCTTTGTTCTTGGTGGAGAAAAAAGAAATCGTTGAAAAAAGGCATTTCATTTATATTCATGTTCGTAGAACGTTATACTATTACCGCAACTAATATTTAACCCGTAATAAATAATGATTAATCGGTGAATAATACATGCGGAATCCAATACTGAAGAAGCAGCATGCGCATGGCGAATGTCTTCAAAAAAAACAAAAAAGTTGGATGTTCCATTCATTTTTTTTATTTTTGCAAAATTAGATAATAAAAAGAAAGAACAAACTACCAAATGATATGAAAAAGACCCTTATCCTATTAACAGCATTCTGCCTTTCATGCGGAATAATGGAAGGACAGACCAACTACACAGTAGAACTCACCAATCCCAACCGTACCGACTGTCAGCATGCCGGTGTGACAATAGACTTAAGTACGAGCGGTATGAATGTCCGCTCTGCCTATCTGACCGAGAACGGCACAGAAGTGCCCTGCCAGTTGGACGACCTTGACGGGAATGGAACCTTCGATGAACTGTTCTTCTATACCGACATGAAAAAGAAGAGCACAAAGAAACTTCAGCTCAGTCTGCTCGACTACGGCACTCCCCGCACCTATAAAGCAGAGGTCTATGCCGACATGATGCTGACCAACAAGAAAATCAAGGAAACCAACAAACAAGACCTCTACATCACCCACCTCACTGTAGACAGAGACGTCAATCCGTACTGGATGCTTCACCATCACGGCTGCGCATTTGAGAATGAAATGGTAGCCTACCGCATCTATTTCGACCACCGACAGACTGTGGATACATACGGTAAATATCATAAAGGTCTGGAACTGCATGACACCCAATTCTATCCCGACCAGAAACAGAAAGACGCAGGTTATGGTGACGACGTGCTGTGGGTAGGCAACACCTATGGTCTGGGAGCTGTGAGAGGCTGGAACGGAAGCGCGCCCACCATGGTGGCCGATGTAGAGCACCGAACCCAACGAGTGGTAGCAAGAGGTCCGCTACGCACAATAATCGACGTATTTGACGAGGCATGGCGTCCGCAGCCCGACGATGCCCCTGTAGACATGCGCATACGCTACACCTTGGAGTCGGGTCGCAGAGACTGCCGTGTAGACCTGTTCTTCAGTCGTGAATGCCCAGAGATAAAGCTGTCGACCGGAGTGATAAAAGTGAAGGACTCAGAAGAATTCTCCGACCACGAAGGACTACGCGGCTGCTGGGGAACCGACTGGCCTGTATCTGAAAAAGACTCAGCAGGCCATAAGCGTGAGACTGTTGGTCTGGGCGTTTGCATGCCCGTCAAATACATGCTGAACGAGATGCCTGAAACGAATCAAGACCTGCCACTGGTATTCTACTCCCCGACTCGACACCTCACCTACCATATCACTTTCGGAAGCGACAATGAAGATTTCGGCATGCATTCAGCCAAGGAATGGTTTGCCTATCTGAAAGAATGGAAAAAGACACTGGCCCTCAAACCGATTGAGGCCGTACTGAAACAGTAGACCTACTCGGCTTTGAGAGAGTAAGTAGTGACCAAGCGACGTTTGGCATCTGATACCTTGAGAAGGATATCCCCTTTCTGTCGCTTCGTCTGTATGACCACCACAAGCTTTCCACTAAAAAGACGCATTGAAGGTGTAGTGAAAGGCTCGAGCGATGTGGCATCTCCATTGCAAGCCACCTTGAAAGAGCCAGCTCCAGAGACTTCGAATGTGAGTTGGTCATCGGCATCCGGAATAAGCGTTCCATCTCCATCAGTAAGGCAGACTGTGACAAACGCCAGGTCGACGCCATCGGCCTTGAGATTTTCACGGTCGGCCTTACATTCAATACGTGCCGGTTTACCCGCCGTCTTAACCACTTTTTCCTCTACAGCTTTACCTTGTGCATCATAAGCCACCACCTTCAGCTCGCCCGGTTCATATACCACATCGTTCCATCTGAGACGATAGCGGTCGAGACGCTCAGCCTTGTTCTTAATAAGCCTGCCCTGACTCTTCCCATTAACAAAGAGCTCAGCCGATGGATAGTCGGTATAACAATACACGGGTGTAACCTTTCCCTTTCGATCTGGCCATGTCCAGTGAGGCAGCAGATGCAGGGTGTGCGAATCCTTGTTCCACTTGCTGCGATAGAGATAGAAACGGTCCTTAGGCAGTCCAGCCAAGTCGCAAATGCCGAAATAGCTACTGCGTGACGGCCAATACTCATCATAGGGAGTAGGCTCGCCAAGATAGTCGAATCCTGTCCACACAAACTCGCCAATCACCCAATCGAAATCGTCCTGCATGACCCAATCGTCGTCAGGCAGATTGCTCCATGAGCAATATTCAGTGTCGTAACTTGAACACTGGCCATCAGGATATACAGCATGGTTGCTAACAACTACGGGGAACTTATAGACACCCCGAGAACTGACTGTGGATGCCGTCTCGGAACCCAACAAGAAACCCTGAGGCAACTGCTTGATGTTGTTCTCATACTTATGAACACGATAGTTGAACCCCGGCACATCCATCACCTGTGCGAAACCCGACTTAAGAGCCGACTCCGCCCTATCCATACCCTGGGTAACGGGGCGTGAAGGGTCGAGACTGTGACAGATATCCTGAAGGTGGCGGGCTATTTCCCTACCCTCCTCACTCCACTGCTCAGGAATCTCGTTGCCGATGCTCCACATCACAATGGAAGGATGATTGCGATGACAGAGCACCAAGTTAGTTATATCACGGTCGCTCCACTCCTTGAAGAACCTTGCGTAACCATTTTTGCACTTAGGATATATCCACATGTCGAAGCTTTCGGCCATGACCATCAAACCCATTGAGTCGCACACCTCCATCTGCCAGGTAGAAGGCATATTATGAGCAGTGCGTATGGCATCGCATCCCATATCTTTCATGATACGCAACTGGCGCACAAGCGCAGCTTTGTTGACCGCCGCTCCCAATGGCCCAAGATCATGGTGTAAACAGACACCCTTGATCTTGCGTGAGATACCATTCAACTGAAAACCATGTTCCTTATCAGCCTTGACCGTACGGATGCCCACTTTAACCTTATCTGTATCGAGCAAAGAGCCGTTTGCATATAGTTTGGTAGTCAACGTATATAACGTTGGAGACTCCGGAGACCATAGTTCTGGTTTGAACACCTGAAGGTTGAATCGGCACTTTCCATCCTTGTCAACTACCGAGTAGGCACCTGTCACGCGACGCCCCTTATTATTATATAAGGTGACTTCCATTGCCAGCTTCCTATCATCAGGTATTGTGCTCCTCACTCCTGTGTTTACCACCACATCTGCACATTCGGCATCAATTTCGTCGGTATAGAAAAAAGTGCTCCACTCGTCAATCATTGAGCGGCCACCCACAATCAAATCGACAGGCCTGTACAAGCCACCGCCCGGGTACCATCGACTGCTCTCCTCCACATTGTCGAGTGAGACAGTAATGGTGTTAACCCCACCTTTCAACAGATGGGCAACATCAAGTCGGAAAGCATTGTATCCATAAGCCCAATTTCCAGCTTTCTGTCCATTGACATAGACCACAGGAGCGCTCATGGCACCATCAAACTGCAATATGGCTGAAACAGGCGGTTGGCCGAGCATCACTTTTTTCTGATAGTATCCCTTGCCAATCCAAGGCAGAGCCCCTGAACGTCCCGACTTTTCGGTTTTCTCTTTTTCACCATTCTGTTCGATAGCAACGACCTGCAAGTCCCATTTCTTATCAAACGGACCACTGATAGCCCAATCGTGGGGGATAGAAACCTCCTGCCATTGCACACTGTCTCTTGAGAAGAGCCAACCATCGGTGAGGTGATAAACCATCCTTTGCTGTGCGAAACACACAGCAGACACCATGCAAAATGCAAGCACAGTGATCCATTTATTGAAGTAAAAGTTTTTATTCATATATAATCATTATATGTAGTTAGCCCAACAAAATCAGTAAAACAAAACTGAAAGAAAAACTTCGGACAGTTTACTTATTTAATTGATGTGATGCAAAATTAAGAAAAATAACACAAAAGAGGAAACAAAAAGTAGTAACAAGCTTCTCCAAATAGCTAAAAAACAATGCAAAAAGAGCCTGATTAACATTAGTTTGTATAAAATTTGTTAACAAATATATTGTGTAGGCACACAACAAAAAAGTGATAAAAAAAAGATTGAGTAAAATTTTTTATAGTGGTAGAAATGTGTTAACTTTGCATCGTTATCCTGAAAACAATCTTTTTACCTTAAAAAAAACTAATACCTATTGAAGATTCGAAGCGGTCGCCTGAGAAGGTAATCGCTTTTTTTTGTGCGTTTCGCACAGTGAAACCATCAAAACCAATAAAGCAATTCCTTTTCAATTATCCCCCAAAGCCTTAAGCCACGAGGAGCAGAACAGAGGAAAAGGAAACAAAAAAGAGAAGAAAAGCCACGTAATAAAAAAAATGTGTTATATTTGCATCACTTTTTAAAATATCCTGTACCTCGACCGACGTACGACAAACGGATGAAAACCAACAATAGAAACATCAACCAGTCACAATCATGAACGTCTACCCTATGAAACAAATAATCAAGAAAGCCATTGTATTAAGTTTTGCGATGTTTTCTCTCACTGTTCAAGCCCAACAGGTAGAATACAAGACATTTGTGTATACCAGTGATGCCTTGGCCAATGAGATAAGCAAGTTGAACGGAGAGCGAGATGCCTCGCGTGGATTCCTCGGTGATATTTTGCAAGCCACAGGCGGCTCGCTGAAGGGTTTGGCTTCCGGCTACGTATCCTCCTTCTTCGACTTAGGTGTGAACGCCATAGGTGCTTTAGTAACACACAACTCCCGCATCAAGAAAGAGTGGGAAGAAGACGTAAAAAAAGAGAATGTATACCAGACACTGATAAAGTCGGTCTCGGAGATGAGCGATTTTTACGATGAAACATCCTTCGACGGTGCCATGGACCCCAAGGGTATGCGTTTCGACGGTATAGGATGCCTCCGCATGGAAGGCCCCGACACCATGTTTTACGTATCGTGCCACATAGACCGGTCTAAACTATACCGCATTATCAATCACTCAAAGTTTGAAATGGTGCTCGACACCCTGATTGTGAGTCCTGAACACTCCAATCTTCCCAACACCCAGCTTGACATCCCCTTCTCCTTTGCCGACCGCAAAGATTTTACCCTGACACTTGACATCACTATCAGTTCGTCGTGGATGAACGAGGTAGTTCAATTGCAAAAAGACCAGGAACTCGGAAAATTCACCCTCAATGTGCCAGTGGACGAAAAGTCGCTTGACAGCAAGGGATTTTTCCGTTATATCCGCCGCAATGGCGAGCCCTCCCGCTATCAAGTAATGGGCGAAAGCTTCATCGTTCCCCGCTCATACATGGGATTCCGCGATGAGCGCGACAACTTCAAAGACTGTTGGGGCACTGGCGAATACCGCCTGAGTGTGAACATCAAGGAAAGCTGCGATGTTACCGACAGCTACCGCGCCCGCTGGAAAGAAGACTACAAGCACCGCAAGGAACTGCTCAAGAAAGGCAAGGAAACCGGTCTGATGGCCCAGACATGGCAGATTGTATCCCGGCAGAAATGGGATGAAGTGGCAAAGACTTGGGTCATCACCACCCTCAAGGCCCCAGCCGATTATATCTCGAACGACATTATAGACAAGTGGGGACTTGAAAAATAGCGAGCCATGAAGCGACTTTTTCTTATGGCTGCCGCATGGCTTCTGTATGCGGCACTTCTATCAGCCCAAGACATCAATGCTGCACATCTTGCCGACTCACTTGACAAGGCAGCTGAGATATGCTCGCAAGCAAGCCGCCATGAAGAAGCCGTGAGACTGGCAAGAAAGAGTATGGAGATACGCGCAGCCAACGAAGGCTGTTCGACCTCCAGCTATGCCCACACTGTGAACCGCCTGTCGAAATACCTATCCTACACGGGGCATCTGTCAGAAGCCATCGGTTTTGGAAATGAAGCAATACTCGTGACCGAGCGGATATCAGGCAAGGAGAGCGCCACCTATGCCCAAATGCTCTCCGACCAAGCCGGCTACTACTCACGAGCCGGCTATTACCATGAAGCCCTGCGCATAGGCACTGAGGCACTCCAGATAAGAGAGCGGGTTGTGGGCAAAGAACATGCCGACTATGCCCAGAGTCTGAACAATCTGGCGAGATACCACTCCTATCTTGGCAACCATATCGAATCAATAAGATTAGGCCGTAAGGCCGTTGAACTGAAAGCCCAATTAGACGGTACGGAGAATGCCGACTATGCCCAAAGCCTAAGCAACCTGGCAGGGTACTACTCCAGAATGGGCAACTACGCCCATGCCATCGAAATAGGAGAACAAGCCATGCGCATCCGTGCTTCTGTATTAGGCACGAATCATCCCGACTATGCCCAAAGTCTTAACAACTTAGCAAAATACCACTATTTTCAAAACCAGTTTGACGAAGCCATCCGCCTTGGAAGCGAAGCCCTCGCTCTACGGGAAGGCATCTACGGCAAGCATCACAGCGAGTATGCCACAGCATTGAGCAACCTGGCCGACTATCACCTGCACACTGGCGACTTGGCCACAGCCATATCCCTTGGCGAAGAAGCCCTCCGCATACGGAAAGAGATCTTCGGTGAACAGCATCCCGAATATGCTGAGTCGTTGAGCAACATGGCCGGTTACTTTTACGCCCAGGGCAACTATGCCAAAGCTGTTGACATGGGGCGGCAGGCCCTTGCCAAGCAAAAACAGATATTGGGCGAAGAGCATCCCTCCTATGCCCAATCACTCTGTAAGCAAGCCGTGTATTTCTCTGCCAATGAAGAGCCAGACTCAGCCGCCTATTATGCCAGCACAGCAACCCGAAAATATACGAACGCAATACTGAACACCTTCGCCGACCTTACCTCAAGTGAACGCAACCTATATTGGAAAAAAGTAAAACCGTGGTTCACCAACACTCTGCTCCGTCTGGCCGGCAAAACCCCCACTGCAGAAATGGTGTCGAGTGCCTACAACAGCGTGCTGCTTGCAAAGGGTCTTCTGCTGAACAGCGAGTTGGAGATGGCCAACCTGCTTATGGAGAGCGGAGACACAGCCGCCGTAGAGGGCTACCGTGAACTTCAGAACAACCGCTCACTGCTGATAAGGCAATACGAATGCGCCAAGAGCGACCGCAGCATGAACACCGACTCTCTGGAACGGCTCATTACCAAACAAGAGCGCAGACTGGTGAAACGCTCAAAGACCTACGGCAACTACACCAATCAGCTACGCATAGAATGGCCCCGTATACAACGGCTTCTCCGCCCCGATGACCTTGCCATCGAATTCATCTACTATCCATCCCGTCAAGGCCATGGACAATATGGCGCATTGGTTCTGTCCAAACAGCTGAACGCCCCCATTTTTGTGCCCCTTATGGACGATGAGCAACTGAGCCAGATACCGCAAAAAGAGCTCTATACCACCGGCAAACTGTCAGCGCTATTGTGGGAACCCCTCAAGGGTTATCTCAAAAAAGCCAAACACGTATACTTCGCGCCTGTGGGAGAGTTGTACAACATAGGAATAGAAAACCTGCCCTATTGGCAAGGCAACAACCAATACATGGCCGACAAATGGGAACTATACCGTCTGTCTTCGACTCGAGAAATTGTACTGTTCGGAGAGAAAAAATGGCCATCCCGGTACAGTGCTGCCATCTTCGGCGGGATGAACTACGACTTCGACCTTGAACCCGACACAGAATACGATATCGTTATGGACCAGGCAGACAAAGGACAAATGAACGCCGCCAAATATCTGCCCGGCACAAAGACAGAGGCGGAGGAAATCAATACCACCCTCCTATCGCACGATATCCCCACCCAACTCTATATTGGCGACCAGGCCACAGAGAGAGCCTTCAAGCGACTTTCCGGGCATGTTCCCACCGACATGCACATAGCCACACACGGATTCTACTGGACCGACAAAGAAGTGGAAAGCGGCGGCATGCAAGGCAGGCTTCAGTTTTTGTCGATGTACAACAACCTTGACGACGCCGACAAAGCATTGACCCGTTCAGGTCTACTCTTCAGTGGCGCCAATCACTCGTTGACCGGCCAACAGCGCCACTATCAGAACGACGACGGCATAATGACAGCCAAGGAGATATCGCTGCTCGATCTGCGCGGGCTCGATTTACTTGTACTGTCGGCCTGCCAAACAGGTCTTGGCAAAGTGACAGGCGACGGTGTGTTCGGGCTTCAGCGCGGATTCAAGAAAGCAGGCGCCAATACCATGCTGATGAGCCTCTGGAAAGTGGATGACAAAGCCACCCGCCTGCTGATGACCTATTTTTATAACAATATGATGTCGGGACTCAGCAAGCATAAATCACTTACCAAGGCCCAGGAGCAACTGCGCCAGACCCCAATGGAAACCATTCAACGCAGCAGAAGAGGTGTTGGCGCGCGTGCCAAACGGGCGAAGAAAAACAACGAGAAAAAGACCTACTCCGACCCTTATTATTGGGCCGCCTTCATTCTGCTTGACTCGATGTAGAAGAATATCAGCATAGAAAAACATCTTGACTGTTAAATAATCATAATTCGACATTCAAGAAAAGAAAAGAGACCAGCGGAATGAGAAATATTTCATAATTTTGCAGCCGATTTAGTCCGTGGAGGCTCTTACAAGCCACAAACTCATTGTGCGCCTTGCGGAAAAACCCGTTATTACAATATAAAAAATTAAATGTTCGCAATTGTAGAAATCAACGGTCAGCAGTTTAAGGCTGAGGCAGGCATGAAGTTGTTCGTGAACCGCATGAACGACGTGGCCGCTGGTCAATCTGTTGAGTTTGAGAAGGTGCTTCTCGTAGACAACGAGGGCGCTGTGACCGTAGGTACCCCGACAGTAGAGGGTGCTAAAGTAGTATGTGAGGTGCTTGATCCCCTTGTGAAGGGCGACAAAGTGCTGGTGTTCAAGAAGAAGCGCCGCAAGGGCTATCGTAAGCTGAACGGCCATCGTAGCCAGTACACGCGCTTGGAGATTAAATCAGTAATTGGTTAAAATTAGGAGGATTAGAAATGGCACATAAAAAAGGTGTTGGTAGTTCTAAGAACGGCCGCGAGTCAGCTTCGCAAAGATTGGGCGTTAAGATTTGGGGTGGTCAGAAGTGTGTAGCCGGCAACATTATTGTTCGCCAGCGTGGCACCAAACACAATCCCGGCAACAACGTAGGTATTGGCAAGGATGATACCCTTTATGCTCTTGTTGACGGTGTGGTAAACTTCCACAAAGGCAAGAGAGATAAGAGTGTTGTGTCCGTAATACCTGAAGCTGAGGCATAACAACAAAAAAAGACGTATTCCAAACAAACACATCCCGATTCTCGACAAGAGGTCGGGATTTTTTTTGTTGTTTTTTCTTTCATTACGCTTACTTTTAGTAATTTTGCCACTTGAATTGAAAACAATCAGGAAACGACAAACAAAAACCAAATATTATGCTTACAATTCAGCTGATTAGAGAAGAGACAGAGAGAGTGGTAAAAGGGTTGGAAAAGAAAAATTTTGTTGGAGCCCGTGAAGCCATAGACCGCGTTCTTGCCATAGACAAGCTTCGCCGGGAGACCCAGCAAAAACTTGACAGCAATCTTTCAGAAGCCAAGAAGATGGCTTCTGAAATTGGCAAGCTGATGAAACAGGGCAAACGCGAGGAGGCTGAGCAAGTAAAAGCCCATGTAGCCCAGCTGAAAGAGACCAACAAACAGCTTGAGCAAAACAAGACCCAAGCAGAAGCAGACATGACCACCCTACTCTGCCAGATTCCCAACATACCCTACGATGAAGTGCCCGAAGGCAAGACAGCAGAGGACAACCATGTGGTAAAGAGTAATCTGAAAGAATGCGATGCAAACGACACCGTAGGCAATTGGACTGCCAACCCCAGCAACGGCGAAGCCAAACTTCCCCACTGGGAACTTGCCAAGAAATATAACTTGATAGACTTCGACCTGGGTGTCAAGATAACCGGCGCCGGTTTCCCCGTCTATGTCGGCCAGGGAGCCCGTCTGCAGCGTGCCCTTATCAATTTCTTCCTTGACGAAGCACGCAAGTCAGGTTACATCGAGATTATGCCTCCGACTGTAGTCAATGCAGCTTCAGGCTACGGCACAGGCCAACTTCCCGACAAGGAGGGTCAGATGTATCACTGTGAGGTAGACGATTTCTATCTCATTCCGACAGCTGAGGTACCAGTGACCAACATATACCGTGATGTGATACTTGACGAAAAAGATCTTCCCATCAAAAACTGCGCCTACACCGAGTGCTTCCGTCGCGAAGCCGGCTCTTACGGAAAGGACGTTCGCGGTTTGAACCGTCTGCATGAATTTTCTAAGATAGAAATTGTACGTATCGACACCCCCGAGCACTCTAAAGAAAGCCACAAGGAAATGCTGGAGCATGTAGAGGGTTTGCTCAAGAAGCTCGAACTGCCATACCGCATCCTGTTGCTTTGCGGAGGTGACCAGTCGTTCACCAGTGCCATCTGCTATGACTTTGAAGTCTATTCAGAGGCCCAGCAGCGCTGGCTGGAAGTATCTTCCGTTTCCAACTTCGACACTTATCAGGCCAATCGTCTTAAGTGCCGTTACCGCCGTTCTGCGGACAAGAAGACAGAACTCTGCCACACACTGAACGGTTCGGCTCTTGCTCTTCCGCGCATAGTTGCCTCTATTTTAGAGAACAACCAAACCCCAGAAGGCATCCGTGTGCCCAAGTGCCTGGTACCCTATTGCGGTTTCGAACTGATAGACGGCAAACATTAAGCAACCAAACACCACTGAATATAAAACAATAGGATTATGAACAAGATTGTCAGGAAAGAACAGTTCTCAGAGAAAGTATTCCTCTTTGAAGTAGAGGCCCCCCTCATTGCCAAGAGCCGCAAGGCCGGTCATTTTGTTATCGTAAGAGTAGGTCCCAAAGGTGAGCGCATTCCCCTGACGATAGCCAACTCAGACCTTACTCGAGGCACCATCACCATTGTGGTACAGAAGGTAGGTCTAAGTTCCACAAAGCTCTGTGACCTCAACGTGGGCGACTATGTGACCGATGTTGTGGGCCCACTTGGTAACCCAACTCACATTGAGAAATTCGGTACTGTGGTGTGTGCAGGCGGCGGTGTGGGCGTAGCCCCGATGTTGCCCATCATCAAAGCACTCAAGGCCGCCGGCAACCGCGTGCTGAGTGTTTTGGCCGGCCGCAGCAAAGACCTCATCATCTTAGAAGACGAAGTGAGAGCACATAGCGACGAGACGCTCATCATGACCGATGACGGAAGCTATGGAGAAAAAGGCGTAGTGACCGTAGGCATTGAGAAACTCATCAAGCAAGAACACGTGGACAAGGTTTTTGCTATCGGCCCTGCCATCATGATGAAATTCTGCTGTCTGCTCACGAAGAAATACGACATACCAACCGACGTGTCGCTGAACACCATCATGGTGGACGGCACCGGCATGTGCGGAGCTTGCCGACTGACGATTGGCGGCAAGACCCGTTTTGTATGTATCGACGGTCCCGAATTCAACGGATTCGAAGTTGACTGGGACGAGATGTTCAAACGTATGGGCACCTTCAAGCGTGTGGAGCAAGACGACATGGCCCACTTCAAAGAGCATCTTGCCAAAGTGAGCCAAGACGTTGTAGTGGAGAAGACAGACATCGTGATGGACGATGACCCGACGAACGATACCATTGAGATACTGACCGACCGCAACGCAGACTGGCGTAAGGTGCTTCGCTCCAGTATGAAGCCGAAAGAGCGTACAGCCATAGCTCGAGTTGTTATGCCCGAACTTGACCCCGAATACCGCTCACACACCCGCAAGGAAGAAGTGAACCGCGGTCTGACCAAAGAGATGGCCATGCTGGAAGCCAAGCGCTGCCTTGACTGTGCCAAACCCACTTGTGTGGAAGGTTGCCCTGTAGGTGTGAACATCCCCTCATTCATCAAGAACATAGAGCGCGGTCAATTCCTCGCCGCTGCCAAAGTATTGAAAAACACCTCTGCCCTGCCCGCCGTTTGCGGCCGTGTGTGTCCGCAGGAGAAGCAATGCGAAAGCAAGTGCATCCATCTTAAGATGAACGAGCCCGCCGTGGCCATCGGCTATTTGGAGCGTTTTGCCGCCGACTTCGAGCGCGAGAGTGGAGAGATGAGCATTCCCGAAATCGCTCCCAGCAACGGCATCAAGATAGCCGTGGTGGGCTCAGGCCCCGCCGGTCTGAGTTTTGCAGGCGACATGGTGAAATTTGGCTACGAGGTCTATGTGTTTGAGGCTCTACATGAAGTGGGCGGTGTGTTGAAATACGGCATACCCGAGTTCCGTCTTCCCAACCACATTGTCGACGTAGAGATAGACAACCTTCGCAAGATGGGCGTGCACTTCATCACCGACTGCATTGTGGGCAAGACCATCAGCGTTCAGCAGTTGGAAGACGACGGCTTCAAGGGCATATTCGTGGCCTCCGGTGCCGGTCTGCCCAACTTCATGGATATTCCTGGTGAGAATCTGATCAACATCATGTCATCCAACGAGTATCTGACCCGTGTGAATCTGATGGACGCTGCCGACCCAACCTCTGACACCCCCATCAACTTAGGACGCAATGTGATGGTTGTAGGCGGTGGCAATACAGCCATGGACTCCTGCCGCACCGCAAAACGTCTTGGAGCCAATGTGACGTTGGTATACCGTCGTTCCGAGGCAGAAATGCCTGCCCGACTGGAGGAGGTAAAGCACGCCAAGGAAGAAGGCATCAACTTCCTGACCCTGCACAACCCTGTGGAATATATCGGCGATGAAAACGGAGCCGTGAAACAGGCTGTGCTGGAAGTGATGAAACTCGGTGAGCCAGACGCCAGCGGCCGCCGCCGCCCCGAACCTACCGGCGAAACCGTCACCCTCGATGTGGACCAAGTGATTGTGGCCATTGGTGTCAGCCCTAACCCATTGGTACCAAAGAGCGTGGCAGGTCTTGAGTTAGGCCGCAAGAACACGATTGCAGTGAACGAATTGATGCAATCGTCCCGCCCCGACCTGTTTGCCGGCGGTGACATCGTGCGCGGAGGAGCTACTGTGATACTTGCCATGGGTGACGGCCGTTCGGCTGCAGCCCATATGCATGAACAATTATCAACTAAATAATGAACGGACTTTATACTATCATCCTGCTCATCACCAGCAATGTTTTCATGACTTTGGCATGGTATGGGCACTTGAGACTACAAGAAACAGGGGTCAGCCGCGACTGGCCCCTGATTGGTGTGATTGCCTTTTCCTGGGGTATCGCCTTTTTTGAATATTGCTGTCAGGTGCCTGCCAACCGTATGGGTTTTGACGGCAATGGCGGCCCTTTCAATCTGGTACAGCTCAAAGTGATACAAGAGTGCATCAGTCTTGGCGTTTTCGCTGTAATCGCCAACATCATGTTTCAAGGGCAACACCTGCACTGGAACCACATATTGGCCTTCCTGTTCATCATCTGCGCCGTCTATTTGGTGTTTATGAAATAATTTTACCATTTTCAGAGAAGCATGCCTCTACCAAGCGAGGTTCAAAAGATAGAGAAGCGCATAGACGCGCTCTTTAAGAAGGCCATGGCCACATACCGCCTGCTGGAAGACGGAGACAAGGTGCTTGTGGGTCTCTCGGGCGGCAAGGATTCGCTGTGTCTTCTTGAAGTGTTGGCGCGCCGCAGCAGGATAGCCCACCCCGAATTTACGGTGGAGGCACTGCATGTACGTATGGACAACATACAATACGAGAGTGACACAAGCTATCTGGAAGAGTTTGCCAACGGGCTGGGTGTGAAACTGCACATCCGCACCACCTCGTTTGACGCCTCTACAGATACCCGCAAGAACCCATGCTTTCTCTGTTCATGGTATAGAAGGAAAGTGATGTTCAATCTGGCGCAAGAGCTTGGCTGCAACAAGATTGCGCTTGGGCATCATCAGGACGACCTGCTGCACACGGCACTGATGAGCACATTCTATCAGGGTAGTTTCGCCACGATGCCGGCACGGCTAAAGATGCGCAAAATGCCCCTCACAATAATACGGCCACTTTGCATGGTCAGAGAGAGCGACATCGTAGCATTCGCTGAGAGCCGCGGTTACCAGAAACAGAAGAAACTTTGCCCCTACGAACATGACTCAAGCCGCACTGAGGTTGCCAAGTTGTTCGCAGAGATTGAATCCAAAAATCCCGAAGCACGCCAATGCCTGTGGAGAGCATTGGAAAGCGCCGGTAAGTTGGTGGAAGATTAGCAACGCCACAATGGTTAAAGTAAGTTAAATACATATTAACAGAAAGAAAGAGACAGAAAAATCATTATTTTTGTGTTTTCTGATAATGCAAATTCCTTTGTGTAACTAAAACCAATAGATATGAAGAAATATTTTCCAGAATCAGAGCTAATCATCAATGGAGACGGCTCATGTTTCCATCTGCATCTGAAACCAGAGAATCTGGCAGACAAGGTTGTGCTTGTGGGTGATCCTGCCCGCGTAGACACTGTGGCAGCCCATTTTGACTCACGAGAGTGTGAGGTTCAGAGCCGCGAGTTTCATACTATTACCGGCACTTACAAAGGCAAGCGCATTACATGTCAGAGCCATGGCATCGGCTGCGACAACATTGACATTGTAGCCAATGAGCTTGACACCCTTGCCAACATAGACTACTCCACACGTGAGGAACGCGAAGTACACCGCACGCTGACCATGGTGCGCATAGGCACCTGCGGCGGTCTACAGCCCTACACACCTACCGGCGCGTTCATTGCCAGTGTGAAAAGCATTGGCTTTGACGGTCTGCTCAACTATTATGCCGACCGCAACAAGGTGTGTGACCTGCCTATGGAAGAGTCCTTCAAGAAACACATGCAATGGGACCCGATAAAGGGAGCACCCTATGTGTCTGTTGCCGATGCCGGTCTTATAGACCAAATAGCACAAGACGACATGGTGCGCGGCTACACCATAAGTTGCGGAGGATTCTATGGTCCACAAGGTCGTGTGCTGCGTGCTGATATTTCCGATCCCAAGCAGAATGAGAAGATAGAGTCCTTCGAGTATGACGGTCTGAAAATCTGCAATTTCGAGATGGAGTCGAGTGCACTTGCCGGCTTGGCCTCATTGCTCGGTCACCGTGCCATGACCTGCTGCATGGTTATCGCCAACCGCTATGCGCAGAAGATGAACACTGAATACAAGAACTCCATCGACACCCTCATAGAGAAAGTGCTTGACCGTATATGATTCCAAGCATTTGTTTTGCTATACTGTTTATCGTCCTTGCCATCGTCATTCTGATTGGCAAGGGCGATATGCTCATAGCAGGCTACAACACCGCCAGTAAGGAAGAACGCAAACGTGTAAACATCAAGCGTCTGCGACTATTGATAGGTATTTTGTGCTTCATCACTGCCGGTTTCTGTCTGTGTCTGCCCTTTCTTGGTGAGGATATCATCGCAGAATTATCTGCCGGAGGCATCTTTCTACTTATAACTTTTATCTTCATCATCCTCGCTAACACATGGGCCAAAATGAAATGAATACCGATACCATCTGTGCCATGTCGACCGCTCCCGGCGGAGCATTGGGCATCGTAAGAGTCTCTGGTCCCAAAGCCATTGTCATTGTGTCCACCCTCTTTGCGTCGCCAACTAGCCGTCCACTCACTGAAAGCAAGAGTCATCATGCCAGTTTCGGCCGCATCGTAGCCCCAAGCGGTGAAACCATAGATGAGTCGGTGGTTACGATTTTCCGTTCACCTCACAGTTATACAGGTGAGGACGTGGTTGAAATCAGTTGCCATGGTTCCCGCTACATTATTGAACGCGTTCTTGGACTCCTTATAGAGAATGGATGTCGCCAGGCTATGCCAGGCGAGTTCACCCAACGTGCCTTTATCAACGGCCGCATGGACCTGAGTCAGGCAGAAGCGGTGGCCGATCTTATCGCCTCCACCAACCGTGCCACCCATCAGATGGCCATGAGCCAACTGCGCGGGCACTTCAGTAATTCACTCAGCCAACTGCGCGATCAATTGCTTCGGTTGACCGCCCTTTTGGAACTGGAACTTGACTTCAGCGACCAAGATGTGGACTTTGCCGACCGGCAGGAGATTCTTGAGATAGCCCAAGCAACCGACAAACGAGTCTTGTCACTGGCCCATTCTTTCCATGCCGGTAAAGCCATGAAAGAAGGTATTGCAGTGGCAATTGTCGGAAAGACCAATGTCGGCAAGAGTACGTTGTTGAACCGTCTGCTTCATGAGGACAAAGCCATAGTTAGCCAGATTCACGGCACCACACGCGATGCCATTGAAGATACCACGCAGATAGATGGCGTTTGTTTCCGTTTCATCGACACTGCCGGAATTCGCTCCACGAGCGATGAAATAGAACAAATAGGTATCGAGCGGACATATCGGAAAATTGATGAGGCCACCCTTGTACTTTGGCTCATTGACGAGCAGCCCGATGGAGCGCTGATCAAGGAGATGCGCCAGCGATGTCAGGGGAAAGGTCTCATTACGATACTGAATAAAATTGACAAAACCAGTTCACCCACTCCCCCATCCTGGTTGGCTGAACTACCTGGCCGGCACATCACGATCTCTGCAAAGTACGACATTCACATCGATGAATTAGAGCGTATGATTTTCGAAGCCGCCGAATTGCCAGAAATAAGCGAGAACGATGTGATTGTGACCCGAGCACGACATTACGAAGCCCTTGTGCGTGCACACGAGGACTTGGAGCGTGTGATAGAAGGTTTGGGCATGGGACTAAGCGGAGACCTTCTGAGTGAGGACCTGCGCTCCTGTCTGCATAATCTAGGCGAGATTGTTGGCGGCGAGATAACGACTGAGGAAACATTAGGAGCCATTTTCAGAGAGTTTTGCGTGGGCAAGTGACCCCTTATAAACAACTCTGAACAACTTGGAACAATTTGAACTAAGTCCCTCTAAATGAGGGACTTTTTGTATTTTAACACTTCAAGTTGCATATTTGTTAGTTACAGTTTTTCCAGTTATTTTTGCACCA
>JAEEGL015452005.1_pt1 | contig 43686 bp, 52 predicted proteins | sample 9134231 | NCBI WGS metagenome assembly JAEEGL01 (sample SAMN16246548, study PRJNA631951) | gut metagenome | biome: gut microbiome; feature: rumen; material: fiber-attached | host: Bos | place: Iran: Karaj | collected 2018-10
GGGATATTCATGATTAGAGACGACAAATATTATATGAATTTAGCAATTAAGGAAGCAAATAAGGCATATGAATTAAATGAGATACCTGTTGGAACTGTAATTGTGATTGATAATATTATTATTGCAAAATCTCATAATATGAGAGATACATCTAATATTGTAACAAAACACGCAGAAATAATTGCAATAGAAAAAGCTAACAAAAAAATGAATAATTGGAGATTAAATAATGCTATACTTTATACAACATTAGAGCCATGTAATATGTGTAGAGAAGTAATAAAAGAATCAAGAATAAAAAAAGTTATTTTTGGTGCGAAAAACAAAAATATTTCTTCAAAAAATGATTTTATTCAAATCAATGATGAAAAAATAGTACAACAATGTGAAAATATTATTGATTTAATGTTTAAAAAAATAAGAAAATAGCAAAAATATTTCCTGGGAAATATTTCCCGGGAAATAAAATGTATTTTTTTTTAGATAAAAAAGTTTCACGTGAAACATTTTTAGTAAATGTTTTATAGTTTCACGTGAAACATTGAAAAAAGTAGTATAGTTTCACGTGAAACATAAAAAATAAAAATAAAAAACAAAGAGAATAATAAAATAAAAGAAATATATGTTATAATATATATGTTATTATTTGTAGGGGGAATAGTATGGAATATCAAGCATTATATAGAAAATATAGACCAAAGAATTTTAATGAAGTAGTAGGGCAAAAAATAACACTCCAAATTCTAAAAAACTCTATAAAAAATGATCATGTATCACATGCTTATCTTTTTTATGGACCTAGAGGTACTGGAAAAACTTCAATTGCAAAAATTTTAGCTAGAACAGTAAATTGTGAACATCTTATAGATGAAGTACCATGTGAAGAGTGTAGCAGTTGCATTAGTTCTAAGAATCAAAATTGTGTTGATATAATAGAAATAGATGCTGCTTCTAATAATGGAGTAGATGAAATTCGTGAATTAAAAAATAAAATTTCTTTTGTTCCTACTGAATTAAAATATAAAGTATATATTGTAGATGAGGTTCATATGCTCTCAACTGGTGCTTTTAATGCTCTATTGAAAACACTTGAAGAACCACCTCAATATGCTATATTTATTCTTGCAACTACCGAATTACAAAAGGTACCATTAACAATAATATCTAGATGTCAAACTCTTGAATTTAAAAGAATTGATGATAAATCAATGTATGCTAAAATTAAAGAAATATCTGAAAAAGAAAAAATAAAAATAGATGATTCTGGAATTAAAGAAATATGTAAATATTCTAATGGTGGTTTAAGAGACGCTATTGGTATAATGGAAAAAGCATGTGCATATACTGATGAATTAATAAATGATTTGGTAATTAAAGAAATATCTGGAAATATTTCCCAAGATGAATTGGATGAATTTATTAACCTATATAAAAATAAAAATATTGAATCGATAATAAATTTAATAGACAAATATTATAGTAATGGTATCGATTTAATTAAACTGGCAAATAGCATTATTGATAATCTAAGAAATAACATGATAAATAATAAATTATATGATAAAAAAATTTGTAGTATCATATATACATTAGATGAAATGGTATCAATAATGGAAAAATCAGAAAATCCTAAAATAATATTTGAAATTACTATGATTAATAATCTTATAGAACAAAAAATCGATAATAATAAAAATGTAGAAGATAATAATACAATAAATATAAAAGAAAAGAAAAGTGTTGAAAAAGAATTAGATTATGATATTAAAGAAATTCGTGTTGGAAATACTTTATGTAGTGCAGATAAAAGTATAATATCTAATATTAGAAAAAATTGGGATAATATTAAAAATTATTCTTTTGATCCTGAATATGGTAACATTTCAAGAATATTGTCATCTGATATTAATCCAGTAGCAGCTAGTAAAACAAATGTTATTCTTATGTCAAAACTAAATGGTTTATCAACTCAATTAAATAACGATTTGAATATTATTGAAAAAATATTTAAAATGGCTTTTGATGAAGAATATAAGATAATATGTATTTCTGAACAAGAGTGGAAAAAATATATTGAAGAATATAAAAATGATAAATCTAAATTTAAATATGTTGTGGAAATAGAAAATAAAGATAAGTTAAACACATCAAATAAATCTTTAAAAGAAAAAGCAAAAGAATTATTTGATGATTAAAATAATAGATAGAAAAGGAGAATGAAAATGAATATACAAGCATTAATGAAACAAGCACAAACAATACAAAAAGATATGCAAAAACAGGAGGAAGAAATAGAAAAAACAACTTTTGAAGGTGAAAGTTCATTGGTTAAAGTCAAAGTAAATGGGAAAAAAGAAGTACTTTCAATAACAATTGAAAATAAAGATAATTTAGAAAAAGATGATTTGGAAATATTAGAAGATATGATTATGGTTGCTTTAAATAATGCCTTTAAAAAGGTTGATGATTTAAGAGAAAAGAAAATGTCAAAATATTCTAATATGATGCCTGGAATGTTTTAATGTATCCTGAAAGTTTAAAAAATTTGATTGAAAGTTTTAAGCTGTTACCAGGTATTGGGGAAAAAACAGCTGAAAGACTCGCTTTTTTCTTAATTAATGAGGATGAGGAAAAAACTGATTTTTTTTCAGATTCTATAAAAAATGCAAAACAAAAAATTAGAAGATGCTCTATTTGCAATGGTATTACAGATAAAGATGTATGTGATATTTGTGGAAATAATTTAAGAAACAAATCTACTTTATGTGTAGTAGAGGATCCAAAAAGTATATTTTTATTTGAAAAAATAGGGGTTTTCAATGGTGAATATCATGTTATAGATGGATTGATATCTCCTTTAGATGGTGTTGATCCTGATGATATTGGAATAGAAAAATTAGTTAAAAGAATTCAAAATTCTAAATATAATGAAGTAATTATTGCTGTAAAACCTAGCATTGAAGGTGAAACTACAGCATTATATATTAAAAAAATAATTGAAGGAATGAATATTAAGGTAACTAGAATTGCAAGTGGAATTCCGCTAGGTACTGATATTGAATATATAGATTCAATGACTTTAGAAAGAGCTTTAAATGATAGAAAAGAGATAGAATAACTTTTCTACTTTTTTCATAGTTTAAAATAGGTGAATTATGAAAAAAGTATTTAAAATTTTTAAAAGAATAATATTGTCATTTGTTATATTATATTCGTATAATATGGTAGCAGTTTCTTATAATCTTGTTATACCTATAAATTATATTACAATATTTATTTTAACTATGCTTGATGGTCCTGGACTTATCCTTATGGTTATGATATATAAATTATTTTATTGGGGGTAAAAAATGGAAGAAGATATTATATTAGATAAATTTAATAATTATATTTCTAAATATATTAAAGAGGATAAGATTAATCATGCTTATTTGCTAGAAACAAATTTTGAAAATAAACTATTATTATCTGATGAGTTAATAAAAAAAATTATATCATTTAAGAAAAATATAACTCTTGATGATATGAAAAAAGATAATGATATTACTGTTATTTCAAGTGATTCTAATACAATAAAAACCGAAGAGATTGAATTTTTAAAAGAAAATTTCAAAACAAAAGCAATATATGGTAGATATAGAATTTATGTAATTGATGGTGCAGAAAAATTAAACAATTATGCTGCAAATAAATTGTTAAAATTTATTGAGGAACCTGAAGATGATATAATAGCAATTCTTCTAACAAATAATTATAGAAATATAATAAACACAATAGTATCAAGATGTCAGTTATTAAGATTTATTGTACCAAATGAAAAGTTTAAAAAATATGATATAGAATATATAGATAAATTGTTTGATTTTGTTTTGAATATTGAAGAAAACAAAGAAGATGCAATTGCTTTTCAAGACAGATACGATATAAAAAAACTAAGTGATAGAAATTATTTTCAAGACTTTTTAAATAATATATTATATATTTATAATTATGTTATAAAATATAAAGTAAATAAAGAAATAAATTATTTTCCAAACTATGAAGATAAAATAAAATATATAAGTGATAATAATAGTATGGAAACATTAAAGATAAAAATAAATGCAATCAATAACTGTTATTTTAGGACTAAATTTAATCCTAATATAAAATTGTTGATTGATAAACTAATAATCATGATGAATGGAGTTGAATTCAATGAATGAAGTAATAGGAATTAATTTTAATAGCGGAAATCGTATTTATTATTTTTCTACTAATCATTTAAAAATAAAAAAAGGAGACAGTTTGGTTGTTGAAACAGAAAGAGGATTGCAACTTTGTACTGCTGTAACAGATATATTGGAACTTCCTGATTCTAAAATTATAACACCTTTGAGACCTATTTTGAGAATTGCTTCAAAAGAAGATAAAAGAAAAGCTGAAGAAAATAAAAAGATAAGCAAAGAAGCACTAGAAAAAGCTACTAAGATTTCAAAAGAATTAAATCTTGATATGAAATTTATTGATTGTAGTTATACTTTAGATAGAAATCAATTGATCTTTAATTTTCTTGCTGATGAAAGAGTAGATTTTAGAGAATTAGCAAAGAAATTAGCTAGTCAATACAAGACAAGAATAGAATTAAGACAAGTAGGAGTAAGAGATAAAGCAAAAGAAATTGGTGGTATTGGTCCATGTGGAAGAATATTGTGTTGTACTACTTTTCTAAATGATTTTAATAGTGTTTCAATTAATATGGCAAAGAATCAAAATATTTCATTGAATCCAACTAAAATTAATGGAATATGTGGAAGATTATTATGTTGTCTTAATTATGAAGATGATACTTATACTGAAGCAAAAAAGGGATATCCTACTATTGGAACTAAATTAAAAATTGGAGATGTTGAAGGTAAAGTGGTTTCTTTAAATGTATTAAACAATAAAATTACTATTGAGAAAAGTGATAAAACACAAGTAGAAGTTGAGTATAAAAAATGAAAGTAATAAATGATTTATTAGATTATAGTAATTTAAAAATTGTTCAAGATGATGATTACTTTAATTTTTCTTTAGATTCTGTTTTGTTACCTAATTTTATTAAGATTAATAGTAGTGTAAAAAAAATATTAGATCTTGGGACAGGCAATGCACCTATCCCTATGATTTTATCTACAATGACAGATGCTGAATTGTATGGAATTGAATTACAGAAAGATATATATTATTTAGCAGTTGAATCATTAAAAATTAATCATTTAGAAAACAGAATAAAGATTATAAATGATAATATGAAATATTTAGATAAATATTTTGAACCAAATAGTTTTGATATTATATTATCTAATCCTCCATATTTTAAATTGAATGAAAAATCAAATATAAATAATAATATTCAGAAAACAATAGCAAGACATGAAAAAGAAATTACTTTAAAAGAATTGGTGGAAATTGCAAAAAAATATTTAAAAAACAATGGGACATTTGCTATAGTTCATAGAACAGATAGATTGATAGAAATAATAGAAGAATTTAGAAAAAATAATATTGAACCAAAAAGAATTCAAATTATTTATCCTAAAGAGAATACTGAATCAAATATGGTATTAATTGAAGGAAGAAAAAATGGAAAACCAGGATTAAAAATATTGGAACCATTAATTGCACATAAAGAGAATGGAGAGTATACAGATATAATAAAAAAAATGTTTAAAGAAAGGGGTAGAATATGAAACTTATAGTGGGATTAGGTAATCCAGGAAAAGAATACGAATCAACTAGACATAATATTGGATACATTTTTATAGATAATTTTGCTTCATCATTTGGAGTAAAAATTGAAAAGAAAAAGTTTAATGGTTTATATGAAGAGTTAATTATTAATAATGAAAAAGTGATATTATTGAAGCCTCTTTCATATATGAATTTATCTGGTGAAGTAGTACAAAAGTATGTTAATTTTTATAAAATAGATTTATCAGATATATTAGTAATAAGTGATGATCTTGATATGGATTTTGGAAAAATAAGAATTAGAAGATCAGGATCGAGCGGAGGACATAATGGATTGAAAAATATATCACAAAATTTAAATTCAAATGAATTTAAAAGATTGAAAATTGGTATTTCTAATAATAAAGATATAGATACAAAAGATTATGTTCTTGGTAAATTTTCTAAAGAAGAGAAAAAAATAATAGAAAATTTGAAAGATACAATTAACGAACTGTTAAATGATTATTTTATTTTGGATTTTGAGAGTCTAATGAGTAAATATAACTAACTAGGTGATAACATGAATTTACTTGAAGATTTAATTACAATTAAAGATAGCAAAAAAGTAGGATTGGTCGGTTTAAACGACGAATTCTTTTCGCTTTATATTAATAAATTGTTTGAGCACTGCAATAAGAATATTTTAATTGTTACTTCTACATTATTTGAAGCTAATATTTTAAATAATGTTTTATCTTCTTATTGTAAAAAAACATATTTATTTCCAATGGATGATTTTTTAACTAGTGAATCAATTGCAATGAGTCCAGATTTAAAAATAACTAGATTAGAAACTATAAATAAGACTTTAACCAATGATAAAAAAATAATAATTACACATTTAAATGGATACTTAAGATATTTACCAGCAAAAAATATGTATTTAAAATCAATTATTAATATTAAAGTTGGAAATGAAATTTCAAGGGAAGAACTGGTTGATAAAATTACAAATATTGGTTATACAAGAGAAAGCATTGTAACAAAAACCGGAGAAATTGGCGTAAGAGGATTTGTTATAGATATTTTTCCAGTTGAATATGAGCATCCAATAAGAATAGAATTTTTTGGTGATGAAATAGATTCAATCAGGGTATTTGACGAAGAAACACAAAAAACAATAGATGAGATAAAAGAATGTAGAATTTTCCCAAATACAGAATTTATAGTAGATGATTATTTAAATTCTAGCAGTACTAATCAAAAATATTTGAAAAAAGAATTAAATGGAAATATAGAATCTTTATATGATTATTTAAATGAACCGATAACTGTCTTCAAAAATTATAATCAAATAAAAAGCAATTATGAAATAATGCTTGAGCAAATAATGGAATATAGAAATGATCAAGATAAAGACTTTACAGATCATTACATGTATAGTTTAGAAGATATAAAGTTAGATAAAATGATTTGCTATAACACTATTGATAATATATTCGATAATATTCCAAAATCAGATGTAATAGATTTTACAATAAAAGAAGTAAATAATTTTAATGAAAATATAGAATTAATTAATAAGTTTATTTCTGATAATCTTTATATGGGAAGAACAGTTATTATAGCTTTAAAGGATTTTCAAATTAAAAGTATTACAAAATATTTAACAGAAACTTATATAGTAACTAATATTACAAATATTATTGATAATAAATTAAATATTATTAATATGGAATTAAACAAAGGATTTATCTATAAGAACATTGTATTATTGACTGAAACAGATTTATTTAATAAACACATTAATAAATCGAAATATAAAACTAATTTCAAATATTCTACAAAAATAAGAAATATTAATAGTCTTGAAGTTGGTGATTATGTAGTTCATAGCCTACATGGTATTGGAATTTACAATGGAATTAAATCATTAAAACAAGGTGATTATCTTAAAGATTATTTAGAAATCTTATATCAAGGAAAAGATAAATTATATATTCCTGTAGAAAAGATAGAATTAATTTCTAAGTATACAGGAAAAGATGGTGTAGTACCTAAGATAAATAAACTAAGTGGAACAGAATGGGAAAAGACAAAAATTAGAGTAAGAAATAAAGTTAAAGATATTGCTGAAAAACTACTAAGATTATATGCTTTAAGAGAAATGAAAAAGGGATATAAATTTAGAAAAGATGATGAATTTCAGGCAATGTTTGAAAGTGAATTTCAATATGAGCCTACAAAAGATCAATTGTATGTTACTAATCAAATTAAAGAAGACATGGAGAGTGAAACTCCAATGGATAGATTAGTATGTGGTGATGTTGGATATGGAAAAACTGAAGTTGCTTTTCGTGCAATGTTTAAAGCAGTAAATGATGGAAAGCAAGTTTTATATTTGTGTCCAACAACCATTCTTTCAAATCAACAATATGAAAGTGCAAAAGAGAGATTTAAAAATTTTCCTATAAATATAGCTTTACTTAATAGATTTACTAGTTTAAAAGAAACTAAGAATATTTTAAGGGATTTAGAAGAAAAGAAAGTTGATATAGTTTTTGGAACTCATAGATTATTAAGTAATGATGTAAAACCAAAAGATTTAGGATTGTTGGTAATAGATGAAGAACAAAGATTTGGTGTAGTCCATAAAGAAAAAATAAAAGAATACAAAGAAAATGTTGATGTATTAACTTTAACTGCAACACCAATACCAAGAACATTACAGATGTCAATGACTGGATTAAGAAGTCTTTCTTTAATTGAAACACCTCCAATTGATAGATATCCAGTTCAAACATATGTTATGGAAGAAAATAGTCATGTTATTAAAGATGCTGTTTATAAAGAATTATCAAGAGATGGTCAAATTTTTATTTTATATAATAGAGTTGAAACAATAGAAAATAAAAAATATGAATTAGAAAAATTAATTCCAGAGGCAAGAATTGTAATTACTCATGGTCAAATGAGTAAGGAAGAATTAGAAAGTCGAATGATAGCATTTATTAACCATGAATATGATATTATGCTTTGTACGACAATAATAGAAACTGGTATAGATATTCCAAATGTAAATACTATGATAATTTTTAATGCTGATTATTTTGGATTAAGTCAGTTATATCAAGTAAGAGGAAGAGTAGGAAGAAGTAATAAAATAGCATATGCATATTTAATGTATGATAAAAATAAAATATTAAATGAAGTAGCTGTTAAAAGACTAAATGTAATTAAAGAATTTACTGAACTTGGAAGTGGTTTTTCAATTGCAACTAGAGATTTATCTATAAGAGGAGCTGGAGATATTTTAGGAAGTGAACAGGCAGGTTTTATAGATAATATTGGAATAGAAATGTATTTAAAGATATTAAATGAAGAAGTTGCGAAACTAAAAGGTGAAGAAGTTGAGAAAAAAGAAGAAAAAGATGAAAGACCATTATTAAATGTTGAGACACATATTAGTGATGAATATGTAGAAGATAATGATCTTAAAATTGAAATACATAAGAAAATTAATGAAATAGATTCTTATAAAAAATTACTTGAAGTAAAAAATGAAATAGAAGATAGATTCGGAAAAGTTGATGAAAAAATAATCACATATATGTATGAAGAATGGTTTGAGTCATTAGCAAAAAAATATGAAGTAGAAGAAGTACATCAAACAAAGAATTATGTAGAATTAGTATTTAGTGAAAACATATCAAATAAAATAGATGGAGAAAAAATATTCTATGATGCATATGAAATATCACGTATGTTTAGATTTAAAAGGAAGAATAATCATTTAATACTTATATTGGATACAATTAAACTAGAAGAAAATTATATTTTCTTACTAACAAAAATATTAGAAAGAATACAATTAAAAGAAGTAGAATAGAATATAATAAATTCTACTTTTTTAATTCTTGTAATAGTGCAGTTTCTTGACTATAAGTTAAATGTTTGGTAGAATTTATATAAATAAAAATAGAGAAAAGGTGTTATATGGATACAGATATCAGCAAGATGTTTAAAGAAAAAAATAAAGAAATATTTAAAAATAGTTTAACACTTGAAATGGAAAGAAATTTAGAAACATTAAAGAATACAACAGATAATTGTGTTGCTTTAGAAATAAATAAATTATTTTTATTTTTTAAAAAATATTTTCAAGAAATAAAAATGGATTATAAAACTGAAGAATTACTAGGTATACTTTATCGAGAAAAAAAGAATATTAATGATATAGTTAATTCTAAAATAGAAGAAAAAAAACAAAGAATTAAAAGTGATTTTTTAGATAAAGAAAATAAAGAGGATATTTTAACAGAAGAATTTATAAATGAGTATTATCAAGTTTTATTGAATGAAACAAATAAGATTAATGAAGAAATTGAAATAGAAGTAAAGAAAGAAATCAGTACGGAGTTTTCTCCAAATATTATAAAAAAGTATAAATTAGAAACTATTGAACAGTCAGAAAGAATTCATTCTAGAATTAATGTATTGTTTAGAGATAATGTTATATCTAGGATTAAAGAACAAACTAAATTTAGAGATGAATCTTTAAAAAATATGGCATATGAATCATTTAATAAATATTTAGAATTAAATAAAAGTACTGTAGAATAAACTATTGATAAATATTTTTAAAGTGATATAATACACTCATATTTAAAAGTTATGAAGGAAAGAGATATAATAATCTATTAAAGAGAGTCTATGTATGGTGAAAATAGATATAGAAAGTTATTGAGAATGGTTCCGGAACTAATTTATCGATATTTAGATAAATTCGCTATAGAGCGTTAAAATAAGAGATAGATTTATTCTATGAATTAAGGTGGTACCACGATTAACTCGTCCTTTGTTGGATGAGTTATTTTTTTTGGAGGGGATAATATGAGAACTTTTGAAAAGATTAGTTTTGAACAATTTAAAAAAGATATTAAGGATGATAAAAAATTATATGATACATTTAAACTTCCTCATAGGGAGACAAAATATGCAGCTGGATATGATTTTGAAGCATTGTATGATTTTACTATTAAACCAGGGGAAATAAAGAAAATTCCTACTGGAATAAAAGCAGATATGAATGATGATGAAGTTCTTTTGTTAGTTGATAGAAGTAGTCAAGGATTTAAGTATAATGTACGAATGTGCAACCAAGTTGGAGTTATAGATAGAGATTATTATAACAATAAAGATAACGAAGGACATATATGGATTAAACTTCAAAATGAAGGAGATAAAGATTACATTGTAAAAAAGGGTGAAGGAATAATTCAAGGAATGTTTGTTAAATTTTTAACAATTGATAATGAAAAAGAAAAATTTGATGAAAGAAAATCAAATTACTAAAGGAGGATTATTATGGATAAGAAAAAATATTATATTTCAACAGCAATTGCATATACATCATCAAAACCACATATTGGAAATACATATGAAATAGTTTTGGCTGATGCAATTGCAAGATATAAAAGACAAAAAGGATATGAAGTATATTTTCAAACAGGAACAGATGAACATGGTGAAAAAATACAACAAAAAGCAGAAGCAAAAGGAATTACGCCTAAAGAATATGTTGATGACGTTGCTTCAGAAATAAAGAAAATATGGGATGTAATGAATACATCTTATGATAAATTTGTACGTACAACTGATCCACATCATGAGGAAATAGTAAAAAAAATATTCAATAAATTATATGATCAAGGAGATATTTATAAGGGATCTTATGAAGGATTATATTGTACTCCTTGTGAGTCATTTTGGACAGAAAGCCAATTAGTAGATGGAAAATGTCCTGATTGTGGAAGAGAAGTACATAAAGCTGAAGAAGAATCATACTTTTTTAAATTATCAAAATATCAAGATCGATTAATTGAATATATTGAGACACATCCAGAATTTATTCAACCAGAGTCTAGAAAAAATGAAATGATAAATAATTTTCTAAAACCTGGATTGCAAGATTTATGCGTTTCAAGAACATCATTTAACTGGGGAATTCCAGTAACATTTGATGAGAAACATGTTGTATATGTATGGATAGATGCATTATCTAACTATATTACTAATATAGGATATGATCCAGATGGTTCAAGTGAGGAATTTGATAAATGGTGGCCAGCAGACTTACATTTGATTGGAAAAGATATTATTAGATTCCATACAATTTATTGGCCTATTATTTTAATGGCTCTTGATTTACCACTTCCAAAACAAGTTTTTGGACATCCTTGGTTACTTTCTGGAACTGATAAGATGAGTAAATCAAGAGGTAATGTTCTATATGCTGATGAACTAGTAGATTTATTTGGAGTAGATGCAGTAAGGTATTATGTATTACATGAAATACCATTTGCAAATGATGGAACAATTACATATGAATTGTTAATAGAAAGAATAAATAGTGACTTAGCAAATGTTTTAGGAAACCTTGTTAATCGTACTATATCTATGGCTAATAAATACTTTGATGGAAAGGTAATTAAAACTACTAAGGAAACAGAATTTGATAATGATTTAATTGATAAAGTAAATAGTTTATCAGAAAAAGTTGATAAAAAGATGAATACTCTTGAAATAGGAGCAGCACTTGATGAAATTTTTGATGTATTGAGAAGAAGCAATAAATATATTGATGAAACAACTCCATGGGTATTAGCAAAAGACGAAAGTAAAAAGGAAGAATTACAAACAGTAATATATAATTTACTTGAATCAATTAGAGTAAGTGCTGTATTATTAAAACCATTCTTACCTGATACTTCTGATGAAATATTTAAACAACTAAATATAGATGATAAATCTGATAATTATAATGATAAATTAAAATATAGTACAGCTACTCCAACACCATTATTCCAGAGAATTGATAAAGAAAAAAAACTAGAAGAAATAGAAAATAAATAAGGAAGACTAAATGTCTTCTTTTTAGGAGGTAAAAATGTATATAGATACACATTGTCATATATCAAAAGATGATTATGAAAATATAGATAAAGTAATAAATGATGCTAAAGAGAATGATGTTAATTATTTATTTATATGTGGATGGGATAAAAAGAGTATTAAAGAATCAATTGAAATATCAGAAAAGTATGATAATGTTTTTTTAGAATTAGGTTTTCATCCAAGTGAAGCGAATATAACTTCAGATGAAGATTTAATTGAATTAGAAAAAATAGTTAAAAATAATAAAAAAGTAATTGCCATTGGAGAAATAGGTCTTGATTATCATTGGGAAAAAGATAACAAAAAAAAGCAAAAAGAATTATTTAGAAAACAAATAGAATTGGCAAAAAAATTAGATTTACCTGTAGTTATTCATTCTAGAGATGCTTTTCAAGATACATATGATATTTTAAAAGAAACAAAGTATAAAGGTGTAATACATTGTTTTAGTGGTAATGAAGAAAATGCAAAAATGTATTTATCTATAGGTTATTATTTAGGTATTGGAGGAGTTGTTACTTTTAAAAATTCTAATTTAAAAAACACTTTAAAAAATGTTCCATTAGAAAGATTATTATTAGAAACAGATTCTCCATATTTAGCACCGACACCTCATAGAGGTGAACAAAATGAACCAAAGTATATTCCACTAATAGCTTCTGAAATAGCTGAAATTAAAGGCCTATCAAAAGAAGAAATTGGCTTAATAACAACTGAAAATGCTAAGAAAATATATTGTTTGAACAACTTTGTAAAAATTGACTAGTTCTTAAAAATATGCTATCATTCACTTATATGATAGTGAAGGGTAGGAACTTGAAATGAGGAAAGAACGTACCTTAAAAATATTAAGAAATGGATCATTATACATTTTATATATTATTTTATTGTTTTCCATTTTAGTTAATGTAGGGCAAGTAACACATATTACAACTTATAATGTTTCTGGTGTTAATTCATTACAAACATCACTTTTATTGGATAAATATACTCCAAAGCCTGTAGTGAAGCCAAAACAAAAAAAGGTTGTATTTAATCCATCTCAGAAGTATAGATTAACATCTTTTTATCCTGCAGAATCAACTGATTGTACTGGGTCAGGTTTATGCTCATGGGATTTTAAATTAAATAAATATGGTTGGTATACGTATAAAGGAAAACTTGTTCTAGCAACAGCAACTCCATATCTACAAAAACAATTTGGTTACAAAGAAGGAAAAACATATTTCAAATATTATGATGAACTAAATATAAAAATTGATGATGTAGTATATCCAGCAATAGTGTTAGATACATGTGGTGCATGTTATGGAGATGAAAGATTAGATTTATTTGTGCAAGATGGTTTACATGGAATCGATCGTGGATATATGGGAAGAAATATGGTATCAATAGAAATTACAAAGAAACAATAACAACTTTTAAATAAGTTGTTATTTTTATATGATATAATATTGATGAAACAAATAATTATAAATATAGGATGATAGAATATGATAAATCATAATTTTAAGAAGAAATTTGGACAAAACTTTTTACAGGACAATAATATTATAAAAAAAATTGTTAATATTGCAGAACCAACAGAAAAAGATTTAATTATTGAAATTGGGCCAGGAGCTGGAGCTCTCACTGAAGTTTTACTTGAAAGATCAAATGTTTTAGCATATGAAATAGATAAAGATTTAGAGGAAGTATTAAATAGTAGATTTAAAGATAAAAATTTTTATCTTATTATAGATGATTTTCTAAATAGAAATATAAAAAAAGACTTAGAAAAATTTAAATATAATAATTTATATGTAATTGCAAACTTACCATATTACATAACTACTCCAATAATTAATAAAATAATAGAAGAACAAATAGATGTAGAAAAAATGATACTAATGGTTCAAAAAGAAGTTGGAGAAAGATTTAGTGCAAAAGTTGGAACAAAAGATTATTCTTCAATTACTGTATTTTTAAATTACTATTTTGATATAAAAAAAGAATTTATTGTATCTAGAAATGCTTTTTATCCTAAACCAAATGTTGATAGTATAATTCTTTCTTTTAATAGAAAAAAAATAAATTTTAATGTAAAAGATGAAAAAGTTTTTTTTAAATTAGTAAAAGATTCTTTTGTACAAAAGAAAAAAACATTAAAAAATAATTTAAAAGAATATAATTATTCAAAAATAGAAAATATATTAATAAAAAATAATTTACCAGTTGATATTAGAGCAGAAAAAATATCATTAGATATATTTATTGAAATGAGTAATAGTATTGTTGAATAATTGTAATATAAAAATCATATAATCTATAGGAGACGATTACATGATTTTTTTTATTGGTGATATTGTAAGCAGGAACTCTTATAATAATGATTTGTTATTTAAAATTAAAAATATAGATGAAGATAGATATATTCTTGAGGGAATAGATGAAAGATTAATTGCAGATAGTGAATTATCTGATTTAAAAAAAGAAATTGAAATACTTAATGATGATAGAGATATAATTGATAATCTTCAAAATAAAATTAATTTAAACATGAAGGATTATTTTTATTTACCTGGAATAATATTACATATTGATGGTGATAAAGAGTATTTAGATAGATGTATGAATTTGTATAGTAAGATGAATATTATGTCTTATGGAGTTGTAATAAATGAAGAAGATTTAGAAAATGAAGTAATTAAATATTTAAAGAAAATAAAACCAAATATTTTGGTTATTACTGGACATGATGCTAAGATAGAAAAGAATAAATATAAGAATAGTAAGTATTTTATTAATGCTATAAAAAAAGCAAGAGAATATGAAAGGAGTATCGAAAAATTAATAATAGTTGCAGGTGCTTGTCAATCAGATTATGAAGAATTAATTAAATCTGGTGCTAATTTTGCAAGTAGTCCTAAAAGAATAAATATTCATGCATTAGATCCAGCGATTATAGCAAGTAGAATAGCTTTATCAGATAAAAATGAACCATTAAATCTTATTGAAATAATTGATAATACGAAATATAAAGAAAAAGGCTTTGGTGGAATAATAACAAATGGAGTAATGTACCAGGGGTATCCAAGATGATTATAGATACTATAAAGAAGAAAATAGAGAACTTAAAGGGAGAAGAATTATACTTTAAATATAATGGTTCAAGAAATCAGATAGAAGAATACTATGGTACTATAGAAGAAACATATAATTCTGTTTTTGTTATCAGAGTTAAAGATAATAAAACGGTGAAATCTTTCTCATATAATGACATTATTAATAAAAGTCTAGAATTTTTTATATAAATTGTTTGCATTTTCTTTAATTTTATTATACGATTAATGTATAAAGTTAGGTAACTTTATGGGGAGGAAACAAAATGGAGATTACATCAGTAAGAGTAAAGAGAGAAGAACGCGAAGGATCTCATATGAAAGGAAGAGCATCTGTTGTAGTAGACAATGGACTTGCAATTCATAATATTCGTATAATTGAAGGTAAAAATGGATTATTTATTGCTATGCCAAGTACTTCAAGAGAAGTTGAAAATGAAGAGGGAGAAACAGTAACTGTACATCGTGATATTGTTCATCCTATTAATCCAGAGATAAGAGCGTTATTCGAAGAAAAAATTCTAAAAGCATACGAAGAAGCTGAAGAAGAATAAAAAAGAACTTATGGTTCTTTTTTTTGTTGTATATTTATTTAAAAAATGTAAAATGTTATTATGAATAATAATGGGATGTGAATTTATGTTAGAAGGTATCTTTGAAATAAATAGTTACGAAATCGAAGATTTAGGAACAAATATAACCAATACAGATTCAGAAATGACAAACACAAATGATGAAGCTAAATAAGATTTTGTATCATTTAAACAATCTGTTGTTTTTAGTAACGGAATAAAAAAAATTCATGATCAAATGGATACAATTTCATATAGTGATAATTATGGAATTGTTAAGTCAGCTGTTATAGATTATGCTGATATATCAAATATATTTAAAAACAATACTAAAGAGAATATTAAGGATACAGTAATAAGATATTATGATGGAAATGAAGTAGGAGAAGTTACTAATGGAACAATAGATGCTGTTAGATTATTTACTGATTTATCAGCTAAGAATGAAAATAAATACGTAGAAGATTACTTCAATTCAGATTCTTTAATTGATAACTTTAGAACTTTAGCAAAGAATGCAGTAGTTGTTAATACTATTAAAGATTATAGTAGTGAAAGATTAGTAAGTACTCTTGCATCATTAATAAAATAAAAGAAAGTAATTTATTTACTTTCTTTTCATATTGTCTAAAAAAATAAATATAAATTAATAGGAGGACTAGTATGGAAAGAATAGATAATTCGATTACAAACTATAATCATGAAATTACTTTAAATGAAAGAAAGACTTTATTAGTATCTGGTGTTAAGAAAATAGAAAATTTTGATGAGGATGAATTTCTTATGGAAACTACAATGGGTTTTTTACTTGTAAAAGGTGAATCATTAGAATTAATTAAATTAGATACAATTTCTGGTGATGTTTCAATTAAAGGAAAAATAAATGCACTAGATTATATAGAAGATAATAAAACAAAAGAATCACAAGGTATATTTAATAGGTTATTTAAATAATGAATTTAGAAATACAAATTCAATCTATGATTGTTTCATTTATATTTGGTTTATTTATTTCATTACTATATAATTTATTTTACTTTCTACTATATAACAAAAATAAGATAATTCTTATATTATCTGATTTTATCTTTAGCATAATAAATTCATTACTATTTTTTTATCTTATGTATAAAATTAATTATGCAAATGTACATCCATATTTTGTATTTCTTTTAATTTGTGGATTTTTTGTTGGAAACAAAAAAACAAGAGTAATTAGAAAAAACTATAAGGAAAAGAATCGAAGATAAACTTTTCTTTTTTTTTCTGCGTTATTATTGTATAATAAAAGAGAAATTGGAGGTCCTATGGAAATATTAAAACGTATAAAAGAATTGAACAAAATGATTGATACTTCATCAAATATATTTATTATTGGACATAGATTTCTTGATCTAGATGCAATTGGTGGATCTGTTGGAATGTATGAATATGTTAAGAATAGAGGAAAAAATCCAGTTATAGTTGTTAATGATATAAGATTTGAAAAAGGTGTTAAAAAAGTATTAGATAAAATTAGTAATTATTATAATATAAAAAGAAGTTCTAAAATAAAAAATAAAATTAATGATAATAGCCTTTTAATTATTGTAGATACTAACAAAGATTATTTATTACAAGATAAAAACTTGCTACAATTATTTAATAATATTGTAGTTATTGATCATCATGACTTAAATAGTCAATCTATTAAAAATGGGTTAATTATAATAGATGAAAACTCTTCAAGTACATGTGAAATGGTTTCAGAACTTTTAGAGAAAGAAGAAGTAAAATTAAAGGATATAGTAGCGACAATATTATTATCAGGTATTGTTGTAGATACTAATAATTTTGTGATTAAAACAACAAAAGAAACTTATAGAATGAGTTATTTACTTACAGAACAAGGAGCAAAGCCTGAATATGTTCAATATCTTTTAAAACAAGATATTAAGAATTATGTTGAAAGACAAAAGGTTATTACAAATGTTAAACAAGTAAAAAATATAGCAATTTCTACAGGTAAATCAACAATTAGATATAGAAGGGAAGATTTAGCTAAAATAGCAGATACTTTGTTACAATTTGATAAAATTGAGGCATCGTTTGTTATTGGAAAATTAGAGAATAGAAATGTAGGAATAAGTGCTAGATCTTTGGGAAATATTAATGTTGGTAAAATATTAGAACACTTTAATGGTGGTGGAGATGAAAACGAAGCAGGTGCATGTATTGAAAACACTAACATTAAGAAAGTATATGAAGAATTGAATGGAATAATAAAATCTCTTAATTAGAAAGGAGTATTTATGAAAGTTATTTTTATAAAAGATCTAAGAGGGCAAGGTAAGAGAGGAGATATTAAAGAAGTTAAAGATGGATATGCTGATAATTTTTTAATAAAAAATGGTTATGCAAAAAAATTAACTGAACAGAATTATAATCAATACCTTGAAACAAGAAAAGAAGAAAAGGAAAACGATCTTAAACTACGCAAAGAAGCAGAAAAAATGAAAGAAGTTTTAGCTAAGAAAGAAATAGTCTTTAAAGTAAAGACTGGAGCACAAGATAAAGTATTTGGTAGTGTTAGTTCAAAGCAAATTAAAGAAGAATTGGAAAAGAATAATATTACTATAGATAAAAAACAGATAATGATTGATGAAGGTTTATCATCATTAGGTTATCATGATGTAAAAATAGAATTATATAAAGATATAATAGGGGTTGTTAAAGTAAAATTAGAAAAATAGGAAGTGAAGAGTATGGCACTAAAAGAAATACCTAGTAATATAGTTGCAGAACAGTCAGTACTTGGTTCAATGTTTTTATCAACTTTTGCTTTGCAAAAAGCATGTGATGAACTTCAACCAGAATCATTTTATTATGATAATAATGCAAATATATTTAGAACTATGAGCGATCTTCATTCTAAAGGAGTTCCTATAGATGCTACTACAGTAACGACTGAATTAAAAAATAAAGGATTGTTGTCTCAAGTAGGTGGTATTGATTATTTAACAGAAATATTTAATATTGTTCCTACTGCTGCAAATGTTGAGCAATATATTAGACTAGTAGGAGAAACAGCACTTCAAAGAAAACTAATAGAAGTATCTACGTCTATTGCAACAGATGCATATGATGTTTCAATTGATATAAATAAGACATTAGATGAAGCAGAAAGAAGAATACTAAGTGTTGTAAATAATAGAAGAACTACTGAATTTAGAACTATTAAAGATGTAGTAAATTCTACAAAAGCAAATTTAGAAAAACTTTCAACTCTTAAAGGAGAAGTAACTGGGTTATCTACCGGTTGGGAAAGAATAGATAAAATAACTTCTGGGTTACATGAAGGTCAGTTAATTATAATTGCAGCTCGTCCTGCTGTAGGTAAGAGTGCTTGGTCATTAAATCTGGCAACAAATGCTGCAGTTAATTCAAATGCTACAGTAGCAATATTTAATTTGGAAATGAGTGCAGAAAGTCTTACAACAAGAATGATAGCATGTTTAGGTCATGTTGAAGGATATAAATTAGCAACTGGTCAATTACAAAATGATTGGGATAAAGTAAATGAAGCACTAGCTAAATTAGAAAATACAAAAATATATATGGATGATACACCTGGTATAACAATTGGAGAAATTAGAAGTAAATGTAGAAGACTAGCTAATTCAGAAGATGGATTGGATTTAGTAATAATAGACTATTTACAGTTAATAACATCAGCAGCTAACTATGGAGGAAATAGACAACAAGAAGTATCTGATATTTCAAGAGCATTAAAACTTATGTCACTTGAATTAAAAGTACCTGTTGTAGCACTTGCTCAATTGTCTCGTTCTGCAGAACAAAGAAAAGAAAATCCTAGACCAATTTTAAGTGATTTAAGAGAATCTGGATCAATAGAGCAAGATGCTGATATAGTAGCATTCCTATATAGAGAAGATTATTATAAAAAGGATCTTGAAACTAAAGATCAAGTAAGTGAACTAGAATTTATTATTGCTAAACATCGTAATGGAGCTACAGGTACAATTCCATTAAGATTTAAAAAAGATATATCAAAATTCTTCTCAGTGTTTGAAGAAAAAGGAGTAAATAATGAGTAAAAAGGACATATTATATGTTATGTTCGCTATATTAGTAAGCTCTAGTGTATTTTTGGTAGGATATAAAAAAATAAGTACACCAGAAGAAGTTTTTAGAGTTTATTTGAAAGGCGATACCATAGGATATATAAAAAATAAAGAATTATTAGAAAAATATATTGATAATGAGCAATCAGAAATTAAAAGTAAATATAAGATTGATAAAGTATATTTACCTAACGATCTAGATATTGTTAAAGAAATAACTTATAATCATAAAATTTCTTCTGAAAAAGAAATATATGATAAAATTAAGAATATTGCTCCATTTACTATTAATGGATACATAGTAACAATAAAAGGAGTAGAAGTTCAAGATGAAAATGCTGATCAAAAGATAATGATACCTGATGTAAAAATTTATGTATTGGATAAAAAAATATTTACAGATGCTTTAAAAAAGACAATTCAAGTTTTTATTCCTGAGAAAGATTACAAAAATTTCATTAATAAGACACAATCTGAATTAAAGGATGTAGGTAGTATTATAGAAGATATTTATATTCAAAATCAGATAACAATTACAGAAGGAAGAATCTCTAGTGAAGAAAAAATATTTACATCTATTGAAGAATTAAATAAGTATTTGTTATTTGGTACAACAGGAGAACAAAAAAAGTATAAAGTAAAATCTGGAGATTCTATTTCGGATATTGCTTATAAAAACAAATTGTCTGTTCAAGAGTTTTTAATAGCTAATCCAGAATTCACAAGTGAAAATAATTTACTATATGAAGGACAAATAGTTAATTTGGGCTTGATTAATCCATTATTCAGATTAGTAGAAGAGGACCATGTTGTAGAGCTTAAAACTCAAAAGTATGATACTAAAATTGAATATGATGAAACAATATTAAAAGGATATGAAAAAGTTAAACAGGAAGGGTCAAATGGAACTTTAAAATTAACTAAAAAGGTTCAAAAAATTAATGGTAGTGTTGTAAATGTTGTTACTACAAAAACGGATGTAATTAAACAAGCAGTTCCTAAGATTATTGTAAGAGGAAGTAAAGTAATTCCTAATGTTGGTAACGTAGGATTATGGAAGTGGCCAGCAGCAGAACCATCTTGTGTTACAAGTCCGTTTGGATGGCGTTGGGGTAAATTCCATAATGCAGTTGATATTTCATGTTCAGGATATGGATCTCCAGTTTATGCCGCTAATAATGGTACTGTAGAAGTTGCAGATAATACTTCTCCGTGGCCTAATGGAAATTATATAGTTATTAACCATAATAATGGATATTATACGATTTATGCCCATTTAGCATCAGTTAAAGTATCTGCAGGTCAGGTAGTTACTATGGGACAAGTAATAGGTACTATGGGTCATTCTGGATACGCAACTGGAACACATTTACACTTTGGTATTTCAACTGGATTCCCTGATAAGGGTGGACAATATTATAATCCAATGGATTTCTTCTAGGATGAAAATAAAAGTATTAGCAAGTGGATCAAAAGGAAATTCAACATTTATCGAATCTAATAATACAAAGATATTAATTGATGTAGGAATCAGTTATAATCGTATAAAAACTTCACTAGATTCTTTAAATGTTGATCCTAATGAACTTGATGGAATATTGATAAGTCATGTTCATAGTGATCATATTGGAGGACTTTCTTCTTTAAATAAAAAAGTAAAAGTACCTGTTTTTATTAAAGAAGAATTATACTCAGACATAAAAAAAATAATACCAAAGGAAAATATAGTATTAATTGAAGAACAAAATATAAGAATAAATGATTTAAATATTGATATTATTAATTCTTCTCATGATGTACCAGCTTATGGATTTATAATAAGTGATGATGAAAATAAAATATTATATTTAACAGACACTGGATATATTAATAGAAGATATTATAGTAAATTAAAGAATTTAGATGCTTATATAATAGAATCTAATCATGATGAAAAAATGCTTATGGAAGGGCCATATCCATATGTTTTAAAACAAAGAGTAATTGGAGATAAAGGACATTTATCTAATAGATATACTGGAAGATTCTTAAGGGATAATATTGGTCCAAATACTAAATATATTGTATTAGCTCATCTAAGTGAGAATAATAATACAGAGGAATTAGCATTTGAACAGGTAACAGAAGAACTAAGTAATTTAATTGATTCTAAAAAAATAATTATTGCTAAACAGCATATAGAAACAGAAATGGTCGAGATATAATGATAAGAATAATCTGTGTTGGTAAAATAAAAGAATCTTATTTTAATGATGCTATAAAAGAATATAGTAAAAGAATATCAAAGTATCATCAGATAGAAATTATTGAAATAGACGATGTAGGACTAAATGATAAAAAAGTAGTTTTAAAAAAGGAACAAGAAAAGATTCTTAAAGTATTAAATCCAAAAGATTATATAATAACTATGGAAATAGAGGGAAAAGAAGAAAGCTCAATAGAGTTTGCTAACAGAATAAAAAATATATTTAATGAAAGAAGTACTATTACATTTATTATAGGTGGATCTTATGGATTAAGTGATGAAATAAAAAAATTATCTAATTATAAACTATCTTTTTCAAAGATGACATTTCCTCATCAATTATTTAGAGTTATTTTATTAGAACAAATATATAGAGCATTTAAAATAAATAATAATGAAGAATATCATAAATAAAGTTGCATAAGCAACTTTTTATTTTTATATAATTTAATGGTGATAATGTGTTAATTAATATAAGTTATGTTTTGTGGAATATTACTACACTTTTTATAATAATAAGTGCAATTTACTTATCGTTTTACTATAAATTTATACACTTTAAATGTTCAAAAAGAGTAAATAGAAGTGACAAATTTAATAGCTTAAAATTACTTAATTTAACACTAGCTGGAAAAATAGGAGTTGGATCTATTTCAGGTATAGCCTTTTCTATTATAGTTGGTGGAAAAGGAACAATATTCTGGATTTGGATATCATCTTTATTTTTTTCTATATATAATTATTTAGAAGTAAAAGTAGGAATTAAATATGGTGGACCTCACATATATATTGAGAAAAAATTAAAAAATAAGTTCTTGTCTAAAACATATTCTTTATTAATTATTATTACTTTTTTAATATCTTTTATAATGATTCAATCAAATACAATTATTACGATAATAAATAATTCTTATAATATTAATTCCTTTCTTGTTATGTTTTTTTTAATTATTATTTTTTTATTATCTTCTAAAAGTGGTGTAAAAACTATTTCTAAAGTAGTATCTTTAATAGTTCCAATTATGGGGTTATTATATTTGATAATTGGACTTGATGTTTTAATAGCTAATAAAAATAAAATATTAAATATTATTGTAAGGATTATTCATGACGCTTTTAAAATTAAAAGTATTTATACAATTCCAATAATAGTTGGATTTCAAAGATCTATTTTTTGTAATGAAGCAGGGATGGGCTCAACAAGTATGATAGCTTCTTTATCAAATAATAAAGATTACAATAGTGAATCTAAAATTCAATTAATAGGGCTATATTATATAACATTAGTTGTATGTACAATTTCTGCATTCATTATTTTAACAACTAATTATGAACAACTAGATATTAAAAATATTAATGGTATTGAAATAATTAATTATTCTTTCTTTTATCATTTCGGAAAAGGTGGAAGTATATTATCTTCTTTGATAATAAGTATGTTTGCTTTTTCCACTATAATTACTTCTTATTATTATGGGGATATATCGTTAAAATATCTTTTAGGTAATAAAAGTATAAATATTTCTAAAATAATTGTTATAATAGTAATTGTATTAAGTTTTGTTGTTAATAGCTCTAATATATGGGGATTTGTTGATATAACAACTGCACTTACAACAATAATAAATATATATTCATTAATAAAAATAAGAAAAGATTTGAGGAATTAAAATGATAGGAAATGATTGGGACAAATTATTAAGTGAAGAATATAAAAAAGATTATTTTATTAATCTACAGAAGTTTATAATTGAAGAATATAAACATAAAACAATATATCCAAAAATGTCGGAGATTTTTAATGCATTTACTAAAACTAAATACGAAGATGTCAAAGTTGTAATTATAGGACAAGATCCTTACCATGGAGAAAATGAAGCTGAAGGATTATCTTTTTCAGTTAAAGTAGGAATAGCAAAACCACCTTCTTTAATAAATATATTTTCTGAATTAAAAAATGATTTAAATATTGATCCACCAAATCATGGAAGTTTAGTATCTTGGGCAAAACAGGGAGTTCTTCTTTTGAATGCAACATTAACTGTTGTAAAGGATACACCTAAATCACATTCAAATAAAGGATGGGAAACATTTACTGATGAAGTAATAAAGCTAATAGATAAAAAAGATACTCCTGTAGTATTTATTCTATGGGGTAGTGATGCAAGAAGTAAAAAGTATTTAATTACAAATAAAAAACATTTAATAATAGAATCAGCCCATCCATCACCATTATCTGCATATAAAGGATTCTTTGGAAGTAAACCATTTTCTAAAACAAATGAATTTTTAATAAAGAATAATATTAAACCAATTGATTGGAGAATTAAAAACATTTAAAAAGGTATTTGATTAATTCTTAAGAATTTCAAATACCTCTTCTTTTTCATTAGTATATAGTTCTTTCTTTTTATAATGTCTTAGTTTTGCAATTATATTAGCAGGCTTAGATGTTATTAATTTATTATAGATTATTACATTATCATTATAATATTTCATAGATGCAAGACAAGATACATTAATATTAGCGTAATCTTCAAAAATCTTTTGTTCTTCGTCATCAAAGATTATATTTTTTTCATAATCAATTATTTCAAATACATCTTTATCAAATTTAGATAATTTATTATTTAATTCAAAACTATCTAATTCATCACATTTAATATCATTAATTTCATCAAAGGCAGTATTATCTTCTTTCTTTTCTTTTATTAAATCATGTATTTTAATAAGATTCTGATGTTTATCATTTAATATTTGATTTATGTTTTCTTCAGCATTTTTTATTTTAATATTTATCAATCTAAACTTATTTTTATATACAATATAAAAAGATATAATAATAGTCAATAATACAATTGCAATACATACTAATACATTAATAAGCATAACTAACACCTCATATCGTATTAATTATATCAAAAATAATGATATTATTCTAGTATTAAAGAAAAAACTACACTAAATAATTTTAGTGTAGCTTTTTATTATTATTTTCTTTTTCTTTTTGGTGAATACATTCTATATTTTCTTACAAATCTTTCTTTTTCTTCTTCAGTTTTTTCTATTTCACCATTTAGAGTGTTTAATTTATTTTCTGATTTAATTAATGAGTCAGATAATTTTCTTGCTTTAGCAGAATATGCTTCTTCGATTGACTTTCTTATTTGTTCTCGTGATATATCTGGATTTTTAGATGCTTTAACATAATTTTTATCTGCTTCAATAAATCTTTTATTTGCAATGTTAAATTTCTTTAATAAATCTTGATAAGTATAATCTGAAGATATTACTTCTTCTTTAACTGCTTTTTGAATTCCTTCTTTAAGTATTTTAGCTTCTTCAGCAATTATTAAATTTAATTCGTTCAATTTCTTTGTAAGTACTCTAATTTGTTTTCTGTCATTTATAGCAATTGCTTTTTCATAGTCTTTTGTTAATTGATCATGTTCTCTCATTAAAGCAGTATATCTATAATTCCATTCTTGTTCTTTGGCATACATTAATGGAGTTAATTCGCTATATCTTGAATCTAAAGCTTCTTTTTTTCTATTCTTAATACCATGTAATCTTTTAGCAGTACTATATAATTTATCACATAATTTATTATATTCTTCATTTATTTTTTTGGGACTTGTAGCATGATGTCTTTCTATAATATTAGAATTAATTCTTCTTTTTGTAACTTCTATTTCAAATAAAGTATTTTCATATTGTTCTTTTAATTTTGCTATCTTTCTATTAAATCTTTCAAGTATTTCTTCATAATCATTTTCATTACTAGGTATATTTCTAAATAATGCATTAAATCTTTCAGAAATATGTGTAAATACTGTATTTTGTGAACTTTTTTCTTCTTCTTTATAAGAATATCTAGTATTGTTATCTCTTCTAGCATATGAAGTATTTGTTGTATTTTCATCAGCTTTTAAAGTATAACCATCTTTTATGTATTTATTTATACTATTGATTGCACCATTAAAAGTACCAAGTGTACTATCTACATCATCAATTATTCCTGGAACACTATTAAAATGATCAGGATGGAATATACAAGATATGTCACGTTTAAGACCTTTAAAGTCATAATCATTTAGTACTTTATTATCATTAATTAATCTTTCAAGTTCATTAATTTCTTCAAGAACCTTTTTTGCTCTTTCTAAATAATTTAATGGCATTAATCCTTTAATTATTAATAATTTATAAATGTTTAGACATGATAATAAATCATTAATCATACTAACCATCTCCCCCCCAATTAGTGCAGTAATTATACCACAAAATGGCCAAAATGTCAAATAAAGCAATATATTTAAACAAAAATAATACAATTGTAAAACATGATGATATAATTAATTTGAGGGTGATAAAATGAAAGCAATTTTAGGAATATCTAACAGACATGTACATTTAACAGAAGAAGACTATAAGACTTTATTTGGTGATGAACCTCTAGGTGTTGTAAAAGAATTGGTTCAACCTGGACAATTTTCATCAGATAAAAAAGTATCTTTAAAGACAGAAAAAAGAACAATAGAGAATGTTCGTTTATTAGGTCCGCTTAGAAGTTATACACAAGTAGAGATATCTAAAACAGATAGTTTTTCTTTAGGATTAAATCCTCCAATGAGAAATAGTGGAGATTTAGATGGTGCTGAAACTATAACAATAGTTGGTCCTTGTGGGGAAATAACAAAATCATGTTGTATATTGGCAAATAGACATTTACATATTAATCCAAAGCAAAGAATGGAATATGGACTTGTTGGAATTGATGTAGTTAAAGCAAGAATAGTAGGAGAAAAAACTACTTTATTTGAAGATGTTTATATTAAAGAAGATGAAAACTTTACTCTAGAATTACATCTAGATACTGATGATGGAAATGGTTCACTTGGTAAAACTGGTGATGAAGTAGAAATCATTTATTAGATATTTCATCAAAAACAACTTGAGAGTCATTTGGTTCTGTACCTTTTAAATAGTACAGAATCTTTTTTTTCTTTGTTTTTTCGTTAGCAGGAAGACCACTTATTGGATTAACAATAACTCCTACAACATTATTTGGCATTTGATACCATTCTTCTTCAGTATCCTTTAAATATTCTTCCATTGTATCTGCAAATATATTTTTTGAATACATATAATCACTATTACTTATTTCTCTGCTATCATCATATCCAATCCATACTGCAGTAACTAGAGATGGAGTATATCCAACAGTCCAGCTATCAGTAGCAGTTGTTCCAGATTTAATTGAGTATTTTCTTGATAATTTACCTGCAATTCCAATTACAGTAGGATAATTATAATCAATAAATGTAGAATCATAAGTGTTTGTTAATAAATTATTTAGGATATAAGTTAAACTTGAATTTAAAACGGATTCTTTTACTTCGTCTGCTTGATATAATATGTTTCCTTCACTATCTTCTATTTTTATTATCAAATGGGGTGTTACTTTATATCCGGAATTTGCAAAAGCAGAATATGCTGCAGCAACTTCCATAATATTCATTTCACTAGTACCTAAAGCAAGAGAAGGTACTTCTTGCATTTTAGATGTAATTCCTAATCTTTTTGCCATAGATACAAGAGAATCTTCACCTAAGAATAATAATGTTTTTACTGCATAAATATTATCTGAATATGCTATAGCAGCAGCAAGTGAAATAGGTTTATTTCCATAAATATTACTAGCATTTTTTGGACTATAATTATCTTTATCAGTGAAAGAAAAAGTAGTTTGTTCGCTTGTAAAACAAGTCGAAGCAGTAAAGCCATTTTCCAATGCAGCATAATATAAAATAGGTTTCATAACTGATCCGATTTGTCTATATGAAGATACACTTCTATTATATTGAGATAACGAATAGTCTCTTCCACCAACTAAGGCAATAATTCTTCCATTTTTAGGATCCATCATAATAGAATTAGCTTGTAATTCTTGATTATTTTGTAAGTTATTATTTATTTTTTCTTCTAATATTCTTTGAGCATCAAGGTCAAGAGCAGTATATATTTTTAAACCACCTGTTTCTAAAAAAGACTTAGGAACATCTATTTGTTCTAATTCTTTTAATACAGAATCTTGATAATACATTATAGTGGATAAATTAATATTATTTTTCTTTCCAATAATAGTTAGTTCTTCATTTATCGCATCATTCATTTCTTTTTCATTTATATAACCATTATTTAGCATTAAATTTAAAACGTTTTTTTGTCTTTCTTTTGCTAAATCATAGTTTATTAAAGGAGAATAATTTGAAGGTGATTTAGGAATACCTACAAGCATACTTGCTTCAGCTAAATCTAAATCTTTGGCACTTTTACCAAAATAAAACTTTGAGGCATTCATTACTCCATACATACCATGACCATAGTTAATTGTATTTAAATATCCTTCAAGAATTTCATCTTTTGAATAGTGAAGTTCAATATTTAATGTTAACCATAATTCTTCCCACTTTCTAGTCCATGTTTTATCAAATTCCAAAAATAGATTTTTTACATATTGCTGAGAAATAGTAGAAGCTCCTTCTATTGTTTTACCACTAGTTAAATTTTTCCATCCTGCTTTTAAAATTCTTTTAAAATCAAATCCAAAATGTTTATAAAAATTTTTATCTTCAGTAGAAATAGTTGCATTTATTAAATTAGGAGAAATATCTTCTAAACTAATCCATTCATTAGTACCATTTCCTACAAAAAAAAGATTTTCATTTTTATCATAAAGTGATATATTATTGGCATTCTTAATCTCTAATTTTAAAGAGAGTTTAGAATAACCATAAGTAAAAAAAGACACAACAAATATAATTAATGAAAAAATAAAGATATATTTAATTATTTTTTTAAAAATTTTCATTTAATCAATCCATTTCAATTATTATTGTGAATAGAAAGAAAAAAAATATGTATAAAAATAACAATATATATGCTATAATTCGTGTTGTAATTTGGGTGATATTATGAAGACAATAAATATTTATCTAAAATTAGATAATAAAGATATTCCTTATAAATATAGTGGTGAAGCTTTATTAAAAAAAGATATAATAGAATTTAATGATAATAAAGATAATTATATTTTTGATAAGACTGCTAAGCGGTTTGTTAAAAGTAATAATAGAACAATAATAAATATTGATTTTTTAAATAAAGAAATAAATATTAAAGAAAAGGATAATGAATTAACTATTAAAATTATAGTAAAAAAATTAATTATAGATGGAAATAATATTGATATAATTTATAAAGTTGATAATTATGATATAAAATTAAGTATAAAAGAGGTGTAAGTATGAGTTATTTTAAGAAATTAGAAAGTATAATAAATGATAAAGTTAAAGAGGCTGGATATGATACTGATATTACTTTATCTTTATCAAATAGAAGAGATTTAGGGGAATTTCAAGTTAATGATGCGATGCGCCTTGCAAAGATATTTCATAAGAGTCCAATTGAAATAGCTAATAATATCAAAGAGAAGTTGGATGATTGTGATTATTTTACTAATATAAATATAGCTGGAGCAGGTTTTATTAATATTTCTTTAAGTGATAAAGCTTTAGTAGAATATATTAATGAAATAAAAGACGATGTTAATAATAATATAGATAAGATGGATAATAAAACTATCTTCTTAGATTATGGTGGTGCTAATGTTGCTAAAGCTCTTCATGTTGGACATTTAAGAAGTGCTAATATAGGTGAAGCTTTAAAGCGTTTATGTGAAGCATTGGGTAACAAAACTATCTCTGATGTTCATCTTGGTGATTCTGGCTTACAAGCTGGATTAGTTGTATTAGAGATGAAGAATAGATATCCAGACTTAATCTGTTTTAAAGAAGATTATAATGGTGAAGACTTTGAATTACCCATAGTAAAAGAAGATTTAAAGGATATTTATCCAAGTGCTTCTAGAAGAAGTAAAGAAGATGAAGAATATTTAAATGAAGCAAGACAAATAACATACCTAATTCAAAATAATCACATAGGATATAGTAAATTATGGGATAAAGTATCTCTACTATCTATAGAAGATATTAAAGAAACATATGATAGATTAAATGCTACTTTTGATTTATGGGAAGGAGAAAGAGCAAGTTTTGAATATATTCCAGAACTATTAAAGATGCTTGAAGAAAAGAAATTAACATATAAAAGTGAAGGTGCAATAGTAATGGATGTTAAAGAAGAAACAGATGATAAAGAGATACCTCCAATCCTTCTTGAAAAAAGTGATGGAGCATATTTATATGCAACAACTGATTTAGCAACTATTTACGGGAGAATGAAGCGATTCAAATTCGACGAAATTTGGTATACAACAGATATAAGACAAGAATTACATTTTACTCAAGTATTTAGAGCAGCTTATAAAGCTGGTCTTGTTGATGATAGTATCAAACTAGGTTTTTATGGTTTTGGAACAATGAATGGTAGTGATGGAAAACCATTTAAAACTAGATCTGGTGGAGTAATGCCACTTGATGAATTAATTGATTTAATAAAAGTAGAATGTAGAAAAAGATTAAACGAAAATATAGTTGAAGAAGAAAATAGAGAAGCAGTATCAGAAATAATTGCTCTAGCAGCACTTAAATATGCAGATTTACTTCCATTTAGAGCAACAGATTATATCTTTGATCCATTAAAGTTTAGTGACCTAGATGGTAAAACTGGACCATATCTTTTATATTCTACAATTAGAATGAAATCACTTCTTAAAAAAGCAGGGGAAGCTAATATAAAATTTGATAATTATAAAATAGTAAAAAATGATACAGATAAAGAAATTATATTAACATTATTATCTTTACCTAATACATTAACAAGAGCATATGATAGTAAATCATTAAATGAATTAGCAGAATATATTTATAAATTAACAAGTGTTTATAATAAGTTTTATTCTGAAAATAAAATAATTGTAGAAGAAAATGATGAATTAAGAATGTCTTGGCTATTATTAACAAAAGTCGTTTATGACACAAATATGTTGATATTAAATATAATGGGTATAGATGTACCTGAAAAAATGTAAAAAAATATTGATTTTAAATTTAAATAGTGATATAAGTTTATTTGAGTATTTTCTATTAGAAATAAAATTAACTTGATGGAGGAAATTATGAGTATTGAAAAAATGAAAAAAGAAGATTTAGAGTTAATGTCATATAAAGATATTACTTTACTTATCTTAGAAGAAAAGGGTGCAATGAATACTCTTGATTTGTTTAATAAAATAGCAAAGTTACTTGATTTATCAAAATCAACAGTTGAAAAGAAGATTGGAGATTTTTATACATCACTTTCAACTGATAAGAACTTTTTACTTCTAGAAGACGGAAAATGGGATTTGAGAAAGAGACATACTTCTGATAAAGTTATAAAAGCACAAGAGACTGAAGAAGATGAAGAAGAAGAGGAAGTAGAAGAAAAGATAGAAATCGCTGATGATGAAGAAGATTATGATAGTCAAATATCTGATGAAGATGACTTCGATGATGGCGATGATGATTTAAAAGATTTAGTTGTGTTAGATGAAGAAGAACTAGAATTAGAGCAATAATTTTAGTCTCTTTTTTTGACTAATAAAATTTGATATAATAACTATGGAAAAAGAGATGATATTATGTTAGAAAGACTTGAAATTATAAAAAAGAGATATGAAGAGTTAAATGAGGAATTATTAAATCCTGAAGTATTAAAAGATATTAAGAAGACTAGAGAACTATCTAAGGAAGCTAAGAATCTTGAGGAAACTGTAAGTACTTATGAAGAATATAAAAAGGTTTTAGAAGATATTGATGCAGCTAAAGAGATGGCAAAAGATCCTGAAATGGGAGAGTTTGCTCGTGATGAATTAGAAAGTTTAGAAACTAAAAAGACTGATTTAGAAAATAAAATTGAAATTCTATTAATACCAAAAGATCCTAATGATGGTAAAAATGTTATTGTAGAAATACGTGGAGCTGCAGGTGGAGACGAAGCTAATATCTTTGCGGGAGATCTTTATAGAATGTATTTAAAGTATGCAGAAAAACAAGGATGGAAAGTTGAACCAATTACTGAAGAATATTCTGAAGGAGGAGGTTTTACTTTAGTTAGTTTTATGGTTAAAGGAGATAATGTTTACTCTAAGTTAAAATATGAAAGTGGAGCACACAGAGTTCAAAGAGTTCCTGTTACTGAAACTCAAGGAAGAGTTCATACATCAACTGCTACAGTAATTGCAATGCCTGAAGCTGAAGAATTTGATTTTGAATTGGATATGAATGAAGTAAGAATAGATATAACTAGGTCAAGTGGTGCTGGTGGTCAAGGAGTAAATACTACAGATTCAGCAGTACGTGTAACACATATTCCAACAGGAACAATAGTATATTGCCAAGTTGGAAGAAGCCAAACTCAAAATAAAGAAATGGCTTTAAATACATTGAAAACACGTCTTTATAATATGAAACTTCAAGAAAAAGAAGAAAAAGAAGGAGCAGAAAGACGTAGTAAAATAGGAACTGGAGATAGATCAGAAAAAATTAGAACATATAATTATCCACAAAATAGAGTAACTGATCATAGAATAGGATTCACATTAATGCAACTAGATAGAGTTATGGAAGGTGAATTAGAACCAGTAATTGAAGCATTAATTACTGAAGATCAAAGAAGAATACTTAAGGGTGAGTAGAATGACAATTGAAGAAGCAATTATATTTGGAAAAAAATATATTTCTTCAACAGATACAAAAATGTTAATTTCAAATGTTAAGAATTATGATGCTCTTGAAATAATAAATCATTTAAATGAAGAATTAACTATTGATGAAGAAAATTATTTTAAGAATTTAATTGAAGCGAGAAAAGAAAATAAACCATTACAATATATTGTTAATAGTGTTAACTTTTATGGAATAGATTTATATGTTGATGAAAGAGTATTAATACCTAGATTTGAAACAGAAGAATTAGTAGAAAATACTGTTAAGTATCTTAAAGATAGTTTTGTTAATCCTAAAGTTTTAGATTTATGTTGTGGAAGTGGTGCTATAGGGATAACTATTAAAAATAAAGTAAATGACTCTGTAGTTACGTTATCAGATATTAGTAAAGATGCATTAGATGTTGCACGAATTAATATTGATAAATATAATTATGACATTGAAACTGTAGAAAGTGATTTATTTAGTAACATAACAAACAAATATGATTGCATTATAAGTAATCCACCATATATTAAAGAAAATGAAGAAATAGAAGAAATAGTAAAAAATAATGAACCAAATATAGCATTATTTGCAGGAAAAGATGGATTATTTTATTATGATAAAATATTAAAAGAAATAAAAAATTATTTAAATCCAAAATTTATGATAGCATTTGAAATAGGTTCTACTCAAAAAGAGGATTTAATTAATTTAATTAATAAATATTTAGATAATGTTTTAATAGAAACAAAGAAAGATTTATCAGGAAGAGATAGAATGATTTTTATATTTAATAAATAAAAATCATTTTTTTTGTTTAAAAAAAATAATATATATCTATATATTATTGGTGATACATTGAAAAAAATAATAATTATTATAGGTATTTTTATGTCTTCGTTTTTAATTATAAATAATAAAGAAGAATTAATTCTTATTCCTAATGAAGCAATTAGAATAAGAGTAATTGCTAATAGTAATAATAAAGAAGATTTAGAAGTAAAAGAACAAGTAAAAGATGTTTTGAACAAAAAAGTGGAAAAACTTTTAAAAAATGTTAATACTATTGAAGAAGTTAGAAAAATTATTAATAATAATTTGGAATTTATTAACAAAACTGTTGAAAAAAAATTAAATGAACTAAATTATAATACTTCTTATTCAATTAATTATGGATTAAATTATTTTCCAAATAAGGTATTTAAAGGAATAAAATATGATGAAGGTTATTATGAATCTTTGGTAATTACTTTGGGAGAAGGAAATGGTAAAAATTATTGGTGTGTTTTATATCCTCCTCTTTGTTTGTTAGAAGATGAAACTAGTAACAATGAATATAGAAGTTATGTATTAGATTTAATTAAAAAATATTTGACATAGCAAATTTTGCTATGTCTTTTATATTATTAATATGCTACAATTAAATTAGGAATAAAAAGGATATTAATACTAATTGTGACAAAATAATTAAAATACAATATTATATTATAGGCGGTGACTTTATGAGAGCAATTAAAATAGAGGGAAATAAAAAATTAAGTGGGACGATTAAGATTAGTGGCGCAAAAAATAGTTCAGTTGCTTTGCTTCCAGCTTCTTTGTTAGCAGATTCTGATGTAACTATTTGTAATGTGCCTGAAATAACTGATACTGATGTATTGTGTGATATGTTGGAATATTTGGGAGCAGATGTTAGACGTGCTTCTGAAAGTGTTGTTATTTCACAAGATAAAGTAGAGAATAGGGTATTACCAAAAGATTTTACTAAAAGATTAAGGGCATCTTATTACTTTATGGGAGCTCTTTTAGGTAAATTAAAACATGTTGAAATATATCTTCCTGGAGGATGTTCAATTGGTGCTAGACCTATTGATCTTCATTTAAAAGGATTTGAGTCATTAGGAGCAACAATTACTAATGAGGGAGAAAAATATATAGTTGATGCTAAAGAATTGAAGGGAGCACATATCTATTTAGATATTGCATCTGTTGGTGCTACAATAAATATTATGTTGGCAGCTGTTTTAGCTAAAGGAAAAACAATAATAGATAACGCTGCTAAAGAACCAGAAATTGTTAATATAGCAACATTTTTAAATAATATGGGTGCTAAGATAACTGGTGCTGGTACTTCAGAGATAAGAATTGTAGGTGTTGAACATTTACATGGATGTTATCATGAAGTTATTCCAGATAGAATTGAAGCAGGAACTTATATAATCATTGGTGCTCTTGTTGGTAAGAATTTAAAAGTATATAATGTAATACCAGAACATGTTGAAGCTCTTACTTCTAAATTACAAGAAATGGGAGTAGATTTGGAAATTGGTAGTGATTATATAACTGTTAATAGTAAAGATGAATATAAACCAGCTAATGTTAAAACAATGGTATATCCTGGATTTCCAACAGATCTTCAACAACCTTTTTCAGTGCTTGCAGCTAAATGTAATGGGATAACAAAAGTAGAAGAAACAATTTGGGAAAATAGATTTATGCATTTAGCAGAATTAGAAAAATTAGGTATGAAAATAGAAAGAGAAGGTATGACTGCTAAATTTACAGGACCAAGTAAATTAATTGGAACAACAGTAGTTGCTACTGATTTAAGAGCGGGGGCAGCAATGGTAGTAGCAGGATTATTTGCTCGTGGTTCAACAACTATTACAAATATAGAACATATATTAAGAGGATATGAGGGAATAGTAGAAAAACTTACAGATGTAGGTGCTAAAATTGAATTAATTGAAATATAATTAAATGAGGTAATTAATGAAAAAATATATCAAACTAGTAGTATTTATCATTTCATTATTTGTAGTATTTATGACATATAAAGTATTTCAAAAACAACAAGAGAAAATATATTATATTCCTTTAGGAGATTCTATTGCAGAAGGAATGGATTCCGACGGAAATATAACAAATAGTTATACAGATTATATTAGAGATTATTATGAAACATATGACAATTTAAAATTTTATACAAAGAAATTTACAAAATCAGGTTATAAAATTAATGATGTTAAGAATGATATAGAATTAAATAAAACGGTAGATAATATTCATTTAAAAGAAGCATTAAGAGAATCTGATTTGGTTACTGTTTCTATTGGTATAAATAATTTATTAAATAATATTAAAGGAATTAAATCATGTAATATTGTTGGTGAAATAAAAGATTTAAAGATAGTAACTGATAAAATATTACTAGAAGAAAAAGAATTAATTGAACTTATAAAAAAATATGCTAAAGGTAAAATAATATTAGTAGGATATTATAATCCATGTCCTAATTTAGAAAATAGTAAAGAGAAAATAGAAGAAATAATTAAATATTTTAATAGTGGTTTAGAAGATTTATCTAATGATGAAAATATAGAATATATAGATATATACTCATTATTTGAAAATAATAAAGATATTCTCCCTAATAGTAATAATATTCATCCTAATACAAAAGGATATAGGTTAATTGCTTCAGAGATTATTAAAAGGCTACTATAGTTGACAAAATAAAGAAAAAAGTGTATATTATTGACGTTTGAGGAGTGATTCTATGAGTAAAAAGGGAGTTTTAATTGCAGGTATTATTGCATTATTATTTGTACCAGGTACTATTCCTGCTGCAATTGCTATGAAATCTGCAAAACAAAAAAAGAAGTTAGCTGCTCAAAAAAACAATGAAGGTTAAATCCTTATCAATTATCTATGACTAAGATCATGGCGAGAGGAGAGAGAAAAATGAAAAAAGGTATACATCCAGAATACAAAAAAGCTACAGTTAAATGTGCATGTGGTGAAACTTTTGAAGTAGAATCTACTAAATCAGAGATTCAAGTTGAAGTATGTTCTAAGTGTCATCCATTCTATACAAATCAACAATCTAGAAAAACTCATACTGGAAGAGTTGACAAATTCAACAAGAAATACGGATTCACTCAAGAAGAAGCATAATAAGAATACCTTAATGGTATTTTTTTTGTTATAATAAAAACGAGGTGTTTATATGAGAATATATATAGGGACAGATCATCGTGGAGTAGAAGTAGAAAATAGAATAGTAGAATATTTAAAATCAAAAAATATTGAAGTATTTCAAAGTGATTTAACTCATAATGATAAAGATGATTATGTTGATTTTGCAAAAGATATTGCTGAAAAAGTAGTAAATGATAATTCTTCTTTTGGAATACTTATATGTGGTACTGGAATTGGTATGAGTATTGCTGCAAATAAAATAAAAGGAATTAGAGCAGCAAGATGTACATCAAAAGAAGATGCATATTTAACTAGATTTGATAATGATTCAAATATTCTATGTATGAGTTATAAAATAGATTTTAATGAAATTATTGATATAGTTGAAACATTTATTAATACTACATTTTCAAATGAAGAAAGACATATTAGAAGAGTAAATAAAATAAAATTATTAGAAAATGGTGAATAATATGAAGATAAAATTATTTATTTATATTATTACAACTATGTCAGTATTATGGGCTATGGATTCTGTAAATTTAAATTTTTTATTCAAGAAGAATAAAATATATCAAGCAAGAATGTTTTACTTTTTTGTAACGTTATCACTTATATATTTAGTAACTAATTTCTTTTATGATTTTTATCTTTCTTTAAATTAAATGTATATTATTTCATTTATAGATAAGAATATATCTAGAGGTGAAATAATGAAAAAGAAATTAGTTTTGAGACCATTTGTATTACCAACTATTTATATTATTCTTATTATTGGTCTTATGATGTTTACAGCAAGAGCATTATACAAAGATTCAGAATTAGTTGTTGATAATACAGAGATGGTAAATGAAGAATTATTTGAAAATGTAATTCCAGTAGTAAATGATGATGTAGTGGTTATTAATCCATATAGTGGTGAAGATGTAGAAGAAAAAATTGGATATTATGATTATAAAGCAGATAAAAAGGAACAAGAAAAATCAATAATTCAATATGATAGTACATATTTACAAAATACAGGTATTACTTATTCTTCAGCAAAAGAATTTGATGTAGTAGCTATATTAGATGGTACAGTTACTAAAATATATGAAAATGAATTATTAGGAAATATAATTGAAATAACACATAAAAATGGATTAATAAGTGTATATCAAATGGTTAAAGATATTACAGTAAAAGAAAAAGATGAAGTTAAAATGGGAAATACAATAGCAAAGAGTGGTACATCTAGAATAGAATCCAAGAATAATAACTTACATTTTGAAGTAATAAAAGATGGAATTACAGTAAATCCTAAAAATATTATTGGAACAAATACTAAAGAAATATAACTTTAGTATTTTTTTATTCATATAAAAATAAATAAACAATAGACTTTATTAAAGGATGATTATATGAATAAAAGAATAAATGATAGAGTAGTTAAAGAAAGTAAATACATTATTAAAAATAATAAGACAGTTAGAGAAACTGCTAAAGTGTTTAATGTAAGTAAAAGTACTGTGCATAAAGATATGCAAGAAAGGCTAAAAGAAGTAAATAAAGATGATTATGATAAAGTAGTAGATATCTTTAATGAACATATTGAAACTAGACATATTAATGGTGGAAAGGCTACAAAAATAAAATATTTGAAGTTAAAAAACTATTAATTATAGTTTTTTTTCTTTTTTTTGTTATAATATGCATAAGTGGTGATTTATATGTTTGATGATTATTTAGATCAAATATTTTTAATGGTACTTACTACATTTGTGTTTTCTGCACTTATTATGCCATTAACAAATAAGATAGCATATCATATTGGTGCTATTGATGTACCTAAAGATAATAGAAGAGTACATGATAGACCTATACCTAAATTAGGTGGGTTAGGAATATTTGTTAGTTTTTTATTTGGATATATGTTATTTGGAATTCAAAGTATTCAAATGAATTCTATATTAATTGGAAGTTTTGTAATAATAATATATGGAATAATAGATGATATAAAAACTTTAGATGCTAAATATGAATTATTAGGTCAATTAATTGCGGCGTCTACAATTGTATTTTATGGACAAATATTATTAAATGATATAACGATAATGGGTAGTACAATAGATTTTGGTATATTTGCATATCCTATTACAATATTCTTTATCCTTGGATGTACAAATGTAATTAGATTAATAGATGGAATTGATGGATTAAGTTCAGGTATTTCTTCAATATTTTATTTAACAATTGGAATTATTTCATTTTTTCAAGGAAGAGTACAATCACTTGAAATTACAATTACATTTATTATGTTAGGATCAACATTAGGATTCTTAGTACATAATTTTCATCCAGCAAGATTATTTGCAGGAGAATCAGGTTCTGCATTTATGGGATTTACAATAGCAATTATCTCTTTATTAGGATTTAAAGGAACATTACTTACATCAGTATTAGTACCTATTTTAATTTTAGCGGTTCCAATTTTGGATACATTATTTGCAATTATAAGAAGAAAATTAAAAGGTAAACCAATATTTGAAGCTGATAAAGAACATCTTCATCATCAATTTATGAAGATGAACTTTTCACAAAGAAGAACTGTATTAATTATTTATGCTATTGATATTTTGTTTTCTATAGCGTCAATATTATATGTATTAAAAGACCCATACTTTGGAATAGCAATTTATATAGTATTATTAATACTTGTTATATGGTTTATATTGCATACGAGTATTATTTCAGAAAAGATGGAAAATAAAGTAAAAGAATTTGAAAGTAATCATAAAAAAATAAAAAGGGAGAAATAATGATAAACTTTATTATAAATGATAACTATGAATGGTCTAAAACAATTAGAGACATAATAGATAGTTATATGATGAATTATGATATTGAAGTAAAGTATTATTTATTAAATAGAATAAAAGGAAAAGTTGAACACATCGAGGGATTTAAAGTATATATTATAAATAGTGATTCCAAGAATGACGATGGAATAGTTAAGGCAAAATATATAAGAGAAGAATTAGACGATTGGAATTCATTAATTATATTAATAACAAAACATAATGAATTAAAGTATGAAGTCGTTGGAAAAAGACTTTTTCTTTTTGATTTAATAAGTAAAAAGAATCACTTTGAAAAAATATTAGAAGAAAATTTAGAACATATTAGGAAAAACTATGATAATAGAGAAAAATGTTTAACATTTGAAACAAATAGAATATTAAGAAAAATAGAATATAAAAATATTACATTAATACAAAAAGAAAAAGATAGTAAAAAATGTCTTTTAGAAGCATCACATGGAACATATTATGTTCCAGAATCTTTAATTAAAATAGAAAGAAGATTAGATAGACGATTTATTAAAATAAATAGAAGTTGTATAGTTAATGCAGATCAAATAATGGAATATGATTTAAACGAAAATAAAATAACAATGAAAAATGGATTAGTATCATATGATGTATCAAGAGAATGTAAGAAAAATGTCAGTTCACATTTTAATTGGTACAAGTAATCATTTAGTTAACAAAAATACTATTTAATTCTAGATATTTACCATTTAAGGAAAAAATATAAAAATATCTTGATAGATGATATAATAGATATGCGCAAAAAAAAATGGCCATTTGAAGTTTTAAACATTATTAGAGAGGAGCTAGTAGAAGTGAGAGGACGAGTAAAGTGGTTTAACAATGAGAAAGGATATGGTTTTATTGATTATAAAGAAGATGAAGATATATTTGTTCATTATTCTGCAATAAAACAAGATGGTTATAAATCTTTAAGTGAGGGACAATTTGTTGAATTTAAATTGTTGGAGACGACAAAGGGTTATCAAGCATTAGATGTAAGTGTTGTAAAAGAAGCAACTACCATTAAATAGGTAGTTTTTTTTATGTTTTTGTGTTAAAATGTAAGTAGAGGAGGACATTATGGAAATTTTTGTACGTGGAGATAAGATTGAAGTTACTAAAGCAATACAAGAATATGCAAATGAGAAAATAGGTAGAATCAATAAATATATTGGTGATTCGGAAAGTGTTAGAGCAACAGTAGTAGTCAATGTTAAAGGGCACAATCATAAAGTAGAAGTAACTATACCATTAAGAAATGTAATTTTAAGAGCAGAAGAAACAAGAGATGATTTATATGCTGCAATAGATGTTGTAGTAGATAAATTAGAAAGACAAATTAGAAAGAATAAAACTAAAATTCAATCTAAAAAGATGAAAGAGAAGTTATCTAAAGACTTTATGTTTGAAGCAATTGAAAAAATTGAAGAAGAAAATAAAGATAAAATTGTTAAAAGAAAAACTGTTGAAGTAAAACCAATGAGTGAAGAAGAAGCAATACTTCAAATGGAACTTCTTGAACATCAATTTTATATATTTAAAGATTCAGAAACAAATAATATAGCAGTTGTTTATAAAAGAAAAGAGGGAGATTACGGAATTATAGAATCTGAATAATTCTGTTATGGGGGAAATATGAAAAAAGAAAAAAAATATTTTTTAACGTTAAGAAGAAATATTATAAGATATAATAAAATATTAGTATTAATATTTGCATTATTTATGTTATATTGTCTTGTTCATTCTGTATCAATTCTAGATTGTAAAGGAATAGATTTTTATACATCTACTGGTGAAGTAACAAAAGATATGTTAACTTGTACTAATATGTCTACAGATTTACTTTCATTCTTTATTAATCATAATACTTTAATATGTGTTTTATTCCTAATAGCAGCATTGATAGTATTAGTACTTCAAAAGATATGTTTATATAAGATAAACAAATTAGAGGTTAATGAATTAGAAGATGAGAAAGTAGAAAAAACAACGCATATAATTATTACATTACTTCTAGGATATACAGGTCTTCATAAATATAGAACTGAAAACAGAGTAATTGGTAACATCTATTTAGTTAATTTTGCAGTGTTCGCAGTTTCATGGATTATAAAAAATTGGTTCGTTGAAACATATAATGAATATTTAATATTCTACTGTGCTTATAAATTCAGTTTAATCTTTATAATTGGAATAATAATACTAAATATAGTAGAATCAATATTCTCACTTGCAAGTTTAAAAGACGACGATGAAAAAATCTTCGCATAAAAGCATTGTAAAATGCTTTTTTTCTTTTAAAATAAATCAAATTTTGATACAATAACTATTGTGGAGATGATGTTATGAATATATTTAAAAAGTTATTCGATCATGAATATAAAGAATTGAAAAAGTTTGGAGCTTTAGCAGATAAAGTAGAAGCATTGGATGAAGAATATCAAAAATTAACAGATGATGAATTAAAAGCAAAGACTCCGGAATTTAAAGAAAGATTAGCTAAAGGTGAAACATTAGATGATATATTACCAGAAGCATTTGCAACAGTTAGAGAAGCTGCTACAAGAGTAATTGGACTTAAGCCATTTAGAGTTCAAATTATTGGTGGTATTGCATTACACTATGGAAATATTGCAGAAATGAAAACAGGTGAAGGAAAAACATTAGTAGCAACAATGCCTGCATATTTAAATGCTTTAACTGGATTAGGAGTTCATATAATTACAGTAAATGAATATCTAGCAGATCGTGATAGTAACTGGATGGGAAGTATTCATAAGTTTTTAGGATTAACAGTAGGTACTAACTTAAGAAGTTTGTCACCTAGTGAAAAACAAGAACAATATAATTGTGATATTTTATATTCAACAAATAATGAACTTGGTTTTGATTATCTAAGAGATAATATGGTTGTAAAAAAAGAAAATAGAGTACAAAGACCATTGAATTATGTTATTATCGATGAAGCTGACTCAGTATTAATAGATGAAGCTAGAACACCACTTATTATTTCTGGTGGAGAAATGAAAAGTGCATCATTATATACAGATGCTGATAAATTTGTTAAGAACTTAGAAAAAGAAACAGATTTTTTATATGATGAAAAGACTAAAGGAGTTACTCTTACTGAAGAGGGAGTTAAAAAAGCAGAAAAACATTTTAAAGTAGATAACTTATATGATCTTGAACAAACAACATTAGTACACTTTATTAACCAAGCATTAAAAGCAAATTATAGTATGAGAAAAGATGTTGATTATGTTGTACAAGATGGTGAAATAATAATTGTTGACCAATTTACTGGACGTTTAATGAAAGGTCGTCAATGGAGTGATGGATTACATCAAGCAGTTCAAGCTAAAGAGGGAGTAAAAATAGAAGAAGAAACAAAGACACTTGCTACTATTACATTCCAAAACTTATTTAGAATGTATAATAA